>Ga0160422_10000951_pt1 | contig 17911 bp, 21 predicted proteins | sample Fk160mmetaG_FD_108192 | JGI IMG/M metagenome (GOLD analysis project Ga0160422, IMG submission 108192) | Marine microbial communities from the Central Pacific Ocean - Fk160115 60m metaG | ecosystem: Environmental > Aquatic > Marine > Oceanic > Photic zone | place: The Central Pacific Ocean... | reverse complement strand
CCCACCTAAGCCACCGCCTTACCCACCGCCTTTTCCACCGCCTAAACCACCGCCTTACCCCCCCAACCCCCCGCCTAACCCACCACCCAACTCACCGCCTTACCCACCACCTTACCCACCACCTAACCCACCACCTAACCCACCACCTAAACCACCACCTAACCCACCGCCTTCCCTGCCGCCTAACCCACCGCCTTACCCGCCACCTGACCCGCCGCCATACCCACCGCCTTACCCTCCATCCCCTCCACCACCTCATCCACCATCATATCCACCTTACGCACCATTATCAACACCCTGCATGAGCATAGACTCTAATGGTCATTGGACTGAGAAAACATGCGGAGATGAAACACGATTGAATGGGAACGGTCCTCTGAATTGCAACATTACAAATTCTTGCACAAAATATGCATTTGTTTGCTCCGTACGAACACCTCCACCCTCGTCACCAACATTCTCATAAACTTTCATTCGACAAAAAAAATTTTAACCCTAACATATGGAGTCATTGAGTTTTCTATTTGTGTATTATAATAATCTAAATTCATAGATGATCTCGTCAAATATTCTCAGTAATAACCAAATTTTGTTAATATCAGTTTTTTTTGTCGCGGAAAAAAAATTGCACGAATATGTTATATATTTAAAATGGGAAATTTAGTACCGTCGCAATCACAACCTCACGAACCATATACAACAGACACTATGAATGATATACCACAGAACGACACGTCAAATGATTCAGATATGCAACTTGATACGAGCGGTCAATCAGATGAGACACAAGTTGAGATGCCCGATGAACCAGATAAGACACAAGTTGAGATGTCTGATGAACCAGATAAGACACAAGTTGAGATGTCTGACGAGCTAGATCAGACACAAGTTGATACATCCAACGAGCTGAACAAAACACAAATTGAGATATCTGATGAACCAGATAAGATACAAGTTGATATCCCCGATGAGCTAGACAAGACACGCGTTGATATGCCCGATGAGCTAGACAAGACACGCGTTGATATGTCCGATGAGCTAGACAAAACACAAGTAGACATGGTCAATACATCAGATCAGACACAGGTTGCGCTGTCCGATGAACCAGCAAATAGTATATATACAAAAATCGCAATACCTAATCAACCACATGAAGTAATGCACTCTAATGTTCCAAAAAATGGTTGCTGTACAATGTTATAATTATGAAAACGATACAAATCTAAGTCCTTTTGCAATATGTTTAGCGAGCATAGGTGGAACAGAGTTTCCCAATTGTCGTCGTATTGCCGTGTCAGTACCAACGAATTTGAAAGAGCTCGGATAACTCTGCAATCGAGCGACTTCTTCTGTGCTCAAAGAATAATACTTGTCTCCGCGTTTTATTGTGTAGGGTCCACTGGAGCTCAAACTTTGTGTATGTATGGTAGGGGCGGGCTTAGATACATCCATAACAGCACAATTTCCACCGATGAGTCGTATACCATGTTTCTGCAAATATAGTATTTTCTGCAATACTTTTTCAGAAACTTGGGGACCATATTTAGGATAAGGTCGTATTTTTAACGCTTTTTTAACGGAAATTTCAGGTTTGGGAGTCGGCGGCGTAAATTCCACTTCATCGCTAGTAGCGATCAGAATGAAACGTTTGCGACGTTGTGGAACTTCATAGTCAGATGCGTATAAAATGGTGTACTGAACTTCGTATCCGGCTTTTTCAAATATTTTTGATATTTTGGGTGCAATCGTTTCGCATTGGGCAACTTCTTCCATGAAAATCGATTTGGGTTTCATTTTAGCAACCAAACGAGCAGCAATAAAGGGAAGTTCATTCTTTGCATCAAACTCTTTGTCTTCCGTCAAATTTCGCTTACTAAAAGCTTGACAGGGCGGACACATAATCACACAATCAACATGACTGTAGTTTTCGATGAGATGATTTTTTATATATGTGCTCTTAATATCTCCACGAACGCAGTCCGTTTGAGGGAAGTTTGTCTTGTAAGTTTCGAGTGCAGCCTCATCCATGTCCACTGCACACACAGGAGTAAATCCAGCTGCACGGAATCCACAACTCGTACCTCCACTCCCACAAAATAAATCGACCACACTTTTCATTTAATAATTACAACATTTTTGGTCTTGTATACCCTGAAAAAAAAAGCTGAACCTGAAAAAAAAAACAAATTTTTTTCGAAAAGAAATGAGCGACAACAATTCGAACGCAGTGTCGACTGCAATGTCTGCGACCAATGTAAGACAGGAATTGCAGAACGAACATAATGTTACACAGATTCCAAACGGTGTAAACGGACAAAATATGTTACTTGCATATTCAAGCGTAAGAAACGAAAATATTAACTTGAAGCGAAAACATGAAGCCGATCAGATGAAGATAGAAGCGGAAGAAAAACGATTCAACATAGCGCTGGATTTGACACAGAAACAACAGGACTCTTTTTCAAACATGCAACAGAGAGCTCAAAAAGAAATTGATTACTGGAAAGACAAGTTTGAAAAGGAAGAAGAAAAGAATAAAGCTAACGATATTAAGGTAGGAGATACCGTGACAGATTTTTTCAGAACATCCGGTGGTCGTTATCCTAACAACGCTACAACTGGATGCGTGGTAACGAAGGTTGAAACAAAAATCTGGATTCAAGACCAACATGGAAACTCGTTGGGTCAACGTCAGATACGTAATGTGCGTAAAGCGTAGAAATGTGTTTGTAGTCGTGTACTAATATCGTAGTTGTGTATTAATATCATTGTAGCATACTAATTTTTCACATTTACCTCCACAACTAACAATCGAACGAAAAATTAAACTAAAAAACGACATTAAACAATCAACAGAAGTATTTGATTCACTTATTATACTCTCTAAAGGGTTTGCAAACGAAACGCGACGCATCATTTTTGTTGATGACACAAAAAAAAAACAAACGAATCGCAAAAAAATTTTTTTCGGAAAAAAATGTCAGACGACAATGCTTCGCAAGACTACCAGTCTTCCGCAATCACTATCTTGAACCACTTCAGAATCGACACTCATACACAAGCAGAACTAGCAACATATGTCATTGATGAACATCACAAAAAGAGGAGACTTGAAACTGAAAACGCGACTTTGCAAGCAAATTACGATCAATTGAAAGGTCGGAATGACAAAACTGAATCACGGTTTGATCGACTGCTTGATTATTCATGTGATACACGTCAGCTGAATGCAAAAGACAAGGAAATCGAACGTCTTCACAAAGAGATTGAGACTTTACGCAAAGAAGTGGAACATTATAAACAAAAATCTGAACAACCATGTGACATCAATGTTGGTGACATCGTGACGGACTTAAAAGGCACAGCCAATGGTAAACATCCAGAAAACGAAGTTCCTGGATGTGAAGTATATAGAATCAATTCTTTGGGTCAGATATTTATTCGTGATGCTAACGGAAGTGATAGAGGTCAACGTCAACGTAAAAATGTGCGCAAAGAATAGACGATTACGAGACATGCTTCTGTCTAAGCATTTTGACCGTGTAGACCACCAAAAACATTTTAGCTGTGTAGTAAAAAATGATGTTAGAAGTAGAAGATTTGGAAGAAGCCCACGAAATACTAGAAGATGCCGTATCTGTGCTGCTGTCTCTTCATGCTGTGCGACCTCTCGCAAAAAATAGATAACTCGTGTTCTGATATGATTGAATACATCAAGGTATTAAAACGCGATATACAACGATGTAAGACTTATCAATCTATAAATATCGGCAATGGATCGTTCTCGTGATGAAGACGACGGCGCCAGCTATTCACCGGAAGTTTTCTTCGTTTGCACGATTTCATTTTTTTGAAAATTTTTCTCATGAGAATGAAATTGTCAACGGAACGATCACTGATCGTAGTAATTGTCTTAAAGTATTTTGAAGTTCTTTGAATTTTCGTTCTTGTAACCACTTGACAGTAATCGCTTACAAGGTTAAGAACCAATTCAAAATCCATTAATGTAGTCAAGATTTTTTTCGTAAATTCTTTTTCATTTTGTGGTTACAAGAATAAGATGCCGACCCGTTCTCATACTGCGTGTCCATGTGGGTACTTTTCAGAAAAAGCGTGCAACATGTCACGACACGAAAAGCATTGCAAATTTGCAGAATGCATCTCAGGTAAAGACGAAATAATACAGCGTTTAGAAATTGAAAATCGGCACTTGAGATCTATGTACATGAATACCGATGTGAACTTAGCACTTCAGGTAGCAAATTTGCAGGAAAGAGTGCTCACACTAACGACAGAGCTTGCATCTGAACGAAAAAAATCGAACAAGACTATAAGAAAAATAACAAACAATGTGAACAATGTGACCATCAACATAATTCCATTCGGACAAGAGAAACGACTCGACCACAACATCGTCTTGCCTCTGCTTCAAACTCCAAGTGACTCAGTACCATTGTACATAAAATTGAAACATATGGACAACAATTTTAATCTAAAAATGAATAATGCACGAAGTAAAACTATAAAGTTGATGAAAGTAGATGAAAGTGGTGCGGCACGTTGGGTAAGCATGGACAAAAAGAAAACCATTGCAGATATTGCTGAGAATAATTTAGACGAGTTGCGGGAAGAGTACAACGCAGAAGATGTTCAATTATGGCATGACTGGTATTACAGCAGTAAGTTGGACCAATTTGGATTTGACAATCAACCAGAATGGAAGAGAATGTTAAAAAAGATCGAAAATATATTAAATTTGCAATCCAGCGATATAACCTCCGACAAAGGCGTTTCCTAGAGTGCTTCCCGGTGCTAAGTATGTTGGATACAGTCCAGGAGATGCAGCATTTCCGCATGCATATGCTTTAGTGCTGTCCATAACACGTTGATATTTGTCTATGATTGGACCACTTATCGTATCTATAATTCCTTGGAATATGCGACGAATTCGTACAGGGGTTGTAGACCCGACACGAGCGGAACATTCATTCATGTTTACGATCGGTCCAAAATATTGAGGATATTGATTGGCTAGAAAGTTGCGCCATAATCGTTTTGAACGTGTGTTGCATTCCTTCGTTACAGTTTGATTAAGTAGATTTTCGGAAAATACTGTCCCTAATGCATCCTGAACAGTGACATTCGATGATGGATCAAATGTAATATAATACGCATCTGTATTGTTGACATATTTGCGTTGTCGTCCTCGTTCGTCGTAAGATGCAGACTCATCATAGATGAGTTCCCCTTGAAGAGTCATCACGGTTGCCATCGGGTCCCATAAAAACCATTGGGGTGCACCATCTACGAATTCCAAGTACCATGCGTTAAGACTATCTTTAGTCCAATTCTGTTCACTGGCAAGTGTCCACAAAAGTCGGGAATTGTATGCATGTACCTGTGCGGCCGAGTGCACCCCAAGAGCAACATACTCCTCCGAAGTAGCATGACTGCCAAATCCACCTGATGCGAAAATTATGTTTTCTGTGCTGAGAATCTGATTTTGCATGTGAATTATCCAGTTGGTCTGATTTTTCGTAACATTATTGACATTGCCCGAAATCAATTGCGAGCCTCTTCGTAGCGTCGCATTTATCATCGCGTATATAAAGTCAAGTGTTGGTATGTTTGGGGTAGAGGATGTGTCGTTAACTATCCATGTGACCGCATTTTTTAATGCATGATTGAGGTGTAAGTATGCTGGCCACGTGTCGAAATCGCTCAACGTATTGCTTGATTGATTGCAGCATCCCGATCTTGTATACCATACCCTTGACTCCATGCATGAAAATGTACCATGGAATGGTACATCTCGGGTTCCATTTTCGCAACATGTTCTGACAGATGTACAATTTGTGACCAAATTATCAGCAAATGCAGGCACAGGTTCAAATGACACATTCAACTCATTTTTTACAAGTTGTACAGCTTCCATTGTTTTGTCCATAAAATACGAAGCACGTTCCATATCAAAATGCAAACCTCTGGTCTGCGCTCTTGTTTCAAGCTGATTCAAAAGATTGGATTTTTCGTAAACGGAAGTCAAAAGTAACCATCCATTTCCAGAGTTTGCAGAGGTAGACGTTTCGAGACTCGGACAAATTATGCAAGAACTTCGATTTACAACAACACTACTTGTGAAAAACGCAGTTGCGCCTGCAAGTCCACATCCAATCACTATTGTATCGCAACTATCGTTTATTGGAGGTGAAGGTAATGAAGGCGGTAGAGTACCCGATAAAGATACAAAAGAGTTGATAAAGCTGATAATCGAATTAAAAGCAACAGTACCGGATGCGGGAGGTTCATGCCCACCATCATCAGCGACCATCATCGCGTTCGAAAACTGCGCCGCTGCCGCATTAGTCTGATCGTTTGAGATTAAAGTATCAGCTGAACCCATATAAAATAGACTTGATAGGTTAATAGGCGCGACGTCGTATATGAGGTTGGTAAGCCCGGTGTGCGTCGTTGGCAAATATCCACAAAATGTGACAATGAAGCGGAAATGTGCCATTCGTGTCGCAGATGAAGATATGTATACAAATGCCATGGGTGAGCCTTGACTGTAACCCATTATACCGTCAAAAGGACCACTGCTGTTCACAATTCCATCTAAGTAATCAATCGAAGTCTGCGCCCATGATGGCGAAGTTGTTGGTACACTTTTGCCACCAGGTGGATCTCCATACCACACACCCGATTGATATGGGGATTCGGCAAATACAAATTGAACATCGCTGCCAAGTGCGTTCAAATAACCCTTTGTGCTAAGCGTTGCTTGAAAACCGACCGCAGAACCACCTCCTCCGTGCAGCGCTAAAATGCGTATGGGAGATGGTGGGCTTGAAAGTGGTGCAGATGGTGAAGAGTACGATGAGAGAGATGGAGGTGGTGACGAAGAAGGTGAAGGGGGCGGCGATGGAGAGCTTGGCGGTGGAGGTGATGGAGAGCGTGGCGGTGGAGGTGATGGAGAGGGTGACGGTAGAGGTGATGGAGAGGGTGACGGTGGTGATGGGGATGCAGCAGGTGGTGAACATGATGGCATGGTTCTTGATGTTTGACTTGAACTGAGACCTGGAATGGATATTGAATTCGTGAAATCAGGGGACTGTCCAACATACCATCGACAACACGGATCCCCAAGTTCGAGTCCATTTGTTTGTCCGTCGCCGTCTGTGTCTTGTTGACAAAGAGCAGTTGTCCACATATATCCTTGCGCTTTAAAAGCCCATCTAAATGCATTTGATCCACCGGCATGTCCAGTCAATTGACCATTCACGTGTCCATTCGGAACTTTTGACATAAAGCTACTGAATCCAAATAAAAATATGTTTGAAGCTAACATTCTTTATAGATATAAAATATTCTTTCTCTTCTTAAATGAATCAACAAAGTAAAAGTCTTCAATATTTTCTCCATCTATCATCTATCGGTCGACACGAAAACATTCCGTATTTTGACGAACATATTCGACTTTTGATTTGGATACTGGGACATCCGGTGACATTCATGCAATGTGTTAAATGTAATAAAATCGTCTTACGTTTATCATATCAATTCGAACTTATAAACTGTGAAGAACGATATAAAATTCAGGCAGGACATGCACATTGTGTAAAATGTAATGTGAAATAAAATATATCAAGAAAATAATTACATGCTCGTATCCGGATCAAAACCGAATGTAATTTTTGCGCTTTTAGACGATTGGGCACATAGTATATGGCCGAACGATGGATGGCCAGTATCAAATCAATTCAATGATTTATTGCCAACTCTTAAAAATTTTTCTGAAGATTCTCTCAACCTTAATCGACATTACACTTGGCCTGTATGTACTCCTTCACGAAAAAGTTTTCTATCTGGACGGTACATATCAACCCTTGGTAGTGAATGGGGTGCTCTACCTTTGCGAATGTCGATCATTCCAGAACGATTGAAAACAGCTGGCTACTCTACACATTTTGTAGGGAAATGGCACGTTGGTGCAAACCATGTGAGTTCTTGGCCACTTGGCAGAGGATTCGACTCTTCACTGGGATTCAACTCAAAAGGAATGGATGCCTTCAAATGGACATCAGGCTCAAATATGGGTAATAATGTGACCGACATAATACGCAACGATACGATAATTGATGTGCGCAACGATCCATATACGGTTTGGCGAAGAAATGATTTCAACGCCACTGTTTTAGAGGCTTTTGAGACTATTCTTTCCCATTTACAAAGCGGTACCTACGCACAATACAAGTCTCAAATGCAACTGGAAGAAAATAAGGTATTATTTGCAGGAACAGAATTCGACAGGGAAATTACCCGAATAATGACAACAACCACCGCCCCTTTTTTTCTGTACTACGCCATACCTTTTATGCGCGACTTCAAAGTATTAAGTGAACATTATGAAAAAGCCTACACACGAAATCCCGGATATTTCAACAGAACTACAACATGCGCATGGATTGAACCGCGTTTTCTGCAAGAAGCATATCAAGTGAGGGGGATCGGATGCGATATGCGTCGTATCTCTAGACGTTTATGGGTTGAAGCTCAAGCAGTTGCAGCAGACGATGCAATCAATCATATGATTCAAGAATTACATGCAAATTCACATTTTGACAATACACTTATTGTTATTGCAAATGACAATGGCGGTTTACTTGCGAACGAAATGACAAATATGCCTTTAAGAGGTGGCAAAGATTCTCATCTTGAAGGCGGAATTCGTATGAGAACATATGTTGGAGGAGGATTTCTTCCTCATGCTTTACGTGGAATGACATCAAACGCTTTTTCCCACTTTGTAGACTGGTGGCCGACATTCAACTACTTAGCAGGTTTAGATCCGTATTTTGATCCGCATGAAACAAGCTATTCAGATACTTTCCCAACATATCGTGGAGTCTATTCATATCCAAATACAGACGGAATCAACATGATCCCACATTGGAACAACATAATAAACGGTTCTGACACAAATGACACTCTTCTGTTAAACGGTACCCATAGGTACATATGGCATTATATGAATACATTGAGTGCAAATGAACTAAACGTCCAAAACAAGGGTGTCTATCATTATATAAACGCCACACATGCGTACAAAGTATATGCATCGTCACATGACAATGCAGTTTGGGCATGTCCAGGGGGTGAATACAACGGATGTCCATGGGATGCTGACGGAAATGCGATGTATCGAATATGTTCGCAGGCGAATGTGTCGGCATTTCAAACATATCCATGTGCATTGAAGTATGCAAGCTGTAATCACAACACACCCTGTGTATTCGACCTGATTGCGGATCCATACGAGGAAAACATGATATCAAAGACTATACCGAATTCCTTTCAAACCATTACATTTCCAACCATGCACATAGATATATGGGATGATCCAAACGATAGAAGAGGTTATGATCGGTGCCATTCTATGTTTATGATTCGATGCATTACAAACATCGGCACAGAAAATGATACAAACTTTTGTTTTGATTACATACGATGTCAAGAACCTGACTGGCCAAGCGGTTCGCGTGGGTGGAGCACTTACGAGGATACCAACTGTGCGAGTGATAATCGTTTTTGGCCCATGGCATGTTTTGAAGCACCTGAAACTTTTCTCACATTATCTTACAATCTTACAGAAGTCACAGAAACATTCGAATATCCTGTACTCAATCGCATAAATGCAGGACAAGGATATCCAAATTCGGAGTATATCACTTACGCAATATCTACCCCGTATGTTCCAGTATTTTTCATATCGCCACCACCACCACCACCACCACTACCACCACCACCCCCGTCATCACCACCACCGCCACCACCACCACCACCGTCGCCATCGCCGCCACCATCATTCCCGCCCTTACCATCACCGTCACCTTCGCCGGCACCACCTCCGCAATGTCAAAGCTGGTGCAGCGATCATGACCAGACATGGGCGTTTAAATGCACGCGCTTCCATCATTGCTGGGGGTGCGCTCCGTGCTTCATAGCACCACCCTCACCGTCGCCACCACCACCACCGCCGCCATCACCACCATCACCGCCATTACCATCACCTCCGCCATCACCACCACCTCCGCCATCACCACCACCGCCGCCATCACCACCACCGCCGCCATTACCATCACCTCCGCCATCACCATCACCGCCGCCACCACCATCACCACCTCCACCATCACCACTGGCGCCGCCCTTACCGAATTTTCCACCACAATTACCAAGTCCACCATCGCCACCTCTCCCGCATAATCTGTTTAGCCCATTGTTTTCAGAAAGCGTAAACGAAGACATTATAACGATGACTACCTTGCTGACACGCGAAGAAAATTTATTATTCATGTACATCCAAATTCGAAGTCCATCACCAGATTGTGAAAGTTATTTGTATGATCTCGAAGTCGAGGACTCTCATGTACGAATTATCTATAATTCCACTAATCCCGATTATATTGATTTACATATTGAATCTTACGTTACAACACCCACACCTGTAAGAACTCCTTTTCTACAAAACATAGAAGTACAAACTATAACTGAATGTGACATATACTTTTTATTTAACTCTCCTGATAAACAAACGTATAGGAATATTCAGCGACAAACACCTATAAACAACCTTACATTTACATATGTTCCTTTATTAATTGAATCCGAATTTACAATAAATGAACCTACAGCAACAACTTTAACAAATGAACTCACAGCTACAACTTTGCCATTTAGTGTGACTGAAAGTCCATTTTGGATTACCAATTATGCAAACGATACAAATAATGATAAATTAAGTGTTCTTTGGAGTGTACCGTTTATTATATTGACATGCGTCCGTCTTTTAGTTTATTTCAAAATAATGTGGATGAATCGCAAGATGCACAACCATCATTCGCTTTCACCTCGCAAGATCGATACGAAAATCCTTAAGAGTCGTCCAAGCCGACACCGAATCATTCCTCGTTGACCAAAAAGTATGTTTAACTTTCCCTTAAATTATAAGCAACTACATACAAATGGAACAAACACTTCACAATGTTTTTTGCGATGATATTGCATATTTGATTTACTATCATTTTAAAGCAATGACTATTCAGTCACATATACGTCGCTGGTTTTACAAACATGTTGCACGTAAAGAATGGAAATATCTACGTTCTTTGGTAACTACCCATTTATCAACACATCAATTTTCACTTCTTCAACAAAACGCAAACGTCCGAAGAGAATGGAGAACAGAACCACAATCGTGGATCTACATGATCAATCATGAGACTTCTACGCTACACCTTATTTTGAAAGAGATAAATATTGGTTACTGGAAATAAATAGCGAATAGTGACAACGAGACTAATGAAGTCTTGTTACTTGTCTTTCTAATTCGTTCACACGTGCTTTCAATTCCTGCATTTCTGTGTATGAAATTTTAGGAACAGAACTATAATTAAAGTATTCGTAAACCTTTCGTACACATTTAAATGTGATAGAGACAGTCACAAACACCAGCTCCACGCCTTCTTGCAGCAATATTCCCAACATTTGTAGTTCTTAAGCAAAAAAATCAAGCTCGCATATATTGATTTGGTTCTACGGCAACTGATTCGATGGAAACGGTTGCTCGTCTAATGGATTGCCATGCTACTATTTTTTTTATTACCTCACACGGCACTTGAAGCAGCACACATAGCACGAATGTGAGATACAACAGCATGATTAGGTACGAAGAAGAGGGATCCGAAAAAAAGAACATTTTTTCGAAAAAAAATCATGAAGAGACTTGATCAATGCAACGACATCGAACTAGCAAATATATCTGTTCATCATAAGTCAGACATCTCGGATGTTCCTGACGTGAGTTCAGATGTTCACGATATACACGATATATATTCAGATGTTCACGATCTATATTCAGATGTTCATGATATCAAATCAGACGTAGTCAGTGATGCTAACAGCACAGTAAGTGACGCTATTAGATCGCCATTCTTACTCGGATCATCAGTGGGTGCGAGGTTCAACTCTATGTTGACACATCACAGCTTAGCTCTTCTGGTCGTTTCTGGAAATGTCAAAGTAAACGAAAATTCGAATCTTGATGTGGGAACAGGAAAATTGGCAATTCTCATATCCACAAATTGCATTCATAAACGACATGAAGTGACGGACACTTACCGTTCGAAATATCAACGATGGATGGATCGTGCAGTACCTCATCTTATCGAAACAATCGACAACATGGAATCCCCGATCCTAGTGCCAAGCACAAACAATGCCGACAATCTTTTTTTCGACATGAAGCTCACGGGCCTACACCGCAACAATTACTTGAGTAAGTTGTGTCGCATATACGTTGTGCAAGCTGAAAACTCTTTCTTTGACGGAATGCACCTCTTCGTTGACACTTTCTTTCACGATGACGGAGTATTTGAAAATGGTCACTCAATACAAAATGTGTGATTACATAGACAATGATATAATAAGCAAAATGAAAGGTACTAACTTTTACTTAAATTCAGGTATCTCACATACCACCGGCTGCTTCACAAGCAGCGCAAGAATCTTCTGTTTCGATATTCAAGCAACAATCACGACAATATAAGTTTTCTATTTTTTCACAATCTTCTGTCATCGGCACCATCTGACACTTAGTGCCACCAGCTGGCACAGAATATCCATCTATACATCTACACATTCGATCTGAAGTAGATGTCGGCGACACTGCTTCGACCTCGTTTTCTGCACATATCGTCAAATTCCGACATACTCCATCTTCATCCTTGTATTGAGATACCGAACAGACTGCAGCATGGGTATCAGAGGAAATTGGTGCAGCACCCTGACTCGAAGTCTGATTTGCGTTTGCTTCGTCAAGTTTATGAAGCTCATCCTGCAATATTTTCACGACAATAATTCCTGCAATTATGCTTCCAGCAAAAAACATAGTGGACATGATTTCGGTCCTGTGAGCTCGCACAAAGTCTATCATTACTATTACTTTTATTTTTTATATCGTCATATTTCGCTCACTCGTTCCTCTATGTCTGCTTGTTCAAGTTCTCTTGTTTGTTTTATTTATTTGTTAGAAAAATGGACCTCGTCCGAGAATCGCTCAAGTATGAAAGTCACACCGAAATGATTATCATGGTGGATTAACACAATCCCATGAGCCCGGGTTCGGATTAGGCCCATTTCGTCTCCTGTGACAGGTCGGGAACTCAGGGCAATCTAGGGGCGTGTAGTTGGTACAGTCAGAAGTAGCGGGTGTGGGTGTGGGTGTGGGTGTGGGTGTGGGTGTGGGTGTGGGTGTGGGTTTGGGTGTGGGTTTGGGTGTAGGTGTCAAATTTCGACATACTCCATCTTCATCCTTGTATTGAGATACCGAACAGCCTGTAGCATAGGTGTCAGAGGAAATTGGTGCAGCACCCTGACTCGAAGTCTGATTTGCGTTTGTGTCCGAAGAGACTTCGTCAAGTTTATGAAGCTCATCCTGCAATCTCTTCATGACAATAATTCCTGCAATTATGCTTCCAGCAAAAAACATAGTGGACATGATTTCGGTCCTGTGAGCTCGCACAAAGTCTATCATTACTATTACTTTCATTTTTTATATCGTCATATTTCGCTCACTCTACATACTTGTGTTGGTACTACTTCTTCATCTTCGTGTTTCCTTTTTCTGACACTTTGCTCGTTATCGGGATGCATATTGGAAGCAAGTCGCAATTGCTTCAGGTAATTCTCCCATTTTTTTTTTTGATTCATGACACCATCATATGCAGCTTTGTATTGCTTCACACGCTGTTCCAGTTGATTTAAACGACTTTCAGCGTCAAATACCAACTTGTCAATCGGACAATCTGTCTCGATTTCGTCGTCGATTTGATGAATTTCTGCTATACCCTCTTCCATCGAAAAAAAAAACTACTTGAAAAAAAATGTCAATATTAGTGAAAGATGAGACCGTCGTGCGTAGAAAAAGATGAAATGGTGTACTACACATTTTGGCCATTAATTAGTTTTTCCTTTTTCATTGCTTCAGATTCGTTATTGTTTTTAGATGCGTTGGAACGCACAGAACACCATTCTACTTTCTTAGCAGCATCTGTCATACTTAGGACCGTTACTCATGCATACTCTATTGGTACATTGATCATTTCGATGCTCGAAGCTTACGTGGCTTACGCTCATTTAGGAAAAACACTGTGCACACGACTAATGTTTTTGGAAATTAATTCTGTGATTGCAGCACTTGCGTTGATTTTGCTTTCGTATGTTGATGTAATACACCCAATTCTACAAGCAGATGAACCCTTATCCAGCACCGGAATGTTCCTGAGCGGGTTTATACCATTTACGATATTCATTATCACTCTTGTGTATCAAATTGTGCGCATTTTCTTTCACTATGGTTTTTTGAAGATACAGTTCAAATAAAATTGTAGCATTCATCCGAACAGTAGTTTCCTGATGTTTTTTTTGGTTTACAAACCTTTTTTCGGTGACATACTCTGCATTCGTCCAGCATGTGATTTTGAATAAGGTCTACGATATCTCGACAAAAAACGACTCGCAAGATGACATACATAATGTGTGTTTAAATTTGAATTGAAAAAATATAAAACTCAATAAATGCAAGTATCTGATTTGCCTGAAACTTGCATATTATACTTTACAGCAAAATGGTGCGGACCTTGTCAAAGAGTAAAACCACTGCTGACTGAACTTGAAAAAACGTATAACGCTTCGCGACCGGATGATATAATTCAACTTATCAAGATTGACATTGATGATGAAGATGATCTTCCAAATTATTTCAAGGTATCAAGCATTCCAAATATTACATTCATCAAAAATGGAGAGACTATTATGACCGTCATAGGCGCAGATGATCAAAAAATTCGTCAAGGATTTGAAAAAACTTTTGCGAATCAAATTTATTTACCAACAAGTAAAAAAGCAGAAGTGCAAAAAAATGGAGCCAGCAACGAAAAAAGTGAAAACTGAAGAAATCGATTGGAAAATCACATTTGATCAAACACAAGGAATTAGAACCCTAGTAGATGTTGTTGGCAACATTCTTACTCGGGTAAATTTTCGTCTCATGTATGATGCAAGAAAAGACTGTCACTTCTTATGCATTGATAGTATTGATCCACAACATGTCTGTATGATTCAAGCAAGATTGACTTGCGAAAAAGTTGTCAACTTGGTTGGAGACGAAACATTTTGTGTCGACACAAGCATCCTAAATACTTTACTTAAAAATGTACCATCACACTATTCACTTGATCTGATCAAGAAAAAGTCTAGCGCCGATATATACATGAGAACATACGAAAGTCTTTCCAACAGTCACGAAACTCACTATATTCTATCAACACTTGTCGATGATTCAGAAACTATGCAACTAACTGACATTGAATACAAGTATGTCATCGAAATTGATTTGGGTACCTTACGTCAGATTGTGAAAATGAGTCAGGCACTACGAGCATCACATGTTGAATTTTCTGTAAAAGAGCCAGAAACATCAAATCGAGGGGTGTCCAGAACTACATTTAGCATCGCTTCTAGGGGAGATGCGACACAAGAACATCGTTTTAATTCTGCAACTGTCACGGAAAACAATGAAAGTCAAACAACGGTTATCCGAGCCGCAACAGATTCTACTGGTCCGGAAGAAGTTTGCGGAGAAATCATGGAAAAAAAGTACTCAGACTCGTTTTCAACACAGTATCTCAATTACTTTTTGAAGTCAATGGAAAGACAAATCATCACCATGAAGCTTTCACAAGACAAACCATTGATTTTACATTACCCACTTGGTGCTGATCGCTCGTATATCTGTTTTGTTCTCGCTCCCAAAACGTCGGATGATTAAAATGATCGTGATAGATAAATGTGTGAAAGACAAACTTTATGTATGAAATCGGTGGATACTATTGTGAAATGGAAATCAAATAGTGAAAAAACATTATTGTATGAAACTGTTGTAGTATGTCCACATGTAAGTGATGTTGTAATTAATTTCGAAAAATCAGAAAAAAACACAAAAGCTGTCCTGTCCTCAAATGAACTGAAACAAGAAGAACTAGAATCTGCGAATTTTTTCATTGAACTTGATGTAAAATCGTTTGCAGAAAACAATGTCCCATTCGTTTCGGAAAAACTGCAAAATGTATTCGACAATAAATTTTCTGTAAATCTGCAAACGAAACAAACTTATATTCGAATTGTCACCAAAAATTCGAAATTTATCTCGGAAAAATCTCATAATATACGATTAAGCTTCAATGTACTATTTATAAAAAAAATTAACTTTAGTACATTGGACCGAGTGCTAACTAAAAAAGTATGTATATGCACCGTTGACAAAAATGTGGATTTTTTATTGTATTCAAATCAAGAACGTTCCTTAGTATACGAAACGAGTGTAGAATGTCGAAGACTTGGCAACCGTGTCAATGTTTTGAGCTTTGAAGCACAAAAAAATCAAGATGAAATCATGGCAGTCATCACTCGTTTGAAAAATAAAAGTGAAAAAGAAGGTCTGATCACATTTCACATCGAAGTTGATTCAGAATCATTTTCAGAAGACAACAAACCCGATTTTGTCGAAAATTTGCAAAATGCGTTCGATAACGAATCATCAATAGAAATTCCACGTGCGCGAAGTTATGTGCGAATCGTGGCAAAAGGACAAGGAAGTGGTCGATTTTCAGTAAAGTTATTATTTGATGTGATGATTCGTCAGAAAAGGTTTTACGACTTTTCTCATGTAAAAAATATTATTGAAGATTCTACATCATTAAAAAGAGGCGAATCACAACGCATATTGTAAACTTGAACTAAGTTAAACGTTTCAATGTCCATTTTTTTTCCATTGCGCGTACATCTTAGCACTCGCCTTGCACATCATGCTTTGATCACTACGCGTCGTTTCGTCGAAAGCAAAGAAGATTTTTTTCAAAGCACTCTGACCGTTACGGTTGTCATCCACCCACTCGCCTTTTCGTAGCACCGTTCCGCCTTTTTGCGCTTTCTTCCATTTGTCCCATGGCGTCATCATATTTATGAAATCAAAGAAGAATGTTGAAGAAAACGGTGGTATCGTAATGCTATGCTCCCCATTCTCAATTTTATGAAGCGCGCCCTTGTATCCAGATGCAGTGCTGAATTTCACACCAACAAACCATGGATAATTCAAAAACATATCACGAGTAGCTTCTGCGTCTAAATCTGCGTAATTTTCTGCGTCTTCATGAGCGTAATCTTCTGCTTCTCCTGGTACGTAAGTTTCTGCGTCTCCATCATGTGCGTACGCTTCTTTGTACACCATGGTTTGCTCCGTCGTTTCAAAATCCTTCGCATCGTTTGTAGTCTGTGTCTGTTCGTCGATTTCATTTGAAACCACCTTCCGCTTCTTTTTTTTGCTTGTCACACGCACGATCGACTCGCTCGCAATATTTGACTTCGATGGACTTCGCTTTGCGTCATTCAAAACTGAGTCTTTGTATGTATGCTTGCAAGTCTCACAAAATACGCCTTGATCGCGTTTCACAAACTTGACATTGTGCTGACAGATTATGCAATCGGCATAAACATAGTAATACCCACGTTGAGAGTCCCAACGCATAGAATCCTTCGTTCCAGGCACGCACGGAGGACGCCCACGTCCGCGATGAAAGGATGTAAATAGTCCTTCACATGCTGTAGGCGTTTCCATGTATTCAGCTTCGTCTTCTTGTTCAATAATTTTTTGCTGCGTTTCTTGCTGCGTTTCTTGTTGCGTTTCTTGCTGCGTTTCTTGCTGCGTTTCTTGCTGCGTTTCTTGCTGCGTTTCTTGTTGCGTTTCTTGCTGCGTTTCTTGCTGCGTTTCTTGCTGCGTTTCTTGCTGCGTATTGCT
>Ga0160422_10000950_pt1 | contig 17922 bp, 19 predicted proteins | sample Fk160mmetaG_FD_108192 | JGI IMG/M metagenome (GOLD analysis project Ga0160422, IMG submission 108192) | Marine microbial communities from the Central Pacific Ocean - Fk160115 60m metaG | ecosystem: Environmental > Aquatic > Marine > Oceanic > Photic zone | place: The Central Pacific Ocean... | reverse complement strand
CGACGTTCTAACACACTGCTTTAGACCCTTTCCAGCGGCGCCAGCTAGATCTGACGGTAGAATTAGAGAAGAAATTCTAGACGCGAGAGAAAGAGGTATAATTTTCGATATTGGCCATTGCGTGGGGTCTTTTGGTTTTGAGATTGCCGAAACAATGCTCAATGCTAGTTTTTTACCTGATGCCATCTCTAGCGACGTCCACTCATTAAGTATAAAAGGCCCAGCCTATGAACAGTTGGTCACACTATCTAAGTTTCTACACCTAGGGATGTCTATTACAGATATAATTGCTGCGAGCACAACTAGGCCGGCGCGGGAAATTGTTCGACCCGAGATTAGGGCTCTTAGCCCTGATAACAATAGTGACGCTTCCATTCTTAAATTTGAAAAAGGCAAATTTATTTTTACTGATTCCCTCGAACATATCAGATCTGGTGAAAACAAAGTCATCCTAAAGGGCGCCGTTTTAAATGGAGAGATGTGGAGCTAAAAAGTTTAAACGACTAGTTCTATATTAAATCGTCTTTTGCAAATATCTGCTATTATTTCGTAGTTTGAACCGCGTCTCACTACCTCAAATGTTTCCACGTTAAGTAGCGTGGAAGACTGCTTGTAGAAGTGATACTTACGAAGTCCATGGTCAATAATAACATCCGCTATGTCTTTTATCTCCGGCTCAATATCCTCTATTCTAAATTTTGTTCCGGTCAGTGATACATTGGCCGACGAACCGAATATCGGATGCAGTTGCTCTAATGACAGTTTACAAATCTCAGCATGAAAAGGACCCGCATTTAAGAGCATAACAAGCGTACCATCCTTGGTGCTTGCTTGAATCGCCTCTCTATCTAATACGTTGAGAAGTGGGTGATCGAGTCGGCAAGGACCAACCGCCCCTAAAGGCAAGTCGTAATCGCCAACTATTGTATTTATAACATCCCAGCCTTTTTCAGAGAGTTCATAAAGTTCTTTTGCTATTGCAAGGTCTCCAACCATCGCATTTCTCTTTGAAGCCTGCCGCTGCTTCGTATCAAATATCTTTTTTAGTGCAGCACCAGAGCCACCGGCACAGGTATAACCAACATCCATTGGGATAATCGCAATTCCACCTGCTTTCAAAACATCGAATGCCTTAAATGCATCCTTTTTTATAAATTCTGATACCATCATGGCCTCATTTTGAACATTCTTGGCCCCGCCTCTCTTAGCGGCGCCGATGTCTCTGCGAAATCGCATAACAAAGCTCGTGTATCTCGGGGGTCGATGATTTCTTCAATCCAAAACGTTTCAGCAGATCTGAAGGGCGAACGGAGTTTATTTAACCTTTCTTCTATCTCGGCTAATTTTTTTTCGGGGTCATCGGCGGCATCAATATCTGCCCTGTACGCTGCCTCAATTCCCCCCTCTAGTGGAAGGGAGCCCCAGCGTCCAGAAGGCCATGCGTAACGAGTGCAGTACCTACCACCATTCTTGTGGGCGGCACCAGCTACACCAAAAGCGTTTCTAAGAATTATTGAGCACCAAGGCGTCGTAGTTTGCCACATGGCACTCATTGCCCGAACGCCTTCTTTGATAGTTCCAGCTTGTTCTGACTGCAGGCCAATTTGAAAACCCGGACAGTCCACAAGATAAACTACTGGCAGGTGGAAGGTTTCTGCCATATCTATAAATTTCGTAACCTTTTTGCAGGTTGCTGCGGTCCAACAACCACCGTATGAGTATGGATCACTTGCCATTAATGCAACTGGCCAACCATCCAACCGAGCGAACCCTGTAATAACTGATTTCCCAAACTGTCTTCCCATTTCAAAAAAAGAACCTTGATCAACTACTGACTCAATTATGGGCCTCATTTTATAAACTTTTCTTATGTCTCTCGGCACAGAATCAATTAGATGGTCAACTCGGCGGTTAGGATCGTCATTTTGCTCCCCCCTTGGTGGTAATTCATAAACCGAATTCGGGAGATAAGAGAGAAATTTTCTCGCGCATTCAAAGGCCTCTTCTTCTGTTTCAACAGCATGATCCACAGCACCAGCCTTTAATTGGATTTGGTACCCGCCCAGTTCATTTTTTGTTAGATTTTGTCCAGTTCTAGCCACAACTGGGGGCCCCGCAACAAACAGCGCAGATTTTTCTTTGATCATCACAGAATAATGTGATGCTGCGAGGTGCGCAGCGCCAAGACCGGCAACAGAGCCCAATCCTAGAGCAACTCTAGGAACAGTACCCATATTCTCAACGACTAATTCCCAACCAGCCACGCCAGGAACATTTGCACGTCCAGTCGTTTCGATTGTCTTTACGGAACCGCCGCCGCCTGAACCCTCGACTAAACGAATTAATGGCAACCTCAAAGCAAGTGCCATCTCTTCGCACATGTTATGTTTGCCTTTTATAGTAGCATCTGCTGAACCGCCTCTAACAGTGAAATCATCGCCACCGATTATTACAGGCCTGTCATTGACTTTTGCCTTTCCAAAGACAAAGTTCGACGGTGTAAGCTTTTTTAAATTATTATCGGTATCGTATTCGGCTAGACCGCCAATCTTTCCGATCTCGTGGAATGTATCAGGGTCCGACATAAGTGCAATCCTTTCACGGATTGTATAGCGTCCACCGTCCTTTTGCCTCTTTACCCTTTCCGCGCCTCCTAGCTCTTCGGCGAAAGCCTCCCGCTTTCCTAGCTCATCTAACTCATCCTGCCACGTCACAATCGTTCCTTAAAAAAATTTTCATTACGCCTAACAAGAGACTGTATGTTAGCCAGATTACTTTACCTTCATCAACACTGCTTTAACGTTTTACCTGTAACTGAATAAAAAATACTTCTGAAATTAACAATTACTTGGTATCTACAAACACTATTCTTACGGAAATTCAACGTGAATATAAGTTTCTAGGTGTAACTTAGTCTCATTTACAATATTTATTGCCTGTTATATCCTATCTGTTAATCATGAAAGGATGTTGACGAACATTTGTGAGCGAAATCGTTATCAAAGTTTTAACGGCAAAGTTTAAACCATCACCTCGCCTCCTTCGTATTTATTAGAATGTAAAATTTGTGCTTTAGAAAGTGTCTATTATGCAACCTGAAAACATTGACCCATTTATTTTCGGCATTACCGTTTTAGTATTAGCTTGTTTTATCGGGTACTTTGTTGTGTGGCGCGTCACGCCTGCGCTTCATTCCCCGTTAATGAGTGTTACGAATGCCATCTCATCAGTCATTATTGTAGGGGCGCTCATAGCAGCCGGACCTGCTACAGGGAATTTTGCTCAGATAATGGGTTTTTGTGCAGTGGTATTAGCCTCCATAAACATTTTTGGCGGGTTCATAGTGACCCAACGTATGCTTTCTATGTTTAAAAAGAAGCGTTGAGATTGATTTAGATGATGACTGAGAACCTTTCGTCTCTTCTTTATCTTGGTTCAAGCGTTTGTTTTGTGCTCGCTATAAGAGGACTCAATTCTCCTGAAACGGCGCGTGTTGGGAACTTTATCGGTATTGTCGGAATGTTAATTGCCATACTAACAACACTCGCCCTTCCTTCGATATTAAGTTATGAACTTATTTTGATAGCGATTTTACTAGGAGGTTGCATCGGCACACTCCTTGCTCTTAAAACAAAAATGACAAGCTTACCACAATTAGTCGCCTTATTTAATAGCGTAGTAGGGTTAGCAGCCTGTTTTGTTGCAGCTGCAGCCTTTTATCGTCCAGAAGCCTATGGAATTGGTACGTTTCTGAATATAAGTCCGCTGAGCATAGTCGAGATGAATCTTGGGTCTGCTATTGGCGCTGTTACATTTACCGGCTCCGTAGTAGCATTTTCTAAATTACAGGGTTTAGTTTCTGGTTCACCTGTAACATTTAAAGGCCAGCATCAATTAAATGCCCTCCTTGGCATGATACTTCTGGGTTTAATTGCCTGGATGATTTTTGAACAAACAGAGATGTTATTTTGGGCAATTCTTTGTCTTTCTTTTCTCTTGGGTGTGCTTGTTATTATCCCAATCGGAGGAGCAGACATGCCGGTAGTCATCTCCATGCTTAATTCCTACTCGGGTTGGGCGGCTTGCGGAATAGGTTTCACCCTTGGAAATATTCTAATGATTATAACTGGTGCATTAGTTGGAGCATCCGGTGCTATTTTGTCATATATTATGTGCAAAGGAATGAATCGATCCTTCTTCAATGTTATACTCGGTGGCTTCGGGGTAGAGGATGAGGTAATACAACAACAGAATATCGGCGATAAATCTATAAAGTCTGGAACCGCATCTGACGGAGCCTTCATTATGGAGAATGCATCGTCAGTAATTATCGTTCCTGGATACGGTTTAGCTGTAGCACAAGCTCAACATGCACTCAGGGAGATGGCCGATATTCTTCAGGAACGAGGCATCGAAGTCAGATATGCTATTCACCCTGTGGCTGGGAGAATGCCAGGACATATGAATGTTCTTCTAGCCGAAGCAAGTGTGCCATATGAATCGGTACTTGAGCTAGACATGATAAATAGGGATTTTGCCCAGACTGACGTTGCTTTCGTTATTGGCGCCAATGACGTAACAAACCCTGCCGCAAAAACAGACAGCTCAAGCCCAATTTTTGGAATGCCTGTTTTGGATGTTGAAAATGCAAAAACGGTACTTTTTGTCAAACGCTCCATGGCTTCGGGTTACGCCGGCGTTGAGAATCCTTTGTTTTTCAAAGATAATACAATGATGCTTTTTTCAGACGCAAAACAAATGTGTGATGAAATTATTCAAGCGTTAAAATAAGTTCTAAGTCTTTGTTTAAAATCAAGATTGGATGCTTTCTAGCTAAAGACTATTATGCCATCTCAAAATAGATAACCAAGTTCAAAGTACCTATAAAAAATGGGTTGGGCAGCTGTTTTTTTAATAAATTTTTACGCTTTACATAGATATACAACCGTAAGTGCAGCAACGGCTTTATCAAAATTGTGTCTTTTATGTACTCTTACATGAGAGGATTCTTTCTTTACTTCTCAAGCATCAATTTGCTTATTAATTTAAACCTATTAAAATAAATTTCATTTGGGAGGAAGCATGCCTGAAATTAAAGTTCACAGTGATGTTACAGGAACTGCTTGGAAAATTGTCGTGGCTGAAGGGCAGGCTGTAGACGAGGGTGACGAACTAATGATTGCCGAAGCTATGAAAATGGAAATACCACATCTTGCTCCTGAGTCCGGAGTGGTGAAGGAAATCTGTGTGGAGGAAGGAACCGCAATTTCTGAAGACGATTTACTCTTTATTATTGAAACCTAACGCCAGCTATTGCGTCAAAGATAACCCCTATGAACAAAGTATTGATAGCAAACCGTGGTGAAATTGCCTGCCGAATAATCCGTACCTGTAAAAATATTGGGTTTGCCACAGTAGCAGTTTATTCAGAAGCTGACAAAAACTCTCAACATGCATTATTAGCCGATGAAGCCTATTTAATAGGGGCACCTCCTGTGCAAGAAAGCTACTTAAATAGCAAAAAGATAATAGAAATTGCTGAGAGAAGTAATGCTAACATTGTGCATCCAGGTTATGGGTTATTAGCTGAGAACGCGGATTTTGCTGGCCTGGTCGAAGCTGCTGGTCTTATTTGGGTGGGGCCATCACCCTCAACAATAGCAGCCATGGGTGACAAGGGAAAAGCACGTGAAATTGCTCATCAGGCAGACGTTCCCATTTTACCTGGTTCCCCAGCTATTCCATCGTCAAGTCTAGACTCCCTTTCAACTTTCAGCAAACAAATTGAATTTCCACTTCTAGTAAAAGCCACCGGCGGGGGGGGAGGGATTGGAATGCGAAGTGTTCGTGACGAAGCAAAACTGTTTGAAACGGCAAAAACCGTTTCAGAATTAGCCGAAAGGCTTTTTGGAGACGGCAGTATCTTTCTAGAACACCGAGTTGATGATGCTAGGCATATAGAGATTCAGATTTTTGGGTTGGGTGATGGAAGAGTTTTTCATCTAGGCGATCGTGAATGCTCGATCCAGCGGCGGTTTCAAAAAGTTATTGAAGAAGCACCTGCGCCTCGCATCCCAGCGAAAGTTCGATCTAAAATGGCGGACTCAGCATGTCGACTAGCAGCTAGTCAGAACTACTCCGGAGCAGGTACAGTAGAATTTATTTTAAATGCAAAAACTAATTTGTTTTATTTTTTAGAGATGAATACGCGTATCCAAGTAGAGCATCCAACTACAGAGATGATCAGTAAACAGGATATAGTTTATCTTCAATTAATGCAGGCTATTGGTGAAAGGCCAGAAAACCTAATAGACGATCCGCCCTATCTCTCCGGACATTCAATCGAATGCCGTCTTTACGCCGAAAAACCCGAAAAGAACTTTATTCCTTCACCAGGCCACCTAAAACTTTTGCGACTTCCCCGCCAGTCAGATGCTATTCGTGTAGAAGCTAGCTATATAGAGGGAGATACTATAACGCCGTTCTATGATCCGATGATTGCTAAAATTATAAGTTTTGGCGAGGATAGGAACTGTGCAATTCAAAAGATGGTCTTAGCACTTGAGCAATGCCAGTTAGAGGATATTGCCACTAACCTTAATTTACTTAAGGCTATTATGAGAGACTCTGCCTTTGAGCGCGCGCAAACCAACACCAACTATCTAGAGAAAAACATCGCAATGTTGATAGACTTATAATACACCTATTCAGCTGCAACAGCTGCTTCCTCACTGCGAACAAGTTGGCTGTAATCTTCGCCCAGCACATTGCAAACTTCACCAGGCGTGAAAGAGTACTTGTCAATCTGTCCCACGGGTGTCACCTCGACAGCGGTACCGGTCAAGAAACACTCACTCGCGTTAGCCATTTCTTCTGGCTTGATTTGACGTTCAACTATTTCGAAACCACGTCGTTTCGCGAGATCAATCACCGTTCTCCGTGTAATGCCATCTAAGAAACAATCGGGCACTGGCGTATGCAGCTTTCCATCATCCATTACGAAGAAAATGTTGGCACCTGTTGCTTCAGCCACTAGTCCCCTATAGTCCAACATGAGGGCGTCGTGCATACCGGCTGCTTCTGCTTCGTGCTTAGCCATAGTGCAGATTTGATAAAGACCCGAGGCTTTACTCTGGGTGGGAGCCGTATCGGGTGCTGGTCTTTTCCATCGAGATAAGCCCATTTTTATACCCTTTGTCTTCGCTTCTGGATCAAAATAGGATGGCCACTCCCAAGCTGTTATGGCTAGGTGAATAGTATTATTCTGCGCAGAGACCCCCATCATTTCTGTACCACGCCATGCAATCGGCCTCACATAGCCATCCTGAAACCCCATAGACTTTACAACATCACCTTTTGCTTTCTCTATCAAATCTGTGGAATATGGAATGGCATAGCCAACAGTTTTTGCCGATTGGTGGAGCCTTTCTGTGTGCTCTAGAGATTTAAAAATTTTCCCATTGTACACCCGCTCCCCTTCGAATACGGCGCTTGCATAATGTAAGCCATGTGAAAGAACGTGGATCTTTGCTGAGCGGAAATCTACTAATTCCCCATCAAACCATATAGAGCCATCTCTATCGTCAAAAGAAGGTGAGGACATGATCATAATTCCTAAGAAGTTGAGTTAGACTTATTTATCTTAAAATACTTAAACCCATGGTATAGTGGTATTGGCTAAAAGACAGCCCTAAACTAAAGCAGGATAATATTTTAGGAAAATATGTCAATATGACTGACTTAAAAATGCGTTCGGTTTCTGAAGATTTTAAAGAAGAGGAATTGCGTCAAATTATCGAAATGCTATTTTTTGCCTATAGAGATTTCACGAAAGAGCCTGATAAAATGTTGGAAGAAATTGGATTAGGTCGAGCCCACCACCGCACGGTTTATTTTATTGGCCGAAATCCTGGAATAACAGTTACAGGTCTTTTGGACATTCTAAAAATAAGAAAGCAAAGCTTATCGCGAGTCTTAAATCAGTTAATTAGTGAAGCATATGTTTTCCAGAAAATTGCAGACGATGATCGACGGAAGAAACTTCTCTTTCTGACTGAAAAAGGTCTTGTCCTCGAGCAACGCCTCACGGCAAATCAACGCAAAAGGATTGCAAATGCTTGCTTAGGAAAAAACGAACACGCAATCAATGGTTTTAAGGATATTCTCACTGCAATTATAAATGAGATAGACCAATGGCGGTTTTCATCCTCCACTACAAACAGTCTTTTCCATGAACGGACTACAAAGCACAGCAACCGAGGCATTGAATGAACACAATCGAAAAGTCATCCGTCTTATCGCATATACTCCTTGTTGACGATGATGGCAGATTACGGAATTTATTAGAGAAGTACCTTACTCAGAATAATTTTCGTGTAACGTGTGCTGAAGACGGTAGGCAAGCTAGAAAATTTTTAGATATTTTCGAATTTGATATGATCCTCTTGGACGTTATGATGCCTGGGGAAACTGGCATAGAACTAACCAAATATCTAAGAGGCTTTAACTCTGTACCAATTTTACTGCTTACCGCTATGAATGAAAGCGAAGATCGAATCAATGGTTTGGAGACGGGTGCTGATGATTACCTGGCGAAGCCATTTGAACCAAGAGAGTTGTTATTGCGCATCGAAAATATACTGCGCAGAGTACAGCTAGAAAGTCCGTCCGCTCAGAACGACGAATTATTTCACTTTGGTCCCTATCGATTCGACCTTCGTTCCAACTTACTTTTCCGTGGGCGCGTTGCAACTAAGTTAACCGAGTCCGAGAGTGCTATACTACGAGCCTTCGTTGCATCACCGGGTGAAATTTTGAGCCGAGATAATCTAAGTAATTTGGATTCAACCAATGTAAACACAAGGACAATAGACGTTCAAATAACGCGACTTAGAAGAAAAATTGAAGATGATCCAAAATTTCCTCGGTATCTTCAAACCATCCGAGGTCGAGGATATGTCTTAAAGACAGGATTATGAAGATTCTTGGTACATTATATTGGACTGAAAAAGCCAAAAATAGAATCAAGAATATTTTGCCTCAAACACTTTTTGGGCGAGCGCTTTTAATAATAGTAACGCCACTCATTCTTATGCAGGCCATCTCTACTTTTGTGTTCTTCGACCGGCATTGGGACACGATGACCCGACGCCTCGCACATACTTTAGCTGGCGATATTGCCTTTATTGTAGATTCTCTCACCCCGTTACCACAACAACTAGACCGTAATCAAATATTTCTCAAAGCTAATGACATCCTACACATTCGCCTAACTTATAGTCCGCAAGAAATCCTGGTTAAAAAGAAATCTTTTCAACAATGGGATAGGGTACGAAAGTCCCTCCAAGACGCACTAAAAGAACGAGTGAGGCGTCCCTTTTCTATAGATACAATAAAAAAAAACCGACGAATAGAGATCAAAGTGCAACTTCCTGAAGGCCTTTTAAGTGTCAATGTGCATGAGAAACGGCTTTATAGCTCAACGCCGTATATTTTTCTAATGTGGATGATAGGGAGTTCGCTTGTATTATTTGCTATCGCAATAATTTTTATGAGAAATCAGATCCGTCCGATTAGGCGTTTAGCTATTGCAGCGCGAAGCTTCGGTATGGGCCGAGGGTCAAGTGAAATAAAACCCAGTGGAGCTAAAGAGGTCAGGCAGGCAACACAAGCGTTTAGGCAAATGAGAGAACGTATATCTCGACAATTTGCTCAACGAACAGAGATGCTTGCAGGGGTTTCCCATGACTTGAGAACTCCACTTACTAGAATGAAACTCCAAATTGAAATGTTAGAAAGAACTCCTGAGATAAGAGAATTACAAGATGACATTCAGGAAATGGAAAGAATGATTGATGGCTATCTTACATTTGCCCGAGGCGGGGGTAGCGAGCCTTTGAGCAAAATAAATTTAGCTAATCTGATCGAAGAAATTATATCAACTGAACGAAGAGATGGCTCTTTGATAAACTTTGTAAATAAAAGCAAGACAATTAAATCCGTGACTTTACGCCCCCAAGTAATTAAGCGAGCCATTACCAATTTGATTATCAATTCTAAGAAGTATGCAGAAACAGTTAAGGTAGAGCTTCAGTACAATTCAGAGCACGCAATAATCACTATTGACGACGATGGGCCAGGAATTGAAGCAGAACATCGAGATGATGTATTCAAGGCTTTTTTTCGTCTTGATCCCTCTCGAAATACTGACACTGGAGGAACAGGCCTCGGTCTGACAATTGCAAAAGATATATTTCAGAGTCATGGCGGCGATCTACTTTTAAGTGAAGCTTCTCTTGGCGGTCTTCGAGCTACCGTAACATTACCTTTGTAGAAGAAGTCCAATAGATGATAGATACGAACGTTTGAAAGCCTTGAATTGATGGCCACTTTTATAAAACTAATAAAGTTTTCCACCATTTGGGACCGGCTTATCGACCGAAGCCAGAACAACCTCCCCCACGTCATCTGGAAAACCAAGAACGAGTACTTCACTCATAAACTTCCCAATCTGCTTCGATGGAAAATTCATCACGGCCGCCACTTGCCGACCCACTAAATTTCGCTTTTCGTAGTTCTTCGTAATTTGTGCCGAAGTTTTGCGTACACCAAACTCATGCCCGAAATCTACCCAGAGTTTGAAAGCCGGTCTCCTAGCCTCAGGAAATTCTTGGACTTCGACGATTGTACCAACTCTAATTTCCACTTTTTGGAATTCTTCAAAAGTTAGTGTCTCTAGAGTTTTACCATTCATATACGTACTTTGCTCTCCAACATCGCCTCGGTTAATTATCGGTCTTGACCACTATTGTCCATTACCAAGCCAAGTGACTTTGCTATTGATTCAGCCCATTTCAAACGGTCATCTAGAATGCGTGTTGTTGCAGTTATGTCGTTACGTTCTTCTTTAGACCAGGTCCGCATGCCAAACAAAAAAACTGCTGCCAAACCTTTGATTTTGACATTTCCCCTTATTCCTCGCGTCGAAACCCCTACCGCTTCCAGGCTAGAGCGCATTGATATTCTTATGGCTTTTGCTGCAACTACGAACATTTTTGGATCTTTCCCAGTGACTTTCAATAGTTCGCAAACGCCGCCTTTATAAGGAGCCAAGACATCAAAACGAACCAGCATTATTTCTAAAAGCCTTTCCCTTATCGAAATTTCAGGGTCGAGAATATCAGGATCTAAATTTGCTAATATCTGTTCATCAATAAATTCTGAAAACGCTTGCAAAAGGCCAATCTTGTCCGAGAACAGCTTTTCAAGCTCCAGCTCCTCAATTTCCTGATTTCTGGCCAGAGCAGCAAGTGTAAAATCGCTCCAACCAACATCAGATACTAATTCCATTAAACCTTTAAAAACTTTTTGTTTATTCATTCTTGCCATTGCAGTTTGTTAAGCGATGCGAGTTTATCCTGCCAGCTCCTTTGATCTTTTGGCAGCAGCCTTTATAGCTTCATCAAAAATTGGTTGTATACCATCGTCCGACATTAAAACATTCAGAGCTGCCGCTGTTGTGCCACCTGGGCTAGTAACGTTTATTCTAAGTTGGTCAGCCGTTTCCTCGCTCAATCGAGCTAGCTCACCTGAACCTGATACGGTCGCCCTTGCGAGACGCATAGCTAACTCCGGCGGCAAACCCGACATTGTACCGGCCTTAGCCATTGCTTCTATAACTAGAAATACATATGCTGGCCCACTTCCCGATACAGCTGTGACAGCGTCCATGAGTCCTTCGTCATCGATCAACACCGACTCCCCGACAGAGGATAGAAGCTCACCACACACTTCTGCCTGCTTTTTTGGAACATTACCATTAGCAACATATACTGTGATCCCACGCATAACAGCAGCGGGAGTATTAGGCATAGCCCTTACAATCTGAGCGTATTGGCTTAACTGCTTTTCAAAATATCCCAATGTTTTTCCTGCAGCTATAGACAGAAACGTTGTTTCCTTCCCAATTAGCCTTTTAAGGTCCGGTAAGGTTTTGTCCATTGTCTGTGGTTTAACCGCAAGAATGACAACCGAGGGGACAATGTTTTCAGGTATTTCCGAGGCGGTTCTTACTATCTTTAGGCCACGTATACCCTCAAAAGTCCTGGTTGCTTCTTCGTCAGGTTCCACAACATATATTCCCTCATCTATAAAACGGCTTTTAACCCAGCCCGCTAACATAGCGCCGCCCATCTTTCCGCAACCTATTAAAAATAGCGGTTTTGTCATTTTTACTTAAGCTTCCCCTGCAACATCAATGAGCGCAGCATTCAACGCTTCGTTTGCTGTTTTACCACCCCATATCACAAACTGAAAGGCCGGATAATATCGGTCTGACTCACTAACCGAAACGTCAACCAAATCCTCGAGTTGCTCAACGCTCGCTGGGCCCGCACCTCTTAAAAGTAATGTATGCCTAAACATAGGCGTTCCATCTTCAGATGACAAATCGAAATGTCCTAACCACAGTTTTTCATTTATGAGAGCAAGTAAATGATGAACCCCGGAATAGCTTTGGATATCAACCCTCGTTTCAAAAATACATGAGAAGTGAAGTGCGCCCATCTCCTCTTGCCAAAGAAAAAATAGTCTGTAATTGCACCATCTCCCATTTATTTCAACAGCTAACTCGTTTAATCCTGTCCGCTCATGCGGCCAGTCATTTGCACCAACAATTTCAACTAACAACTCGAGTGGATTATTTGAGCTGTGTTCTGAGTCAACATAACTAACAGACATTAGTCACCTCCGCTGCACTACCAAGATCCAGTATGAACCAGGCACAGGGTAGTCCAAAACCCGACATCTACTACATCAGGTTACAATCTCATAATGTTGAGGCGTGTCAACCCCTAACATACAAGATTTAGTATAATTGTATGCTGAAGATCTCTGCGTCAGCTGAAATTACTAACAACTAACTCTTTTTACTTCGGGAAGGTGATTTCTTTGTTTTGACTTTACTGACGGTAGGACGGCTTTTGCCTCCTGACTTTGCCAAGAGTTTCTTCTCAATATGGTCAAGACGCTCATTAATCTTTTCCTGTTCTTCTCGCGCTCTTTGAGCAAGCGAACGAACGGCATCGAATTCTTCACGTGCCACCCACCCCTTCTCACTCAAAAATCTCTCCACACGCTGCTGAATAAGCTGCTCCAGCTCAGTTTTTGCTCCTGCGGCCATTGACATTGCGCCACTGGCTAAACGAGCTATGTCACCTAGAAGGCGGTTACTAGATTGCATACGCATTCCTCACGTTGGATATTTGGCTACTTTAAAAATTAAGAGTATTTAACCATAAATCAACAAAAAATTGTTTGATTGAATTGCTTTAATGACCAAAAAACTATTTCACGTTTTAATTTGATGCTATTAGTGATTCTGTAGAGGGGTATAACGCAATGTATTTGATTACAGGGGGAGCGGGGTTCATTGGATCTAATCTTGTTGCTGCCCTATGCGACCTCGGCCATTCAAACAAAATTGTAATAGTAGACAATCTGGGAATAGATCAGAAATGGAGAAACATAGCTAATCATTTAGTCTACGGCATAATATCCCCTACACAACTAGATGCATTTCTCGCTGAAAGTAAAAAAGAAATCGAGATGGTATTTCACCTTGGAGCTGTGTCGTCAACAACCGAGATTGATGTAGACCTTATACTTGAAAATAATCTTCGACTTTCCACTCGTCTATGGAGATGGTCTGCAGAAAACGAGGTACCTTTTCTTTTTGCCTCCTCAGCGGCTACGTATGGAAACGGTGAAAATGGGTTTGATGACAATTTAACCTCAGATCAACTGGCTGGTTTAAAACCCTTAAACCCCTACGGCTGGAGCAAACATTTTTTTGATCGTTGGGTAACTTCTAGGGTAGAGAATGGCGATAACCTCCCACCTCAATGGGTCGGTTTAAAATTCTTTAATGTCTATGGCCCGAATGAAGGACATAAAGGAACCCAGAGTAGCCTTATCAATCAACTGTACCCAAAAATAATTAGTGGCCTACCCTCAGTATTATTTAAGTCTCATAGGACTGGTATTCTGGATGGCGAACAACGACGGGATTTTATTTGGGTGGATGATTGCATCGAAGTGATACTATGGTTTCTTGCTAACAGAAATATTTCTGGATTATTTAATGTTGGGACCGGTGAAGCACGAACTTTTAAAGACCTCACTTTAAACGTCTACGCAAATCTCAAGGTGGAACCAAATATAGAATTCATAGATACCCCCCCAAGCGTTGAAAAACATTATCAATATTTCACCGAAGCTTCATTGAAGAAGCTTCGCAAAGCCGGTTTTTGTAGAAATTTCACCTCGCTAGAAGAAGGCGTAAAGAAATATATAACAAACTTTCTTAGCACTAATGATCCATATAAATAGCTATGTATTACAATTTAAACGATTTTTTTTTAGATCCCATAGCCCTAAAAATTGGACCGGTAGTAGTCCGCTGGTACGCTTTGGCTTACATAGCCGGCTTGTTTTTAGGTTGGCGTTACTGCGCTCTTTTACTAAGAAGAGCTCCATTTGTAATGGGGTCACAACAACTAGAAGATTTGCTCTTCTATGCCACAATTGGTGTAATTATTGGGGGTCGCTTGGGTTACGTATTATTCTATAACCCAGTCTACTTTTTTTACAATCCGCTGGAAATCCTGATGATATGGCGTGGCGGCATGTCCTTTCATGGCGGCCTTTTGGGGGTTTTTGGTGTTGGACTAATAATTTCCTATAAAAAAAATATACCTTTATTACCTCTAACTGACCTATTGGCTGTGGCTGCTCCTATCGGGCTTTTCTTTGGTAGAGTAGCGAATTTCATAAATGGAGAGCTTTTTGGTCGCGTGAGCAATGCGCCGTGGGCTGTAATCTTTCCAAATGGAGGGCCATTACCACGACATCCTAGTCAGCTTTATGAAGCTGCTTTAGAGGGCCTTTTGCTCTTTACGCTTCTCAGCGTATTAGCATTTTTTACCAAAGTTAGACATTGTCCGGGCATTTTAACATCCATATTTCTAATTGGTTACGGAACAACTAGGGCAATGGTTGAATTTTTCCGAGAGCCTGACCCCCAACTTGGCTTTTTCATAGAATATTTCACAATGGGTCACCTACTATGCCTACCAATGATAGTTGTTGGGATAATATTGTTTAGATACTCCATAAAATACCTATCAGGCCTCAATGACTGAAACCTTACAACGCCTAGTTATAAGTAGGTAAAACTCAAAAGACCGAGCTAAAGACTTTAGCAGAATTTATGGCCGAGGTACTCCATAACAAAAATTTTGGTCATTACGCGACAAGAGATCCTCTAGGCTCAATTGGAGACTGCACAACAGCCCCGAAGATACCTCAGATCTTTGGCGAATTAACCGGGCTACAGGTCTTACATTCTCTTCAACAACGAGAAATAGAAAAGCACCATTGCCTTATGAACTTGGTCAAGACAGAGGAACCTTAATGTCTGATACACTGAGAGTTTTGTTAAAGTTTGAGAACATAGAAAGATTATCGGAAGTTCATCTTTTTAAGACGCATCTTATTTTACGACCAATGCAAGAAAACTATTGGGAAGTCTAAAATTCTTCTGGCACGATGACCTTTCCACTTTACACTATGGACCTGGTCGCTAATGAATTTCTAGACACATTACCCGTGATCCGAATAATAAAAATGGCGGCAGGTGGACTGAGCGTCTCATCGATTACGATATAGCCACCCAGCATTTTTTGGACATCGAGCGGTTCACCTTCGCGGTTAACGCTTTTGATATCGAATCGAATTTCATCAAAAACACTCCCTAGCGCTTTGCTGGAATTTTCACCTGCAACACTGGTTATTTTCAAGACAATTACAGATAGTACAACCCAAAAAAGTGGACCTACTCTACTAATACACTATACTTGCATCAAACCGAGTTTTTATCATCAATTCAGGTAGTTGACGCCCATAAAATGGTTTATCCTTTATCGAACCTTGGTACCAACGATATACCCTGCCATGTTGACTTTCAATCTACATTGCACGAACCGCAATTTTTTGAACTTAACTTTCGCTGGCCTACACACCAACGAAAATTTTTGATTACGATGGGAATAAACGAGCGTGCTGAACGTTTAAAGCATGGTTCCTCAACACAACAGATTTATGATATTGATGTCGCCGTGAAGTGTTTAACTGATAGAAAAGAAATGGCGGAAATTTTTAAGGTAATCGGATTTACACCAAAAAACTCTCCGACGCCACCAGGTTACATGAATTAAATTAATTTAAAAGCGAAAAGGAAAAACTTTGTTTAGATTAGACGCTTTGGACCAACCAGCTGTTTGCCATGGTTTTTTTTCTAGAAAAGGCGGTGTAAGCAATGGCCTTTATGGATCACTAAATTGTGGCCTCGGCTCCAAGGATAATAAAGAATCCGTTGACGCGAATAGAGAGGAAGCCATGAGGCAGCTTGGTTTACCACTAAAAGCACTTCGCACATGCTTTCAGCACCACAGTGCTGATGCACTCTTCGTAGATGATGATATGAATAATACAATGTCACTAAAGGCAGATGGTCTGGTCACAGCAACACGTGGAATAGCCTTAGGTATTTTAACGGCTGATTGTGGACCCGTGCTTTTCGCCGACCCAATAGCAAAAGTGATTGGAGCTGCCCACGCAGGATGGAGAGGAGCATTAAGCGGCATTCTCGAAAATACGGTAAGAAAAATGTGCGAGTGTGGGGCAAGCCCGTTGAATATTATAGCTGGGTTAGGCCCGATGATAGGTCCAAAATCCTATGAGGTTGGACCTGAGTTTCGCAAAGCCTTTTTAGATAATTCCAAAAAAAATTCGCGATTTTTTTCGTCAACTGACCGTGGTGGGTATCATTTGTTCGATCTCCCAAGCTATATTCAACATCGGATAGAACTAATTGGAATTAAAATCATTGGTTCTCTTGGCAAAGACACTTATCAAGATGAAGAAAATTTTTTTAGCTATCGGCGCGCATTCCATCAAAATGAGACAGACTACGGGCGTCTCCTCTCAACTATAGTTCTTCGATAGCAAATTATTCCAGAGTGGTGACCCTAAGATGCCTCATCTTTATATATTTTTGTTTGCATTTTTAATCGGCGGTTTGAGCACGTGCGTAATAATGTAAAAGTTTTGCCTATCCTTCTGATAATTACTTGTGCAGCTTGCGGTCAAGTGCCGCAACCATTTCAAAAAACTGAATTACAAAAAGTAAAAGATAGGGAGTTGTTGGCACCCACGAATAGAAGTTTATTTGTAAAAGGAATCAACGGACCTGTAGGGTGGGTTGGGAATGCGTTTGCAGAAGCAACGGCAGATGTACTGCGGAGGAAAGGGCTGCTTGCAAGTTCAACATGGCATAACGACCAATCGTTCGCTCTTACGGCAAACGGTTATCAGCAACTCTATGAAGATCGATCTCCAGACCTAATTGTAACGTGGCTACTCACCGATAACATAGGCCGTGTCAAGAAAACTATAAGAACAAAGAGCACGCCGCCAAGAGAGTTTTGGATAAATCCAACGATGCAGACTTTCAGACAAGTGATTGCGCCAAAGGCTGATAAAATCATTGCTTGGTTAAACGACCAAGATAAAGCAACCTATAAGCAAAGACAGTCTGTCCTTATTGATATCGGCCCAATAAAAGGCGTAACTGCTAGAAACGAGAAAATTATCCGATCAAAAATTGCCGAAGTATTGCAGCAGCATAAGCCCCGATTGAGCAACACAATCCCTGAGACACTTGTATTAAAAGTGTTAATTCAAAATATATCTTTAAATAAATTTAATGAGAGAATAATAGTTGTTTGGACGCTGACATCACAAAATGGTTTCGAAATCGGAAATATAAGACAAGAGAATATAGTGGAAAAAGTGAGTCTGTAT
>Ga0160422_10000949_pt1 | contig 17923 bp, 32 predicted proteins | sample Fk160mmetaG_FD_108192 | JGI IMG/M metagenome (GOLD analysis project Ga0160422, IMG submission 108192) | Marine microbial communities from the Central Pacific Ocean - Fk160115 60m metaG | ecosystem: Environmental > Aquatic > Marine > Oceanic > Photic zone | place: The Central Pacific Ocean... | reverse complement strand
TACTTCATTACAAATTTAAATTCATAAAAAAAGGGATAAGCTAAAAGCCCTTCCCTTTTTATTTATACTCATGAAAAAAATATTATTTGTGTCTTATGCTTCTTGATTCTCATCATTTGCATCATCAGACTTTTCTTCTTCGTCTTTTGAGTTTTCGTCTAAAGCAGGGGCTTCTTCTGCATCAGTATTACTTTCTTCAGATATGGCTTCCTCAACAGCAGGTGCTTCCTCAACAGCAGGTGCTTCCTCAACAGCAGGTGCTTCTTCAACAGTAGGTAATTCTTCTGCAACTAATGATTCCTCAACAACTTGAGCATCTTCTGAAACAGGCGTTTCTTCAACTTTAGCAGTTGATTTCTTACGTCTACGTGTTTTAGTTTTCTTTTTGTCTTTACCGTTTGTGTAAACATCATTGAAATCAACCAACTCAATCATACACATTTCTGCATTATCACCTAAACGATTTCCGGTTTTAATAATACGAGTATAACCACCTGGACGATCTCCAACTTTAGAAGATACTGCACCAAATAATTCTTTAATAGTCTCTTTCTGACGAAGGTAACTAAACACAACTCTACGAGAGTGAGTTGAATCATTTTTTGCTTTTGTAATTAAAGGCTCAACATATTGTTTCAATGCTTTTGCCTTCGCAACCGTTGTATTTATTCTTTTGTGGTCAATCAATGAACAGGCCATATTTGACAACATCGCTTTACGATGTGCTGCCTTTCTTCCTAAATGATTGAATTTTTTTCCGTGTCTCATGACCCTATTCCTTATCTAATTTGTACTTAGAAGTGTCCATACCAAAAGTAAGACCTTTCAAAGCTACCAGTTCATCTAATTCTGTTAACGATTTTTTACCAAAGTTTCTAAACTTCATTAAATCGCTTTTATTAAAAGTAACCAAATCTCCTAATGTTTCAACTTCTGCCGCTTTTAAACAATTTAAAGCTCTAACAGAAAGATCCATCTCTGTTAATTTTGAGTGTAGAAGTTGTCTCATTTTAAGAGACTCTTCATCGTACTGATTTTCAGATGCTGTTTCTTCATCTTCTAAAGAAATACGATCATCAGAAAACAACATGAAGTGGTGAATTAATATCTTAGACGCTTCAGTTAAAGCATCTTTAGGATTAATTGAACCATCTGTAGTAATCTCAAAAATCAACTTTTCATAATCCGTCTTTTGCTCAACACGAAAATTCTCAACGTCAAACTTCACGTTCTTAATTGGTGTAAAAATAGAATCAGTTGCTATGGTACCTAAAGGCATATCTTCAATATTTTGTTCTTCAGAAGTAACAAATCCACGACCTTTGTTGATTGTTAATACCATGTCAATTGAGACCTTTGAGTCCATATTACAAATCACCAAATCAGGATTTAAAACCTGAAAACCTGAAATGAACTTTCCTAAATCACTCCCTTTTAATTGACTTTGATTTGAAACCGATACTTGTATTGTTTCATTTTCAACATCATCAACTTGTTTTCTAAATCGAAGTTGTTTAAGATTTAAGATGATTTCAGTTACATCTTCAACAACTCCATCAATCGTAGAAAACTCATGTTCAACACCTTCAATACGAACAGTAGATATTGCAAATCCTTCAAGTGAGGAAAGTAATACTCTTCGAAGTGCATTACCTACAGTTAAACCATAACCAGGTTCTAACGGACGAAACTCAAATTGACCATAACTGTCAGTGGAGTTTACCATAAATACTCTATCCGGCTTTTGAAAATTTAATATTGCCATATGATGAATCTTTAACTTGTGTAAATTATTATTTAGAATACAATTCCACGATTAACTGTTCTTTTATGTTCTCTGGAATTTGGGATCGTTGCGGAACTGCAACAAAAGTACCTTTTAAGGAATCAGAGCTAAACTCTAACCACTCATAAGAACTAGAATTTACTTTTACTGAATTAGTAATAGCTTCAAGAGCTTTAGATTTCTCTCTAACTTCGATTACATCACCAGGACGCAAAGAATATGAGGGAATATTTACAATACCACCATTAACTGTAATGTGTCTATGAGAAACTAATTGTCTTGCACCGCTCCGTGTAGGAGAAACGCCCATTCTGTAAACTGTATTATCCAATCTTCGCTCACACAGTTGTAACAATATTTCACCTGTTACACCAGTTTTAGAAGATGCTTTTTTATATAAATTACGAAATTGCTTTTCCAGAATTCCGTATGTGTATTTTGCTTTTTGCTTTTCCAATAGCTGAACTGCATACTCTGATTGCTTAGATCTTCTTCGAGAGTTTCCATGTTGACCAGGTGGATAATTTTTTTTATCCAGAGATTTGTCAGCACCGAAAATAGGCTCGTTGAATCTCCGAGCAATTTTAGTTTTTGGACCAGTATATCTTGCCATGTCTTAGATTTTAATGTGATTAAACTCTTCTACGTTTAGGTGGTCTACATCCATTGTGAGGTTGAGGTGTAACATCTATAATTTCAGACACCTGTATCCCATTATTGTGTAACGTACGGATAGCAGATTCACGTCCGTTACCTGGACCCTTTACATAAACCTTAACTTTTCTTAGACCTGCTTCGTAAGCTACTTTAGCACAATCTTCAGCAGCTGTTTGAGCCGCATATGGTGTATTTTTCTTTGATCCTTTAAAACCTTGCTTACCAGCAGAAGACCATGAAATTACCTGACCTGCTTTATTTGTGAGAGAAATAATAATATTGTTGAAAGACGCATGGATATGAGCCTGTCCAACAGCTTCTACTTTTACATTTCTCTTTTTGTTTGTCTTAGCCATAACTACCTACTATTTAGTTGCTTTCTTTTTGTTCGCAACAGTTTTTCTTCTACCTTTTCTCGTACGTGAGTTATTTTTGGTTCTTTGTCCTCTTAACGGTAATCCCGAACGATGACGCTGACCCCTGTTACACCCAATATCCATTAAACGCTTAATGTTTAATTGAACTTCAGATCTTAACTCACCTTCAATGGTATAATCTGATATGATGGTACGAATTTGACTCAATTCGTCATCATTCCAATCCTTAACCTTTGTGTTTAGATCAACACCGGCCTTAGTAAGGATTTCCTGTGCACGTGTTCTTCCTATACCAAAGATATAGGTTAACCCGATTTCTCCTCTTTTATTTGTAGGTATATCTACCCCTGCAATTCTTGCCATAGAATTTGTTTTAGATCAGGTCTAACCCTGTCTTTGTTTAAATTTAGGATTCTTCTTATTAATAACATAAAGACGGCCTTTTCTGCGAACAATTTGGCAGTCGGCGCTTCTTTTTTTAATTGATGCTCTTACTTTCATATCTAACTTATTTAATATCTATAAGTAATTCTTCCTTTGGATAAATCGTAAGGAGACATTGCTAATTTAACCTTATCTCCGGGTAACAATTTAATATAGTGCATACGCATTTTTCCAGAGATATGAGCTGTTAAAACATGTCCGTTTTCAAGTTCTACACGAAACATTGCATTCGAAAGCGATTCTGTAATCACTCCGTCTTGCTCTATAGATTCCTGTTTAGCCATACACTAATTTTTATTTTTTAATACTTTGTCGATAAAGTCAAATGAAGACAATATCTCTGCTTTACCTTTTCGAACAACAACAGTATGTTCAAAATGTGCTGAAGGTTTAAGGTCAGCTGTTTTAATAGTCCAACCATCATCTAATTGGATAATCTCTTTAACACCCATATTGATCATAGGCTCTACAGCAATAACCAATCCTTCTTGTAATTTAACGCCTCTTCCTCTTTTTCCGTAATTGGGTACTTCAGGACTTTCGTGAAGGTTTACTCCTAAACCATGCCCTACCAATTCTCTGACAATACTGAATCCATTACTTTCAGCATAATTTTGAATAGCAAAACCAATATCACCAATTCGATTTCCAACTACAGCTGCTTCAATGCCTTTATAAAGTGACTCACGTGTTACTTTTAACAACTCTATTACATCTTCTGAAACTTCTCCAACTTGATAAGTGAAGGCTGAGTCTCCGAAAAAACCATTTTTTTGAACACCACAATCTAAAGACAAAATAGTTCCCGATTCTAAAGGTATATCGTTTGGAATTCCATGAACAACTTGTTCATTAGGTGAAACACACAAGGTGTTCGGAAAACCATTGTAACCTTTAAAACCAGGTATTCCACCGTGGTCTCTTATAAAAGATTCCGCAACTTTATCTAACTCAAGTGTTGTGACACCTGGTTGAATAAGTTTCGCCATTTCAGCGTGCGTTTTTGCAACAAGTAAAGAACTTTCTCTAATTAATTCTATTTCTTCTTCAGTCTTGTAAAAGATCATAAAACAATCTTACATTCCTGAACGGCCACCACTAAGACGACCTGACTTCATTAAACCATCATAGTGACGATTTAATAGGTAACCCTCTATTTGTTGTAGTGTGTCTAAAACAACACCTACCATAATTAATAAAGAAGTACCTCCAAAGAATTGTGCGAAAGACTGGTTTACACCTGCATTCATAGCAAATGCTGGTAAAATAGCAATAAACGCTAAAAACACCGAGCCAGGCAATACAATTCTTGACATTATACCATCAAGGAAACCAGCAGTATCTTTACCCGGTTTAACACCCGGCACGAAACCACCATTACGTTTCAAGTCATCTGCCATTTGGTTTGTATTAACCGTAATAGCAGTATAAAAATACGTGAACAATATGATTAAAAGTCCAAACACAAAATTATACCAAAATCCTGAAAAATCAGAAAAGGCTGCTACAAAACTTTGTACACCTTCAGAGTCTGACAAACCAGCAAAAGTAATAGGTATAAACATAATAGCTTGAGCAAATATTATTGGCATCACACCAGCTGCATTTACTTTTAAAGGTAAATATTGTCTAGCAGCAGCAATTTGTCCTGAGGCTCCTCGTTTTGCATACTGAATTGGAATTCGTCTCACACCCTGAACTAAAAGTACAGAAGCAAGTATAACAACCATCATAATAACCAATTCAACTAAAATAATAAGTGGTTTTACTCTACCAACTTCAAACACAAAAGATTGAGGAAGTACTGCAATAATACCCACCATAATCAATATTGAAATACCATTACCAACACCTCTGTCAGTTATTTTTTCTCCTAACCACATTGCAAACATAGTACCTGTAACTAAAATTACAATACTAGAGAACCAAAAAGACCCACTTGATAATAAAAAGGCTTCTGGTGGCAATGTAGCTTGTAAATTAGCAATATAACCTGGTGCTTGAAAACAAGTGATCAGTACAGTTAAATAACGCGTAATTTGACTGATTTTAGTTCTACCACTCTCACCATCTTTTTGTAGTTTCTGCAAATAAGGAACAGCCATAGTCATTAACTGAATAACAATAGAAGCTGAAATGTATGGCATGATTCCCAAAGCCATGATAGAGGCTTGAGAGAATGCACCACCAGTAAACATATTTAACAAACCTAATAAACCATCTGCAGTTTGATTTTCCAAAGCACTTAGTTGCTGAGGATCAATACCTGGAAGCGCAACAAATGAACCTAAGCGGTAAATAAGTAAAAACCCTAAAGTAGTAAGGATTCTGTTTCTTAGCTCCTCTATCTTCCAAATATTCTTAAGTGTTTCGATAAAATTCTTCATGAGTAAAAGAGCTTATTAAAGGTTTGTAGCTTTTCCACCAGAAGCTTCAATAGCTGCTTGTGCTGTTGCTGTAAATTTGTGAGCAGTAACATTTAATTTAGCTGTTAAAGCGCCTCTACCCAAAATTTTAACTAACTCATTTTTTCGTACCAAGCCATTAGCAAGTAAAATTTCGAAAGTCACTTCATCCTTGATTTTCTTGGCATCAACCAAAGCTTGAATAGTATCTAGATTAATTCCCTTGTAATCAATCCTATTAATATTTTTAAATCCAAACTTGGGAACACGACGTTGTAAAGGCATTTGACCACCTTCAAACCCAACTTTTTTAGAATAACCTGAACGAGACTTTTGACCTTTATGACCTCGCGTAGCAGTGCCCCCATGACCAGAACCCTGACCACGCGCAATGCGTTTTTTACTTTTAACCGAGCCTTTAGCTGGTTTTAGATTGCTTAAATTCATCTTACGATTCCTTTAAATAGTTCTTACTTAACTTCTTCTACTTCGATCAAATGTTTGATCGCATTTACCATACCCAAAATTTGTGGAGTACTTTCATGCTCAACAACCTGATTGATCTTCTTAAGACCTAATGCTTCTAAAGTTCTCTTTTGACGCCCAGGTCGATCAATCTTACTACGAACTTGTTTAATTTTAATTTTCCCCATCTTCTCGATTATTTCGCGTTAAAGACTTTACTCATAGATATCCCACGTTGAGTTGCTACGGTTCGAGCATCTCTTAACTGTAATAAAGCATCCATAGTTGCTTTAACAACATTATGTGGGTTTGAGGAACCTTTAGACTTAGCCAAGATATCTTTTACACCAACAGATTCAATAACTGCACGCATCGCTCCTCCAGCAATCACACCAGTACCATGAGATGCAGGTCGCATAAAAATACGCGATCCACCAAACTTACCATTCTGTTCGTGAGGTATAGTACCATTTACAACAGGAATGCGGTATAAATTTTTCTTAGCGTCTTCAGTTCCTTTGGTAATTGCAGAAACAACTTCTTGGGCTTTACCCATTCCATGTCCAACAACACCTTCTTCATTTCCAACTACCATAATAGCCGAAAAACTAAAGGTTCTACCACCTTTCGTTACTTTTGTAACACGTTGAATTCCAACTAACCGCTCTTTCAGTTCTATGCCAGAAGGCTTTACCTTTTCTAGGTTATAGTATTTACTTGCCATAATTTCTTAGAATTTTAGTCCGCCCTCTCTAGCACCTTCGGCTAAAGATTTTATTCTTCCGTGATATAAATAACCGTTTCTATCAAAAACACATTGTGTGATTCCTGCAGCAACAGCTTTTTGAGCAAGCGTCTTACCAACAACGTTAGCCTGTTCAGTTTTAGTCCCTTTCGCCTTAACAGATTTATCAGAAGAAGCAGCTGACAACAGCGTTGTTCCTGCCAAATCATCAATTAACTGAGCGTAAATCGATTTATTACTTCTAAAAACTGAAAGTCTTGGAGTCGTAGCTGTACCATCAATGTTCTTACGAACACGCATTTTGATACGCTTTCTTCTATATTCTTTTGACAATGCCATAGATTTTATTTTAGCCTGCAGTTTTACCTGCTTTTCTTCTAATTTGTTCACCTACAAACTTAATTCCTTTACCTTTGTATGGCTCAGGTTTTCTTAACGAGCGGATTTTAGCCGCTACCATTCCGATAAGTTGTTTATCATGTGATGTTAATTTCACAATTGGGTTTGCTCCCTTTTCTGAAACTGTTTCAACTTTAACCTCAGGACAAATTTCCATCACTATATTGTGTGAGAAACCTAAACTAAGTTCTAATTCTTGTCCTCTATTAGCTGCACGGTAACCAACACCAACAAGTTCAAGTTCCTTTGTATACCCTTTTGAAACACCTTCAATCATGTTAAAAATCAGAGCGCGGTATAAACCATGCTTAGATCTTGATTCTTTTTCATCGTTAGGTCTTTCAAGAGTAACAACAGATTCCTCAACTCTTACGGTGATTGGTTCTGTGACCTGCAGAGACAGTTCCCCAAGCTTACCCTTAGCAGTAACTTCATTTGATGAAGATACTTCAATGGTAATTCCTTCAGGAATTTCAATCGGTTGTTTACCTATTCTTGACATTTTTTAACGTTTTCTTATTATTAATAAACGTAACATAATACTTCACCACCCACATTTAATGAGCGTGCTTCTTTATCCGTCATTACCCCTTTAGAAGTAGAAACAATGGCTACACCCAAACCGTTTAAAACTCTTGGCATCGAAGATGCAGACGAGTACTTACGTAAACCGGGCTTAGAAGCTCTTTTAAGAGACGTAATCGCAGGCATTTTCGTAATTGCATTGTATTTCAATGCAATCTTGATACTGCCTTGAGCGTCTTTATTTTCGAACTTATAGTTCAAAATATAACCTTGATCTTTTAAGATCTTTGTTATTTCTTTTTTAAGATTTGATGCAGGTACTTCTACAACTCTGTGATTCGCCATTATAGCGTTCCGAAGTCGCGTTAAATAATCTGCTATTGGATCTGTATACATAATTTGTAACTTTTATCAGTTTACCAACTGGCTTTTTTAACTCCTGGAATTAATCCGAAATTCGCCATCTCTCTGAATGTAACACGAGAGATTCCGAATTGACGCATATAACCTTTCGGTCTACCTGTCAATTTACAACGATTGTGTAATCGAACAGGTGATGCATTTTTAGGAAGTTTTTGCAAACCTTCATAATCTCCTGCCGCTTTTAAAGCTGCACGCTTTTCAGCATATTTTTCTACCAGTTTTTGTCTTTTAAGCTCTCTAGCTTTCATTGATTCTTTTGCCATCCTTCTTATTTTTTAAATGGTAAACCAAATTCTTTTAACAATTCAAAAGCTTCTTTATCGGTATTTGCAGATGTAACTATCGAAATATCCATACCTGTAATTTTATTCACCTGATCAATAGAGATCTCTGGGAATATAATTTGCTCTTTGACACCTAAATTGTAGTTTCCTCTTCCATCAAATCCTTTTGTATTAATTCCTTGGAAGTCGCGTACTGCAGGTAATGCAGTAGAAACTAAACGATCTAAGAATTCATACATGCGATCTCCTCGCAAAGTAACGCGAACACCAACAGGCATTCCTTTTCTTAGTTTAAAGTTAGATATATCTTTCTTAGATTGTGTAGCAACCGATTTCTGACCAGAAATACGTGTCATTTCATCTACTGCCACATCGACTAGTTTCTTATCAGCTGTTGCTTCACCAACACCTTGATTAAGACAGATTTTCTCTAACTTAGGCACTTGCATGATGTTGTTGTAACCCATGCGCTCTGTGAGAGCCGCAACAATCTCATTGCGGTATTTCTCTAATAGTCTTGGAGTGTAAGTCATTATAGAACCTCCCCTGATTTTTTAGAGTATCTAACTAACTTACCATCCTTATTCAATTTTCTTCCTATACGGCTCGCTTGACCTTTCGAATCAACAACCATAAGGTTAGAAATATGAACAGAAGCTTCGCGCTTTACAATTCCTCCTTGAGGATTAGCTGCACTAGGCTTAGTATGCTTTGATACCAAGTTAACACCTTCTACAAAGGCTCTTCCTTTTTCTCGATCTACGTTAATGATTTTTCCAGTTTTACCATTGTCGGCACCAGATAAAACTTTAACTGTATCTCCTTTTTTAATGTGTAATTTCGACATCCTAAACCGTTTTTATAACACCTCTGGTGCTAGTGAAACTATTTTCATGTACTGCTTATCACGTAATTCGCGAGCCACTGGCCCAAAAACACGTGTACCTCTCATTTGGTCTGTTGTATCTAACAAAACGCAAGCATTGTCATCAAAACGAATATAAGATCCGTCTTGTCGGCGTACTTCTTTTTTTGTACGAACAACGACTGCTGTCGAGACTTGACCTTTTTTTACTGTTCCTGCAGGAATTGCTGCTTTAACAGTTACAACGATTTTGTCTCCTAATGAGGCGTATCTTCTGCGAGTACCTCCTAATACACGAATACAAAGTACCTCTTTGGCTCCGGTATTGTCGGCTACTTTTAATCGACTTTCCTGTTGTACCATTTTACTTTGCTCTTTCTAGGATTTCTACTACTCTCCAATTCTTTGTTTTACTCATTGGGCGCGTTTCCATGATTCGTACAGTATCACCTATATTACAATCATTTGACTCGTCATGAGCAACAAACGTTGAAGTTTTTTTCATGAACTTTCCATACATTGTATGCTTCTCCTTACGTTGGATAGATACAGTGACAGACTTGTTCATTTTGTTGCTTTTCACAACACCAACACGTTCTTTTCTAAGGTTTCTAGTTTCCATCTTTGTTTTATCCTTCTAGTTCTCTTTTTCTAACTTCGGTTAGAATACGTGCAACTGTTTTCTTAGTTTCACGGATCAAGCCTGGATTTTCTATAGGAGATACAGCATGAGCTAAATTTAATTTAGCCAATGTCGCTCTTTCCTTTGAGAGTTTTCCAACCAGATCCTCAGTTGTCATTTCATTAATTACAGCTTGTTTCATCGCTAATAATAGATTTTATCGATTAAGCTTAAACATAATCTCTACGGACTACGAACTTTGTTGTTATTGGTAATTTCTGTGCTGCCAATCGTAAAGCCTCTCTTGCAATCTCCAAAGGTACACCGTCCAATTCGAACATAATGCGACCTGGTTTTACAACAGCTGCCCAATATTCTGGTGCACCTTTACCTTTACCCATACGAACCTCTGCAGGCTTTTTTGTAATCGGCTTGTCAGGAAAAATACGAATCCACATCTGACCTTCACGTTTCATGTATCGAGTTGCTGCAATACGAGACGCTTCGATTTGACGTGATGTGATCCAACATTCTTCCAAAGCTTTAATAGCGAATGATCCAAATGCAATTTGATTCCCACGTCCGGCATTACCCTTCATGCGACCTTTTTGCATCTTACGGAACTTCGTTCTTTTTGGTTGTAACATCTTTCTTTCGTTTTAGTAGATTTTATTACTACTTTCTTTTTCTGCGTTGTGAGCCACCTCTTGAACCACGGCTTGATCTTTTAGGACCTTTAGATAGAGTTTCAATAGGTGTTAAATCACGTTTTCCATACAATTCACCCTTACAAATCCAAACTTTTACACCTAATACACCGTAAGTTGTGTGTGATTCCACAAGAGCATAATCAATATCTGCACGGAAAGTATGTAACGGCGTTCTACCATCTTTATACATTTCAGAACGTGCCATTTCAGCACCATTTAAACGACCTGATACTTGAATTTTTATTCCTTCGGCACCCATCCGCATTGCAGATGCTATTGCCATCTTTACCGCACGTCGGTATGAAATTCGACCTTCAATCTGGCGAGCAATAGATTGTCCGACAAGTTTTGCATCGACTTCTGGTCTTTTAATTTCATAAATATTAATTTGAACATCTTTTTGAGTCAATTTCTTTAACTCTTCTTTTAAACGATCAACTTCCGATCCACCTTTACCAATAATAATTCCAGGTCTAGCAGAACAGACTGTGATAGTAACGATCTTCAAGGTACGCTCTATAATAACTTTAGATACGCTCGCTTTAGCTAGTCGAGCATTAACATACTTACGTATTTTACTGTCTTCAGCTATTTTATCACCGAAATCATTTCCTCCGTACCACGCCGAATCCCATCCTCTAATGATTCCTAAACGATTCCCGATTGGATTAGTCTTTTGTCCCATATGAACTTATTCTTTTTCTAATTTACTTCCTACCACAATTGTAACGTGATTTGAACGCTTTCTTATTCTATGAGCTCTTCCTTGAGGAGCTGGCCTAAGTCTTTTCAAAACTCGAGCACTATCAACTTGAATTTCTTTTACAAACAAGCCACTTTCTTCCATTCGAGTATCTTCATTCTTAACTTGCCAATTAGCTACAGCTGAAAGAAGAAGTTTCTCTAATCGCCCTGAAGCTTCTTTAGTATTAAACTTCAATATCTGAAGTGCTTTATTCACTTCAACACCTCGAACCAAATCCGCCACAAGACGCATTTTTCTCGGGGAAGTAGGGCAATTTTTAAGCTTTGCAAAGGCCACGTTTTTACGTGATTCTTTCATCGCTTCTGCCATATTATGTTTTCTTTTTCCCATTATTAAGGCTTAATACTGTTATCTTTTACCTTTATCTTTTTTACCACCATGACCTCTATAGGTACGGGTAAGAGCAAATTCTCCCAATTTATGACCTACCATATTTTCTGTTACGAATACAGGTATGAACTGACGACCATTATGTACAGCTATCGTTTGGCCAACAAAATCGGGCGTAATCATCGAGGATCTAGACCAAGTTTTGATTACCGATTTTTTACTTGCAGCTATATTAGCCAAAACTTTTTTTTCTAACTTAAAGTGTACGTAAGGTCCTTTTTTAAGTGAACGCGCCATAACTTATTATTTCTTTCTTCGTTCAACAATATACTTATTGGTAGCCTTTTTCTTAGCACGAGTTTTATAACCCTTAGCTGGGATACCATTTCTAGATCGAGGATGTCCTCCTGAAGATTTACCTTCACCACCGCCCATTGGGTGATCAACCGGGTTCATTGCAACACCTCTAGTTCTTGGACGACGTCCAAGCCATCTAGAACGGCCTGCTTTACCAGATCTTTCGAGACCTCTCTCACTGTTTGTAACAACACCAATTGTTGCTAAACAAGTAACTAACACCATTCTTGTTTCCCCTGAAGGAAGTCTAAGAATTGCGTATTTACCTTCTCTTGCGACTAATTGTGCATAAGCACCTGCGCTACGAGCCATAACGGCACCTTGTCCCGGACGAAGTTCAATATTGTGGATAATTGTACCTAAAGGGATTTCACTTAAAAAAAGTGAGTTTCCTACTTCAGGGGCTGCACCTTTACCAGATACAATTTTATCCCCAACATTTAGACCATTCGGAGCAATGATATACCGTTTTTCACCATCTGCATAAACTACCAAGGCAATACGAGCCGTACGGTTTGGATCGTATTCTATTGTAGACACAGTAGCTTCCATACCAAACTTCTCTCTTTTAAAGTCTATGATTCGGTAACGCTTCTTGTGACCACCACCTATATAACGCATTGTCATACGACCGGAGTTATTTCTACCTCCTGAACGTTTCATAGGTGCAAGCAAAGACTTTTCTGGTGTTGATGCCGTAATACCATCAAAGGTATTGACCACCTTGTGTCTCTGACCCGGAGTCATTGGTCTTAATTTTCTAACTGCCATAACTTAATTAAATATTGCTATAAAAATCAATACTATCTCCTTCAGCTAAATCAACAATAGCTTTTTTATATGAATTAGTTCTACCACTAATAACGCCACCTTTCGTATTACGTGTTTTGGCTTTACCAGGGTAAACCATAGTTCTAACTTTGTCAACAGACACACCATACATTTTCTCTACAGCATCTTTGATTTCGAGTTTATTAGCTCTTCTATCAACGACAAAACCAAAGCGATTATACTTTTCACTTTCGTCTGTCATCTTCTCGGTAATTACCGGTTTTATAAGAATATTCATCGTCTGTTTAACTTAAAATGTTTTCAATTTTCTCTACTGCACCCTCAGTCATTAAAACTACACCCGAATTAAGTATGTTATAAGTGCTTAATTCTGAGGCCATTACAACATCTGTGTGTTGTAAATTTCGGGACGACAAATATACATTTTTATTTGAATCCCCTAGAATCAATAAAGTTTTTTTACCATCAAAACCAAGATTGCTCATCATTTGAGAGTATGCAGATGTCTTAGGTGCTTCGAATGTAAAATCTTCTAAAACAACAATTGCTTTCTCTTTTGCTTTCATTGAAAAAGCAGATTTGCGAGCCAAAGCTTTTAACTTCTTATTTAATTTGAAAGAATAATTTCTTGGGCGTGGTCCAAAAATACGACCTCCACCACGAAAAACAGGTGACTTTATACTACCTGCACGCGCTGTACCTGTTCCTTTTTGTTTCTTAATCTTTCTTGTGCTCCCTTTAATTTCAGCACGTTCTTTAGATTTATGTGTTCCTTGACGTTGGTTTGCCAAATACTGTTTTACATCTAGATAAACAGCGTGATCATTTGGTTCTATTTCGTAAATCGCTTTGTTTAAAGAAACCTTTCTTCCGGTATCTTTACCCTTTATATCTAATACAGCCGCTTTCATTATTTCTCGATCGTTAAGAGTGAGTTTTTCGGTCCTGGAACAGAACCTTTAACAACTAATAGGTTTTTATCTTTGATCACCTTTAAGACCTCAAGATTGGCTACAGTTACCTGGTTACCACCCATACGACCTGCCATACGCATTCCTTTAAAAACACGAGCAGGGTACGAAGCCGCACCAATAGAACCTGGAGCACGTAAACGATTGTGTTGACCATGTGTAGCATCACCTACACCACGAAAACCATGACGTTTAACTACACCTTGAAAACCTTTACCCTTTGAAACACCAGTTACATCAACATATTCACCTTCGACGAAAAGCTCTACATCAACAACATCACCTATATTTAATTCATCATCGAAACCATCGAATTCCTGAACTTTAACTTTAGGAGTTGTTTTAGCTTTAGCAAAATGACCCGTAAGTGCCTTACTGGTATTCTTTGCTTTCTTTTCACCATAACCAAGCTGAATAGCCTCGTAACCATCAGTATCGAGGGTTCTAACCTGTGTTACTACACAAGGACCAGCTTCTAAAACGGTACAAGGGATATTTTTTCCTTGGTCGTTGAAGATGCTTGTCATTCCTACTTTTTTTCCAATTAAACCTGGCATTTTTATTAATTTAATGGATAACTAATTAAACTTTAATCTCTACTTCTACACCACTTGGTAATTCGAGCTTCATCAAAGCATCAACTGTTTTTGACGAAGAACTGTAAATATCAAGTAAACGCTTGAATGAACTCAACTGGAACTGCTCACGCGCTTTCTTATTTACATGTGGTGAACGAAGTACAGTATATAATCTTTTGTGAGTTGGTAATGGTATTGGTCCATTAACAATAGCACCGGTAGTCTTAACCGTTTTAACGATTTTCTCTGCAGACTTATCTATTAAATTGTGATCGTAAGACTTTAATTTGATTCTAATTTTTTGACTCATTTTATCTGAATTAAGAGTTACCGTTAACTTTAGAAATCACTTCTTCTGCTATATTCTTCGGGCAGTCATCATAGTGAGAAAACTCCATCGTTGAAGTTGCTCTACCAGAAGTTATCGTACGAAGTGAAGTTACATAGCCGAACATTTCAGACAGAGGCACATTCGCTTTGATCACTTGCGCACCGTTACGAGAGTCCATACCTGCTACTTGACCTCTTCGTCTATTCAAGTCAGCTACCACATCACCCATATTTTCTTCTGGCGTAACCACTTCAAGTTTCATAACAGGCTCCAATAAAGTAGGACTAGCACTTTTACAAGCAGCTTTATAACCAATCTTTGCAGCAAGTTCAAAAGACAGGGCATCTGAATCGACTGCGTGAAACGAACCATCAAAAAGAGTTACTTTTAAGCTGTCCATTGGGTAACCAGCCAAAGGACCATTCACCATAGCTTGTTCAAAACCTTTTTGTACAGATGGGATAAACTCTCTTGGAACAGCACCACCTTTAATTTTATCAACGAATTCCAATCCTTCTTTTACTTCTTCGCCTTCTGCAGCAACAACAGGTTCAATTGTAAACTGAATATCAGCAAATTTACCTTTACCACCAGATTGTTTCTTATACGTTTCTCTATGGTCTACTGTACCACGAATTGCTTCTTTGTATTGTACTTGAGGTGCACCTTGATTACATTCTACCTTAAATTCACGTTTCATACGATCAATAAGAATATCTAAGTGAAGTTCACCCATACCTGAAATCACAGTTTGACCTGTTTCTTCATTTGTAGCTACACGGAATGTTGGATCTTCCTCAGCAAGTTTACCAAGAGCGATTCCCATCTTATCCATATCAGCCTTTGTTTTAGGCTCTACCGCAATACCTATTACTGGCTCTGGGAAAGACATAGATTCAAGAACAATTGGATGCTTTTCAGAATGAAGCGTATCTCCTGTACGAATATCTTTAAATCCAACACCTGCACCTATATCACCCGCACCTATGTTATCAATTGCATTTTGCTTATTAGAGTGCATTTGAAAAATACGAGAAATACGTTCCTTCTTTTGAGTTCTTGAATTCCAGATATAAGAACCTGCATCAAGGTTACCAGAATAAACTCTAAAGAAGCAAAGACGACCTACAAATGGGTCGGTTGCAATTTTAAATGCTAATGCTGAAAATGGCTCATTAACATCTGGTTTTCTTTCTTCGTCAGCTTCTGTATTAGGATTCGTACCTACTATAGAGTCTACATCTACTGGCGATGGTAAAAACTCCATTACAGCATCAAGTACCGCCTGTACACCTTTGTTCTTAAAGGCAGAACCACAGAACATTGGAGTAATTTTCATATCGTGAACTGCCGCTTTAATAGCAGATTCTATTTCGGCTTCAGTTATAGTATCAGGATCATCAAAGAACTTCTCCATTAAGTTGTCGTCATATTCGGCAACAGACTCAATAAGTTTTTCTCTCCACTCAGCAACAGTATCAACCAAATCTTCAGGAATTGGAACTTCGTCGTAAGTCATTCCTTGAGTTTCGTCATTCCAAACAATAGCTTTGTTAGAAATAAGGTCAACAACACCTTTAAAAGTTTCTTCAGCACCTATAGGTACTTGAAGAGGAACAGGGTGAGCACCCAAACGCTCTTTCACTTGAGCAACTACATTAAAGAAGTCTGCACCAGAACGGTCCATTTTATTTACAAAACCGATACGAGGCACATTGTATTTATCAGCTTGACGCCATACTGTTTCAGATTGAGGTTCAACACCACCTACTGCGCAGAACAATGCAACAGCACCATCTAATACACGTAAAGAACGTTCTACCTCAACTGTAAAGTCAACGTGACCCGGCGTATCAATAATATTCATCTGATACTCTTGCTCTCTGTACTTCCAGAAACAAGTAGTTGCAGCTGAAGTAATAGTAATACCACGCTCTTGCTCTTGCTCCATCCAGTCCATAGTAGCTGCACCATCGTGAACCTCACCAATTTTGTGAGAAACACCAGTATAATATAAAACACGCTCTGTTGTAGTAGTTTTACCAGCATCGATATGCGCCATGATACCGATGTTACGTGTAAATTTTAGATCTCTTTTAGCCATCTTATTAGTTCTTAATGATTAAAATCTAAAGTGAGAGAATGCCTTGTTCGCTTCTGCCATTCGGTGAACATCGGTTTTCTTCTTAACTGCTGCACCCTCTTCTCTAGAGGCTGCTAATATTTCGTTAGCCAATCTAAGGGACATTTTCTTTTCATTACGCTTTCGCGAGAAAGAAATTAACCACTTCATCCCTAAAGATAACTTCCTGTCTGGACGAATTTGCATTGGAATTTGAAAGGTTGCTCCACCCACTCTTCTACTTCTAACTTCAACGTGTGGTGTAACATTTTGCAACGCTTTTTTAAACACTTCCAATCCAGCTTCTTCGTCTCCGTTCTTTTCTTCTACGACATCTATAGCATCATAAAAAATTCTGAACGCAGTACTCTTCTTACCATTCAACATCAAGTTATTTACGAAACGCGTTACAAGCGTATCGTTAAACTTTGGATCTGGCAACAAGGTTCTTTTTTTAGCTTTTGCTTTTCTCATTTTACTTTTCCTTCAGATTAACTCTGATTACTTTTTAGGTTTTTTAGCTCCGTACTTAGAACGTCTTTGAGTACGTCCATCAACACCTGCTGTATCCAATGCACCTCTAACAATATGGTAACGTACTCCAGGTAGATCTTTTACTCTTCCTCCACGTACCAAAACGATTGAGTGCTCTTGTAAGTTGTGTCCTTCACCCGGAATGTATGCATTGACTTCGTTACCATTAGTTAATCTTACCCTTGCTACTTTACGCATTGCAGAGTTAGGCTTCTTTGGTGTAGTAGTGTACACACGAGTACAAACACCTCTTCTTTGAGGACAAGCATTAAGTGCGGCCGATTTACTTTTTTTAGTAAATGTTTTACGGCCCTTACGTACCAACTGTTGAATAGTAGGCATATTGCTTTTTCGTTTATAATTCGTTTATATACAAAATCCCTAATTTTTAGGGACTGCAAATGTATAATTTTTAAACACTTTATCAAATAGGTA
>Ga0160422_10000948_pt1 | contig 17928 bp, 19 predicted proteins | sample Fk160mmetaG_FD_108192 | JGI IMG/M metagenome (GOLD analysis project Ga0160422, IMG submission 108192) | Marine microbial communities from the Central Pacific Ocean - Fk160115 60m metaG | ecosystem: Environmental > Aquatic > Marine > Oceanic > Photic zone | place: The Central Pacific Ocean... | reverse complement strand
TGATATTACAGGTACGCTAGGCTTATCAAGTTTAATAGTAGATAACGATTTTTCCATAATTTCTTGTGCAGGTCTCATTAAAGGACAATGAAATGGAGCGCTTACAGCTAGCTTCATAGCTTTTCTAGCGCCGTTTTCTTTGAAAATTTCTAGTGAACTTTCAATATATTCTTTTAGGCCTGATAAAACAACTTGGCCATCAGCATTATCATTTGCAACAAAAACATTGTCTTGTAATTCATTTTTAGAAATTATCTCTAAAATTTGATCAATATTTAAACCTAGAATTGCTGCCATTGAGCCTTTATTTTTACCAACAGAGCTTTGCATGGCTTTCCCTCTTAGCTTTAAGGTTAGCGCAGCATCTTTTATTGAAAAACTATTCGAGGCTGTTAGAGCTGTATATTCTCCAAGAGAATGCCCAGCCAAAACACCAGATGTTTCGAAACCGCGCTTTTTTAAAATTTTTATAACAGCAATACTTACAGCCATTAAAGCAGGTTGAGTGTTTTCAGTTAAAATTAATTCTTCCTCAGGACCCTCAAACATAATTTTAGATAATTTTTGTTCTAAAGTATCGTCGATTTCCTCAAAAACATGTTTTGCCTCAGTAAATGACTCTGACAAATCTAAGCCCATACCAACATATTGACTACCTTGACCTGGAAAAACAAATGCTTTCATCTTAAAAACTCCTTTTTTTATATATTAAAAATAAATAATCAATATATTACAAGCTTGCAAATTTTAGCTTAATACATTAAGAACTCCTTAGTTTTTAATTTAAATATTTTATAAAGGAATAATATGCCATATTACGAGCATGTATTTATAACTAGACCCGAAATAGCCCCTCAACAGGTAGAAAATCTTGTTGAAGAAATTAAGACAGTCATTAAAGATAACGGTGGTAAATCAGTTTACACAGAATATTGGGGTTTAAGAGATCTTGCATATAAAATTAAAAAAAGTGAGCGAGGACATTACTCCTTAATTAGAATTGATAGCCCAAGTTCTGCAATACATGAATTAGAAAGAATTCAAAAACTTAATGAAGATGTTCTTCGCTATTTGACAATTAAAACTGATGACTTAAGTGAAGAGTCATCACCGATTATGAAAGCCTCATTGAAAAAAGAAGGCTCATATAGTTCTTCCAAAGGTGCTTAGTTATGAATAATTCCATACCAAATATTACTCAAATACCAACAAAAAGACCTTTTCTTCGCAGGAAGAAAACTTGTCCTTTTTCTGGAGATAAATCGCCTAAAATTGATTATAAAGATACAAAATTATTAAAAAAATATCTCTCAGAGAGGGGAAAGATGATCCCAAGTAGAATTACCGCTGTTTCCGCAAAAAAACAAAGAGAATTGGCAAGAGCTATTAAAAGATCAAGATATATTGCTCTTATACCATATCAAATGGATTAATCGAAATGGAAGTAATTTTATTAGAAAGAATTGAACGTCTTGGTCAGATGGGTGATGTAGTTATTGTAAAAGATGGCTTTGCTAGAAACTTTCTACTACCTAAAAACAAAGCTTTAAGGGCTAATAAAGAAAATTTAGAATTTTTTGAAAAAGAAAAAATCAATCTAGAAGCTAAGAATTTAAAATTAAAAACTGAGGCTGAGGCCGTCTCTGAAAAAATTACTTTAAATAATTATATTGTAATTCGTCAAGCTAGTGATACTGGTCAACTATATGGATCAGTTAACTCTGGTGATATTAAAGAAAAACTTCAAGAAGAGGGTTTTTCAGTTGAAAAGAATCAAATTGTATTGGATAGACCAATTAAAGAAATAGGTCATCATGAAATAAGAGTTAAGCTTCACCCAGAAGTAACATCAAATATTTCAATCTATATTTCAAGAAGCGAGGAAGAAGCTGAGTCGTTAATTAAAGGCGAAATTGCTAATACCGATATTGTAAAAGAAGAAATAGTTAACTTAGAAGAAATTTTTGAAGAAGGTGCGATCCCAGATTCTGTAAATGAAGAAGAAGCTGATTTAAATGAAGATGTAAACAATGAAGAAACTTCAGAGGAAGAAATTACTGACTCAGAAACAAATGAAAATTTATCTGAAAAAGAAGTTAAAGATAAATCAGAGACTTAAAGAGTTAACCCCAATATCCACAGTTATCCACAGATAATTTTCTTTTTTTATTATCTTTATAGTTATAGATTGTTTTTATGGAACAATCATCTCCAATAGCTTTAAATCAAGATCAAAAAAACCTCAATAATGTTGAGTTACCCCATAATTTAGAGGCTGAGCAACAATTATTGGGCGCTTTAATAAAAAATAATGAACTAATTGATAGAGTCGCCCAAAATGGTCTTAAAGGTATTCATTTTTTTGAACCATTTCATGAAGAAATATATGAAAAAATTATACAAATGAATAATAATGGTAAGTCTGTAACAATATTATTTTTAAAAACCTTATTTGAGTCTAATGAAAATTTTGACTCTGATAGCTACTTTATAAATCTTGTTGCAAATGCTGCTCATAGTCTGGTTATAAAAGAAGTAGCGGATGAAATTTACGAACTTTCACTTAGAAGACAATTAATTGATACTGCTGAGTTTTTAGAACATTCATCATACGCATTAAACGAAGATAAAAATGTTTCAGAAATAATAGAAAATACTGAAATAAAATTATATGAAATAGATCAAAAAGGTGAAACGGGAAAAAGTTTCTATTCTTTTGAAGACTCAGTTGCTGAGTCTCTTTTGGCAGCTGAAGCTGCATATTCTTCTGATGATGGCTTAGCAGGTTTAGCAACCGGTTTTGTAGATCTTGATAAAGCACTTGGTGGATTACAAAAGTCAGATTTAATAATTTTAGCTGGTAGACCATCAATGGGAAAAACAGCTTTAGCATCAAATATAGCATTTAATATTGCCAAATCTTTTAGTGATCAAATGAATGAAAATAATTTAAATCAATTAGATAATGAGGAAAATAAACCTGGTGCAGTCGCTTTCTTTTCACTAGAAATGTCGGCTGAACAGCTTAGTACAAGAATAATTTCTGATCAATCTGGAGTATCTTCTAGTAATGTTAGAAAAGGAAAAATTGATGAGAGAGAAATTAGTAATTATATAAATATTGCAAATGAACTTAAAAATATACCTCTATATATTGATGAAACTGGTGCTATTCCCGTAGGAATTTTATCATCAAGAGCGAGACGCTTATCAAGAACTTTAAAGCAAAAAAATCAAGAATTATCCCTAATTGTTGTTGACTATCTTCAATTAGCCACAACAGGCTCTGATAAGTACAGAGGTAATGTAGTTCAAGAAATATCCCAGATTACCCAAGGATTAAAAGCACTAGCTAAAGAATTAAATGTTCCTGTAATTGCACTATCCCAATTATCAAGAAATGTTGAAAATCGGGACAATAAAAAACCACAACTAGCTGATTTAAGGGACTCTGGAGCTATTGAGCAAGATGCAGATATAGTTATGTTTGTTTATAGAGAAGAATACTACTTAAGAAGAGAGGAACCAGACGCAGGCACTGAACAACATATTGATTGGCAAAATAAAATGGAAGCTGCACATGGTAAGGCATCTGTTTTAATTGAAAAGCATAGACACGGAGCGGTTAAAACTGTTGATATGCAATTTACTGAAGAATTTACAAGATTTTCTGATCTTGCAAGAGATCAGTACATACCTGAAAGAATGGATTAAATTTTATGAAAATTTTTACCAATGTAGGCTCTTCTGTAATTAATTTCTTAGGAGAAACTGGTAGATTTTTTATTTTTACTCTTAAAACTTTAAAATCGTCAATCTCAAAATGGTATCTTAAAAATATCTTTCAGCAAATGGTATCAATAGGTTACTTGTCGCTTCCTGTTGTTGCCCTAACATCATTTTTTACAGGCGGGGCTCTTGCAATACAAATTTATTATGGAGGAAATCAATTTAATTCTGAAGTAATTGTTTCTTCTATTGTAGCACTTGGAATTACTCGTGAACTTGGTCCAGTCCTTGGTGGTATAGTGGTGGCGGGTAGAGTTTCTGCTGCTATTGCTGCTGAAATTGGTACCATGAAAGTAACAGAGCAGATTGATGCCTTGAGAACACTGTCAACAGATCCATTTGAATATTTGGTTTTTCCTAGAGTGATAGCAGGAATAATAGTTTTACCGATTCTAGTTGGCTTTGCCGATGTAATAGGAATAATGGGAGGATGGTTTGTAGGAGTTCAAAGTTTAGATTTTAATGGTTCTGTATATCTTCAAAATACAGAAATTTTTCTAGAAGCAAATGATATCATTTCAGGCCTAATTAAAGCATCTGTTTTTGGATTTATTATTACAATGATGGGTTGTTATCATGGGTTCTTCTCTGAAGGTGGAGCCCAAGGAGTTGGAAGATCTACAATGAATGCGGTAGTAAGCTCATCAATACTTATTTTAGGATCAAATTATATAATGACAAATTTATTATTTGCTTCATAAAGAGATTATTATGATAGAAATTAATAATTTAAATAAAAAATTTTATAAAAATGAGGTTTTAAAAAATTTAAACATCAAAATTGAAAAAGGTGAGTCTGCTGTTGTAATAGGAAGATCAGGAACAGGAAAATCTGTTTTATTGAAGTGTTTGTTAGGTTTGATTAGGCCTGATAGTGGAGTTATTAAAATTGGAAATAAAAATATTCTAGGAAAAAATCTTCAATACATTGGAAATAAATCAGTAAAAATTGGAATGCTATTTCAGGGTGGTGCACTTTTTGATAGTTTAAATATATGGAGAAATATTAGCTTTATATCATTACAAAATAAAGTAAGCGAAAAAGAGTGTAGAAAAATAGCAATTGAAACCCTTGAGAAAGTTGGTTTAGGTTCAGATGTAGCTGATTTATATCCTTCAGAATTGTCTGGAGGAATGCAAAAAAGAGTTTCTCTTGGTAGAGCAATTTTTTCGGAGCCAGATATAATTTTTTTTGATGAACCAACTACAGGTTTAGATCCAATTACTGCAGATGTAATAAATAAACTTATTCTAGAAAAAGTAAACGATATTGGAGCAACAGCACTTACTATTACTCACGATATGTCTAGCGCAAGAACCATTGCATCAAAGGTATATATGCTTCATGAGGGCAATATAATCTGGGGCGATAGCGTCGAAGAAATGGAAAGAACCAAAAATGAATATATCTTGCAATTTGTTAATGGCCAGTCTGATGGTCCTATTAATATTCAAAATAATTAGTTATAGTAATTTTAATGATGAACATCTATTTATAAATATCTTTTTACTAAAGAGCTATGTATGGATCCTAACTTACTAGATATAATAATAATTTTAACCATGTTAGTTTCTGGGGTATTGGCACTTACCCAAGGTTTTGTTAAAGAAATTCTATCTTTAATTGGGTGGGTAGTATCATTTATATCAGTAATTTTATTTATGCCTGAAGCAGGAAAATATTTAAAACCTTTTTTTGAGTCCCAAGCATTATCAGATTTAATTACAATTTCTATAATTTTTATAACCACCCTTATTGCATGGAGATTGTTAAGCTTATTTATTGGAAAACTATTTAAATTTACATCTATAGGTTACATCGATAGAGCTTTGGGATTTTTATTTGGACTTCTGAGAATCTATATTTTAGCGAGTATAATTTTTGGGGTTTTTATTCAAAAGATTGAAAAAGATGAAAGACCATTATATATACAAACCTCTTATTTATCAAAGTTGATTGAGCAATCAAATAACTTTTTATTCAATAATTTTCCAGAACTAGAAAACTTTAATTATCAATCTTATGATAATCAAAATATTCTCTCTGAAGAAGAAAGGGATAGAGATATTGAATAATTTATATGAAAATAATGAAGATGATAAATTACATGAGGAGTGCGGGGTTTTTGGTGTTTACAATCATCCTGATGCTGCTGCATTAACTGCACTAGGACTTCATGCCTTACAGCATAGGGGGCAAGAAGCTTCAGGAATAGTAACCTTTGATGGTGATAAATTTCTGTCGGAAAAGCATTTAGGTCTTGTTAGTGATCATTTCTCAAAACCATCTGTAATTAATAGACTACAAGGCAGAAATAGTGTTGGTCATAATAGATATTCTACAACTGGTGGAACTGTAAATAGGAATATTCAGCCACTTTTTGCTGACCTTTGGGGGGGAGGTTTTGCAATTGCACATAATGGTAATATTACGAATGCTTTATCACTAAGATATGATTTAGTAAAAAATGGATCAATTTTTCAATCCACATCTGATACTGAAACAATTCTTCAGCTTGTGGCTCGTTCAAGTGCAGATAGAACAATAAAAAGATTAGTTGATGCATTGCTTCAAATTGAAGGGGCTTATGCTCTTGTAATACTTACTAATAAAAAATTGATTGGCGCAAGAGATCCCTTTGGAATAAGGCCTCTTGTTTTGGGCAATTTGGACGGTTCCTACATTTTATGTTCTGAGACATGTGCTCTGGATATAATTGGCGCTGATTTTGTAAGAGAAATTGAGCCAGGTGAGGTTATCATTATTACTGAAAATGGAATTGAGAGTATAAACCCTTTTTCAAAAACTGAAAAAAGATTGGATTTGTTTGAATATATTTATTTCTCAAGACCTGATTCTGTTCTAGATGGTAAATCGGTATATGACTGTAGAAAATCTTTTGGTAACATTTTGGCAAAAGAATTTCCAGTAGATGCTGATATTGTTGTTCCTGTTCCTGACTCTGGAGTTCCAGCGGCCTTAGGTTATTCCGAACAATCAAAGATACCTTTTGAATTAGCTATTATCAGAAATCATTATGTTGGAAGAACATTTATACAACCAGGCCAATCAAAAAGGCATTCATCAGTAAAATTAAAGCATAATCCAAATAAAAGTTCCGTTGATGGAAAAAATATAATTCTTATTGATGACAGTATTGTGAGAGGAACAACCTCTGTTAAAATAGTTCAGTTAATGAGAGATGCGGGTGCAAAAAAAGTGCATATGCTAATTGCCTCTCCGCCTATTAAGTTTCCTGATTTTTATGGAATAGATACTCCAGAAACTGAACAACTTTTAGCCGCTAATCATTCAATAAATGATATGTGCTCTTTTATAGGTGCTGATAGCCTTGGCTTCCTATCTCTTGATGGATTATATAAAGCAATGGGTTGTAAAAATGGAAGAAATAATAATAATCCACAATTTACAGATCATTGTTTTACAGGCGATTATCCAACTGATTTAAAAGATTATAAAGATGAAAAAATTCAAGAGCAACTATCTCTCCTATCTGAAAGCGATATAAATATTTAAATGTCAAAAATTTTTCAAAATAAAATTGCGCTTGTGACAGGTGCATCAAGAGGGCTGGGTAGAGCTGTAGCTAAAAATTTAGCAAAAAATGGAGCTGAACTAATTTTGGTTTCTAGAACAATAAGCGCATTAGAGAGCTTAGATGATGAAATAAATAAATTAGAGTCTAATGCAACAATTGTTCCATTAGATCTTGAAGATAATGAGTCAATTGATTTATTAGGTAGTGAAATTAATAAAAAATGGGGTAAATTAGATATTTTAGTTAGTTGCGCTGGTATAGTTGGAGATATTACTCCAATTTCTCACTTGGACCCCAAAGTATGGAATAAAGTTATTAACTTAAATTTAAATGTAAATTATAGAATAATAAGATCATTTGAACCTTTATTAAAAATTTCAAAAAGTGCTGATGTAATTTTTGTATCAGACTCAAAAAATCAAAAACTTGATCCTTATTGGGGAGCTTATAATATATCTAAAATAGGTCTTGAAGCTCTAGTTAAAACCTGGGAAAAGGAAATTAATCTTACTAATATTAAAGCCCATATTTTCAATCCACTTGATATGGATACTCAATTAAGATCTAGCTTTATGCCTGGTGAAATAAATAAAAATTTAAAAAATCCTGATGAAATGGCTAGTTTGCTAATTGACTTAATTAGAAAGAATTAATTTATTATTTTTTTGAGTCATAGGGATTATATGAACCCCTAAAATCCATTCTTATTGGTACACCATCAAAATCAAATTCTTTTCTTATTTCATTAATTAAGTATCGTTTATATGAGTCTTTTATGTAATCTGGATAATTAGAAAAAATAATAAAATGAGAGGGCCTTACTTTTGGTTGTGTAATATATTTTATTTTTACAGGTCTCCCATTTTTATTAGGATGTGGATGTTTATTAGATATTTGGTTTAAAAACTCATTTAATTCTGATGTTGTGAGTCTTCTATCACATGTTTTATCAAGTTTCTCAGAAAGTTGAATTAATTTGTCAATACCTTGATTTTTTTGCGCAGAAATATAAGCGATACTTATTTTACCAAACTGAGGAAGAAATTCTTCAATTTTTTCTTCAATCTCATTTTTCTTGTCTTTTTTATTCTTTATTAGATCCCATTTATTTACGGCAATTACAAAGGGTTTTCCTTCAGATTCAATAATATTAGCAATATTTGCATCTTGCTTTTCAAACCCTCTTTTTGAGTCTATAATTAATATAACAATTTGAGCATCCTCAATTGCATTTAACGAACTCATAACTGATAATTTTTCAGAATGCTCTAAAACTCTCGATTTTTTTCTAATACCTGCAGTATCCCAAATTTGATAATTTACAGAATTCCAATTGAAAAATAATGGAATTGAGTCTCTAGTAAGTCCTGCTTCAGGACCAACAATTTGACGACTTTCACCAATCAACTGATTAATTAAAGTTGATTTACCTGCGTTTGGTCTACCCAATATAGTTATTTTTTTTATTATATTTTCTTCATTTTCAAATTCTGCATTTATTGATGAGTTTTCAATTATTTGATTTTCAAGCTCTAAAATTCCTAGATTATGCTCAGAAGAAATTAATAAAGGATCTCCAAAACCAAGTGAGTAAGAGTCAATTTCACCCTGCTTGATACTCGCTCCCTCGCATTTATTAGCAATAAGTATAACTTTTTTTCCACTTTTTCTTACTATAGACGCTAATGAATAATCATCTGGTGTTAGACTATTTCTTGAGTCAATTACAAATAAAATAATATCAGATTTATTAATTGCGTTAATTGACGACTCTTTTGTAATCTTTGAAATATTGTTTTTTGATACTTCTTCAATACCAGCAGTATCAATTAATTCATAAGAATTATTTTTAATATTTAGTTTTTCAGTTCTATAATCTCTTGTTAATCCTGGTTCATTAGCAACTAAAGCCAATCTTTTGCCTATCAATCTGTTAAATAACGAAGATTTGCCTACATTTGGTCTTCCTATTATGGCTAATATTTCTGACATATCAGATATTATTTATAAATTATTAAATCACCTGAGTCATTCAATAGGTAAATAACACCGTCAACAATTACCGGAGCTATAAAAAAAGACCCAGGGATTTTATTAGTTTCTATAATTTCTCCTGTTTGGGGGGAGATAAAAGCAGCGATTCCATGGGATGAAATAACAAATAATTTATCGGAAATCATTACTGGGCCACTCCATCTGATAGGATCCTCCCTTTTTTCTTCATTTATATATTGCTCTAATTGAGTAACCCATTTAATTTTTCCAGCATTTCTTGAAATACCCACTAACTCAGAATTTGTTGATAATACAAAAACCCAATCCCCTGAAATCCAAGGTGTTTCAGTTCCAGAAATGTCCAACGTCCATAATCTCTCTCCGCTTGATATATCAACAGATATCATCCGTCCAGCATGACTTATTGAGATCATCCTTCCATTATCAGTTACAGGTCTTGCTGTAATAGAATTAATTTCTGAAAGGGAAGTTGAGGAACCAGTCCTTGACAAGGAATCGGTCCAAACAACTGACCCGTTTAAACTTCTAATCGCATAAATTTCACCAGATGAGTACGGTACAAAAACAAGACCACCATCGATTGAAACTGAATTTGAAGATAAAACTGACGCTGATTCAAGAATTCCTCTATGATTCCATAATACTTCACCATTTTGAGAATTAAGAGCAAAAACTTGATTGTCATGACTAATAACATAGACCATATTATCGAAAGCAATGGGTGCTGAACGAATAGGAATTCTAATATTAATTTTCCATATTTCCTCACCGGAATTTGCATCCAAAGCTAGAACATTGCCAAAACCATTCGTAACAAAGATTTTACCATTTTCATAAGATATACCTCCTCCAAAGCCTTCTTTATTTTGTTCTTTTTTTACAGACATATCTTTTTGCCAAAGTCTTCTTTTGGTTTTTAAATCATAAGATTTTACTTTAGAGTCTGAGCCTAATGAATATATTTTTCCATCTACAATTATAGGTGAACTTAAAAGAAAAGCATTTTTTGAAGAGCCTTTTGCAATATTAAATTTTGTAATTTGATTGAGGTATTCTGGCCCTACAAGATTATGCAAAGAGTTATCGATTGATCCTCCTGGATAAGACCATGAAGAATTTTTAACTGCACTTGGAATAATCACCCTATTATCCCTTAGTTGAGGATCTGAACTAAGATTTTTTTCTAAACTCAAAATTGATATTCTATCGCCTTGAATTCGATCCTTATCAATATCCTCTCCACCAAAAAAGTTGCTAACACTTCCACATGAATTAAGAATAATTGTAATAAAAATAATTGGAATTATTTTTTTCATAATAAACCTACATCAACTAACGTAAAAATATCTCAGCTCTTCTTGCTAAAACTTTTGGAGCTGAAGCATCATTTGCTATTTCTTGAAAAATCTCTTGAGCCTCTAAATCTCTCCCATCATTAATTAAAGCAAGGGCTAGTATTTCCTTTGCATGAAAAGAAAAGGGGCCTCCACTTTCAATAACCTCTTTAAGTAATATATCAACTTCAGAAGCATTTCCATTATCTACTAAAATTAAACCAGCTTTTATTTTAGCAAAAACTCGGAGGCTTTTTGTCAATGTTTTATCCAAAGAAGCCTTTTTTAAATAATCTAGAGCTTCCTGAGGATTACCATTAGAGAGGCTTTCTGATGATAATCTAAAAAAAGCTAATCCTTTATAGCCAGTTTTACTCTCTGTTAACTTTATCAATTGATCTAGGCCAATGTTATCATTTCCCTCCTCAATAAGGTTTAATGCATTATCAAAAGCAATAGACTCTCTCTGTGATAATCGGTTATTAAGGTAGTTCATAATTTCATTTCCACCAACAGATAGTATTATAAGGAAAGCAAAACCAATTATATAAATACCAAACCTATCCCAAATAGATTTTAATTGTTGGCGTCTTAATTCTTCGTTAACTTCATCTTCTAAAGGTTCTGACAATTAAATCTCCATATAAATATTTATTAAAAGGAAATTAGTGCTAAAAATGTTATATAACAACCCTATGATTAAAATTAAAACTATAAGATATTTTTTTGAAGCAATTTTAGGATTAAATTTATTATTTTTAAGTAAAATTTTAGGTTTAAAATTATCCACAAAAACTTTTAGTTGGTTTTTTTCAAATCTTGGTCCTAAACTAAAAATTTCAAATCAGGCAAAAGACAATCTTTATTTGGCATTTCCAGGCATTAAAAAGTCTGAGATTGATTCAATAATTTTTAAAATGTGGGAAAATATAGGGATGGTTGCCGCTGAATTTTTTCATTTAAAAAAGATATCCGAAGAAAAAAATAACCGAATAAGTGTATCAGGAGAGGAACATTTAAAGAAATATGAAAATAATGGTGTAATTTTTGTATCTGGTCACTTTGCAAATTGGGAAATTATTCCTTTAATATTAAGAAATTATAGAACTAAGGTTGGAGGTATCTACAGGCATTCAAATAATTTCTTTGTAAATAGCTGGGTTGTAAAACAACGCTATAAAAATACAACTCCTATTCAAATTAGAAAAGGATCTTCTGGTGCGAGAGAAATGCTGAGTTTATTAAAGGAAAATGGCGCAGTAGCTATGCTTGTTGATCAAAAATTATCAAGTGGTGTAAGGGTTAATTTTTTTGGATCTGAGGCCATGACATCTGATGGTGCAGCAACCTTAGCCATAAAATATAATTACCCCGTAGTTCCAATAAATGTAGAAAGAACTCAAGGTAGTAATTTTAATGTGATCTTTTACCCAGAAATCAAAATTAATAAAACCTCAAACAAACAAAATGATATTAAGATATTTACCACTGAAATTAATAAATTTTTAGAGGAATGCATCACTAGTAAGCCTGAAAGTTGGTTTTGGCTACATAATCGATGGGATAAAAAATTTAACCTGAATTAATTTCATTTTCTCTGATGAATGAGGTTTCTGCATCAAGATATGGTTCTTGCCTCTCGACAGACCAATATTTTAACTCAGAGAGAGGTATTCTTTTTTTAGTTACCGAACAAATAACGTAAGTACCATGCTTAATAACATTAAAATTTCCGTCCCCATATTCTAGAACTGCTTCTATTTCATTGTAACTCATTTAATAATTAATCCTTATTTTTTAAATTTGCTTTTACAATCAGGAGATCATTATTACTGAATTGAATATTCAAACTTTGATTATTTTTAACATCTTTTGATGACCTAATTAATGAAAAATTATCATCTTTAACCATTGCAAAACCTCTCTTTAAAACTTTTTCATGGCTAAGCGCATTAAGAATACCAGACGATAAATTTAATCTATTTTTAAAATTTTTTAAATAATAACTAAATTTAGTTTCAAAAGATTTATAATTTGAAGACACCTTTTCATCTAAACGTGAAAATTTATCACTTAACAGGGATAGTCTTAATGTTTTGGAGATACTTAGAAATTTTTCATCAAAAATATTTATACTAGATTTTAATGAAAAAATAAGGCGTGAAGATAGATTGTCAATTTTTTGAAATGGATTTTCTAAAATATTAGTTATTTCTGGAAAAGACTTTAGTATTTTTTTTGATTGAGTTTTTTTATATTGAAAATTCCTTAAAATAGAATTTTTAAATCTACTCTCTAAATCATCAATAGCGTCAATGAGGTCATTTTTTACAGGTACACTTTTTTCAGCTGCCGCCGTTGGAGTTGGAGCTCTTAAATCTGCAACTAAATCTATTAGAGTATTATCAGTCTCATGGCCAATTGCAGAAATAATTGGTATTTTGGATCTAAAAACAGATCTTACCACTTTTTCATCGTTAAAACCCCATAAATCCTCAACACTTCCACCTCCCCTTGCAACAATAATTAAATCGGGATTTGGAATTCCACTTTGCTCTAAAAGATGAAACCCATCAATAGCATCAGCAACTTCATCGGGACAGGTTTCGCCCTGAACTCTTACTGGCCAAACTATTATACGTGAGGGAAACCTATCATTTATCCTGTGTATAATATCTCTAATCACTGAGCCTGAGGGACTTGTAACAACACCAATAACATTTGGAAGAAAAGGAATATTTTTTTTGAATTCTTTTGAAAAAAGTCCTTCATCTGCGAGTGTTTTTTTTCTTTTTTCTAGTAAAGCCATTAATGCGCCAAGTCCGGCAGGTTCTATATTATCAATAATAATTTGATATTTTGACTGCCCTTTGTAAGTAGTAACTTTACCGGTGCAGATAACCTCTAAACCCTCTTCTGGTTTAATTTCAAAACCTGATGCGCTTCCTTTCCAAATTATTCCTGAGATAACAGACTCTTTATCTTTTAAGTCAAGATAAATATGACCAGAAGCAGGCATGGATACTCTTCCAATCTCACCTTTAACTCTGACATAGCCAAAGTTATCTTCAATTAAATTTTTAATCGAAAGAGATAACTCTGAGACAGATAGTTCTAATGTATTTTTTATTTTAGAATTCATTGTTATTTATATTAATATAAATATTATTAGTAATCTTTAAAACAATATAATTTAGATAACTGAATATGAACATACTTTTATTAGGCTCAGGTGGAAGAGAACATTCTCTAGCAAAAGCTCTTTACGAGAGCCCAGAAAATAAAAAAATTTTTTGCGCTCCAGGTAATCCTGGAATAGAAGAATTCGCAAATTTAATAAATTTAAATATTAATAAAAATGAAGATATACTCAATTTATGTATTGCAGAAAAAATTGAACTTGTTGTAATTGGACCTGAAATACCTCTTGTTAATGGATTAGCTGATTTTTTATTAGAAAATAATATTTTAGTTTTTGGACCCAGAAAAAAAGCTGCACAATTAGAAGGTTCAAAAAAATTTACAAAGCAAATTTGTGAAAAATATAATATTCCAACTGCAAAATTTAAAACCTTTGATGATGAGGTATCTGCTATAGAATATCTTAAGGGACAATTATTCCCTATTGTTATTAAAGCTGATGGATTGGCAGCAGGAAAAGGTGTAATTATTGCTGAAAACTTTGATACAGCTGAGAAAGCAGTTCAAGAAATTTTTTCAGGTCTTTTTAATGATGCAGGAAAAGAGATAGTTATAGAGGAATTTTTAATTGGTGAAGAAGTAAGTTATTTTATAATTGCAGATGAAAATGATTTTATTGAATTAACTAGCGCTCAAGATCACAAAAGAATTGGCGTAGGTGATACTGGCCCAAATACTGGTGGAATGGGTGCATATTCTCCTGCTCCCATAATGAATAAAGAATTGGAAGAAATAACTATTAATAAAATTATTAAACCTACATTAAAAGCTATGAAAGACCTAGGGTGCCCTTATACAGGAGTTCTATATGCTGGTTTAATGATAACCAAGGAAGGTCCAAAACTTATTGAATATAATGTTAGATTTGGTGATCCAGAGTGCCAGGTAATTTTACCAAGATTAAAATCTGATATATTAAGCCTGATAATAAGCAGTTGTAAAAACTCTTTAAGTAAGGAAAAAATTCAATGGGATGATAGATTTGCATTAACTATAGTTATGTCCTCAAAGGGTTACCCTAATAATTATAAAACTGGTTATGAAATTAAAGGTATTAATAAAGCCAGCAATCAAAAAGATATTTATATTTATCATGCAGGAACAAAAAAAGTGAATGATGTAATTCATACAAATGGTGGTAGAGTTCTCAATATAACAAGTCTAGGAAATACCGTTAGAGAAGCAAATAAAACTGCTTTAGGGGTTATAAATATGATAGAATGGGATGGTTCCTATTATAGGAATGATATAGGATGGCGAGCTATAAAAAGGGAGGATAATGAATAATAATAATGAAGATTTAACATCTACCGAAAAATTTACAGGTACTATGGATGTTCAAGAAAAACTAAAGTTTCCTGAAAAAAAATTGGAGGAATATCTTTCTGATACAATACCAGATTTCGAAGGTAATTTATCTGTAAAAGAATTTAAAGGTGGACAGTCAAATCCAACCTATCAATTAATTACTCCGAATAAGAAGTACGTACTTAGAAGAAAACCACCTGGCAAACTTTTACCCTCAGCACACGCTGTTGATAGAGAGTATAGAGTAATTACTGCTTTGAACTCAGTTAATTACGCTGTTCCTGAAACATTTTGCCTTTGCGAAGATGAGTCAATAATTGGAACAATTTTTTATGTGATGGAAATGGTCGACGGAAGGATTATTTGGGAACCAACAATACCAAATTCATCTCCAGAGATTAGAAAGGAAATTTTTGAAGCCAAGAATAAGACTTTAGCAGAGCTTCACAATATTGATTATAAAAAAATAGGCTTAGAAAGCTTTGGAAAGCCAGGTAATTATTTTTCTCGACAAATATCTAGATGGACAAAGCAATATATTGCCTCTGAAACAGAGAATATAAATGAGATGCAATCACTTATAGAATGGTTACCTAATAATATCCCAGGAAAAGATGAAACATCTATAGTACATGGTGACTATAGAATTGATAATATGGTCTTACACCCGTTAGAACCAAAAGTTTTGGCTGTTTTAGATTGGGAGCTATCTACACTAGGGCATCCTTTAGGAGATTTTACATATCACCTCATGCAATGGTTTATGCCAGATGTTGAAGACGGTGCAGGAACACAATCATTAGCAAATGCTAACTATAAAGCATTAGGAATTCCTAATGCAGAAGAATATATAAAAATGTACTGTGAGCAAACTAATCGAAAAGAAATTGATAATATAGACTTTTATCTTGCATATAACTTCTTCAGGTTAGCAGGAATTCTTCAAGGAATTCTTGGAAGAGTAAGAGATGGAACAGCTGCAAGTGAACATGCTCAAGAAAGAAGCAATAGAGTAAGACCTTTGGCTGAAGCCGGTTGGTTATACGCTCAAAAAGCAGGGGCTATATAATTACTTAGTAATTATCCTTGCCCCTTCTTGATTACCTATAATTACTTTTTCTGTTAAATTTATAAATAAACCATTATCAAAAACACCAGGTATTAAATTGAGAAGGTTTTCTATGATATTTGGCTCATTTATTATTCCTATCGACAAATCATAAATATAATTCCCACCATCAGTAACAAAGATATTTTGATTATCTTTTCTTAAACTAATTGATCCTTCATAACCAATTTCATTTAGTTTATCCATAATCCTGAGACTTGTTACCTGATGTTCATAAGGTGATACTTCTATAGGTAATTTAAAATCTCCTAACTTATCTACTAATTTACTCTCATCTGCTATTATCAATAGTTCATTGGAATTAAACGCAATAATCTTTTCTCTCAAAAGAGCCCCTCCTCCCCCTTTTATAAGGGATAAGTCTTTATCAATTTCATCGGCTCCATCGATTGTGAGATCCAATTTATTTACTTTTTTAAGAGTGGTTAATGGTATTGATAATTTATTTGATAAATTTTTTGTTTTTTCTGAGGTTACTACTCCACATATATTTAAACCATTTTTAATTTCTTCAGCCAATAAAATCAGGAACTCGTCAACGGTTGAACCAGTTCCAAGTCCCAAATTCATTCCATCTTCTATAAAATTTAAGGCTTCTTTAGCTGCATTTATTTTCATTTTTTTTGACATTAAACCTCCCCTGAGCCAGCCTTCATTTTATGAGCTTTTTCAATTTTAAGATAAGCATTATTTATAACCGCAAGCTTTTCGCTCGCCATGCCTAATAGCTCTTTTGGTACACCTTTTGAAATTAATTTGTCAGGATGATTTTCAGCTGCCAATTTTTTCCACTGTGACTTTGCAATATTTAAATTACTTCCAGCTTCTAAACCAAGAATTAACCAAGGATCATCATTTTCTGCGGCCATATGACTTGCCCTTATTCTTGCAAAATCTGCAGCTGAAAAGCCAAAAATTCCTGCAACTTTTTCTAGAAAAACTATTTCGTTCTTGTTAACTGGACCATCTGCTTTCGCAACATGAAAAAGAGCATCAATAACATTTTCTAAAACATGAAGATTATTTTGAAAAATAGACGATATTTGTTTTGCATATACGTCATATCCAGCAATATCCTCTCTTGCTAAATTGTAAACTTTAATAACATTTTTTAATTCATTTTCTGGTAGATCATGAAGTATCTCTCTAAAAGCAGAAAATTCTTTATTTGAAATTTTTCCATCAGCCATAGACATTTTTGCTGAGAGTGCAATTAAAGCTATTGCGAACGCAACATCTTCGTCATTTTTGTCTAGAACATAATGACCAGCAACTGCACCAACAACTGCACCAAAAATTCCACCAACTAAATATCCAGCAGTAACACCTGCGAGCTTACCCCAAACTGACATAGATTTTAAAATATATGAGTCGTAATAAAATTTCTTTGATAAAATTTAAGAAATTATAATCCTAAAACAGCTTTTGAAATAATATTCCTCTGTATTTCGTTTGAACCTGCGTAAATAGTTGTTTTTCTTCCATTCAAATAAGATGGAGTAATTGTTACAGCATAATCGGGTCCTATTGATGGTTCATTAATATTTGCAAAGGTATCAAGAACAAATGGAGAGGACCAATAACCAATAGC
>Ga0160422_10000947_pt1 | contig 17939 bp, 19 predicted proteins | sample Fk160mmetaG_FD_108192 | JGI IMG/M metagenome (GOLD analysis project Ga0160422, IMG submission 108192) | Marine microbial communities from the Central Pacific Ocean - Fk160115 60m metaG | ecosystem: Environmental > Aquatic > Marine > Oceanic > Photic zone | place: The Central Pacific Ocean... | reverse complement strand
TATGACATCACCGTCTGGTGGAGGTGGTGATAGTCTTCTTATTTGTTCTGAGAGCGTTTCACCTGTACAGGTCAGTGTGTTGCCATTTAAAAGTCCGGCATCTAAGAGCTCTTTGACAATTACTTGAATGCCTCCTTTCTCATCTATATCAACCATAGAGTAATTCCCAAAAGGCCTTGCATCAATTAGAACAGGAACGACGCTTTCTGATAAATGGTTAAACTCCTGGGGCGTCATAATGTCTTTTGCAAAGTCACCAAAACCGGCTGCTCGAGCTATTTCTGGTCCGTGCAATAGGACGTTGGTAGAGCCGCCAACTGCCATGGCAACTATCATTGCATTTCGTATTGAGTCCCTATTCACTATATCTCGCGGCGTTACATTGTTCTCTATCATTCTAACAAGGAAATCAATGAGCTCATCTGGGAACAGCTGCATTCGTCTTGGATCATCAGACGGTGGTGCGACCATGTGAAGTGGTTCTAATCCCATAACGCCTATAAATGTTTGCATTGTATTGTACGTAAACATACCCCCGCAACTTCCATAGCCAGGGCACGACTCACAGGCTACTCGATGTTTAAGTTCTTCGTCTTCGCTTCCTGCAACTTGGAAACCAGATATAATATCCAGTCTTTCCTTGGTGACTGAATCCATACCTGGGCGAATCGGTCCATCTGACATAATGATGGCTGGTTTATTATGTTCAAGTATTGCTGCTGCAGTTCCGACAGGAGGTTTATCACATGCAACGACTGCGATTGTGCCTTCTAAACCGCTCGCACTTAGATGTTCACAAACCGAGTCGTGGGTTACTTCTCTCCCGATCAAAGAATAACGCATTTCCTTGGTGCCATTACGCATACCGTCTGAAGTGGCCACTGTATATTCGGGTTGAACCAACCGCATACGTAACTGATTATCGCAATCTTGTGTTCGTTTTCTAATTTGTTCATGAATTCTTTCTACTTTTTTTTGAACACCAAGATAACATTGCGAGTCGCCCTTATTACCAATTACACCGATAGATGGTTCGTGGATGAGATCTATGTCTGTACCAAGTTCCCTCGCAATACCCATAGTTTGAGCGTTTCGGCCAGGATTTTTGTCTATCAAAACCACTTTCGAATTTCTCAAAGTCTTTCCCCCAAATGCTGACAACTGGTCTGATGATTCTTTTTGCTCAGACATCTTATATAAAAGAAAACATGATTAAGAAAGTAAGAACAACTCACGAAATTATGTGCGATTAGATTCATTGATTTAAGAATTTTTACTTTGTTTTAACAACTCGCGCTCTTCATCAATTATATGCTGCGGGAATTGGCTCATAAAACAACAGCAAACTCCTTGATCTATCATGGTTCGGGGTCCGTTTGGATGTCCGATATGTTCATATATTCCGTGGCTATGACCATGTTCGTGCCCATGCTCATGGCTATGTCCATGTTCGTGCCCGTGCTCATGGCTATGTCCATGTTCCAAAAATGAACCCTCATCGTCTAAAGGATCAACAATCGGCTTATATTCTGCGTGATGGTGGTGAACTCTGATCTCCCCCCTCTCAAGACGAGACTTAAAAGAAGTCATCAAGTCATTATTACTCGAAAGCATGCCGAGACGTGCTTCTTCGATACGTTCGACAAACGTATTAATAACATGACTTTGGTCGGCAAGATAATGCGCTTTAAAAAATTCCACTTTTGGCATGCTCGCAGCTACTTTATCAACGTATTTATAAATACGATCTATAAGTCTACCGGAAAATAGAAAGTATGGCGCTACCACCACTTTTTTATATCCTAATTTCAGTGCCATTTCCAAACCTTGACCAACTGACGGAAAGGTCACACCCGAATAAACAGTTTCAGACCAACCAAACCCTAGGTTTTCAGTCACAATTCTTGTTAGTTTAGCTGCCTCAGCATTGGCTAAGGTGTCTGAAGTCCCCCTGCCAACGACAACTAACATTGTGTCGTAAAGATCTCCTGGGTGGACATGATTTTTACACAAGGCTTGGAGAATTCGCGCTTTAAATGCAGCAATCATCTCGGGATGCAGTGCTAATTCTCTTCCGTAACTTACCTTTAATTTTTTGTGTTTTTCTTGATAAGTTGTCAACACAGAAGGAATATCATTTTTTGCATGGGTTGCAGCAAACAGCATGCCTGGCACAGCAACAATGTGGTCCACCCCCGCGTGCCGAAGTTTGTCCAGCCCCATGTGAATATTTGGCGCAGAGTACTCTAAAAAGCCATACTCAACTGGAATTTTTGGAAAGCGTTGCTTAAGACCTTGAGCCAAAAGGCCAAACTCTTGTTCTGCAGTTTTTGAGCGACTACCATGGCCGCAAATCATAATACCTAGCACTTCTATATCTCTTCCGTTTTGTCAAATCGTTTGTTGCTAAAGTGTATACTTGTTTAGTCCTTTCTATGGAAGAATATTTAAAGTTTTAAGAATCATATTTTGCGTAGTATAGTTAATATCTGGTCTCTTTTGCAAAAATAGATAGCCCCAAGGATTGAACAATTGATTTCGTTTGGATAATAGAGATATAACGGACGAAATAACGCTGGATGTTAATATGAGACTTCAGAATTGCCATAACTTTTCAGATTTTAGAAAGCTTGCAAGAAAGCGTCTGCCTTCTCCAATTTTTAATTATATAGATGGTGCGGCTGACGATGAAAAAACATACCAAAGAAATACAAAAAGTTTCGATGATTGCGACCTCGTTCCCAATATACTGCAGGGAACGCCGGAAATTGATATGTCGGTCGAAGTGTTGGGACAAAAACTGCAATTGCCGATCTATTGCTCGCCAACAGCGTTGCAGAGGCTATTTCATCACGATGGAGAAATTGCCGTAGCAGCAGCAGCTGAAAAATTTGGCACTATGTTTGGCGTTTCCTCGCTTGGTACGGTAAGTCTAACAGAGATAAGAAATAAATTTAAGACACCCCAATGCTATCAGTTTTATTTTCATAAAGATCGCGGCTTGAATAAAGCAATGCTTGAAAGTGCTAAAGAGGCGGGCGTTGAAGTAATGATGCTTACTGTAGACACAATCACAGGAGGGAATAGAGAAAGGGATTTGCGAACAGGGTTTTCGATCCCCTTTAAATTGACATTAGCCGGTATAATGCAATTTGCTATTAAGCCAATGTGGGGAATAAATTATCTCACTCATCCTAAATTTGCCCTTCCTCAGCTGGACGACTTTGTAGATATGTCTGGCGGCGCCCTTTCGATAGGGAGTTATTTCACGGAAATGTTAGACCCAACCATGAATTGGAAAGATGTCGAAGAAATGGTTGAATTCTGGGATGGACAATTTTGCCTGAAAGGTGTGATGAGTGCCGAAGACGCAAAGCGTGCTTCAGAAATTGGCTGTGAGGGAATCGTTGTTTCTAACCATGGTGGTAGGCAGTTAGATGGTTCACGCTCTCCATTTGACCAGTTGGCAGAAATAGTAGACGCTGTTGGCGATAAAATAGATGTCATCATGGACAGTGGTGTGCAACGCGGCACGCATGTTCTGAAAGCTCTTTCACTCGGTGCAAAAGCTGTTGGCGGAGGACGTTTTTATTTATATGCTTTGGCTGCCGCGGGACAAGCGGGGGTTGAGAGGGCGTTGACCTTAATGAAGCAGGAAATCGAGCGAGATATGCGATTAATGGGGGTCAAGTCAGTAGGGGAGTTATCTAGAAAAAATCTCCGTTTTCGGTAGAAGCGTTCTTTGGTCATCGGTTTTTTTTCCGGGCTTACACTTGGTTTATCGCTAATTATTGCTATCGGCGCACAGAACGTCTTCGTATTAAGGCAAGGACTTCTAGGTAAACACGTGTTGCCGGTGGCGTTATTTTGCTCTTTTTCAGATGCACTTTTAATTTTCATTGGTATTAGCGGTGCAAATAAATTTCTGACTGATATTGTTCAAAAATATTCCACAGAGATCTTTCTGGCGGTGGCAGTTTGGTTATTTTTTTATGCTTTGATTAGGTTCATAGACGTCTATAGAGGCTATGGCTTAGATCATTTAATCAAGGGTCCAAAAACCAAATTGTCAACAACACTCATGTCAGCGGCTGTCCTAACATTTGCAAATCCACACGTATATCTTGATACGGTTGTCTTGTTAGGTAGCATCTCTATGAAGTTTGAATCCTCAATGAGGATGGCATTTGGTTTGGGGGCAACAACTGCAAGCTTTTTATTTTTTTTCGGATTAGCGTATGGGGCAAACTTAATGGCCCCAAAAGTTCAAAGTCCTGCAGCGTGGAGATATATAAATATCGGTGTTGGGTTTATACTGCTGATGGTCGCCGTTTGGATGTTGCAGGAAGCGAAAATTTTTTAACAACATAGCCAGAAATGTTAACCTAATTTCATTTTTATAAGGAATTTATACCGAAAGTTATTACAGAATCACCAGGCTTCCATTGTGGGTACTTAATCATGACGCTTTTAAATCCTTCCCAATCTAAGAACCTGTGCGTCCAAGATATTGTTTTTGGGATATCCTCTAAATTATCAAACCATTGAGCGTTTACCCCCCTAAATTGTCTGATAAAGGGAAGAATAGCTATATCAGTAAAAGTTGGTTGGCGGCCACCAATCCAATTATTATTTAAAGTAGCCTCGATTTCTCTCAAAATACCTAACCCGGCTTCACGATGTTCTAAAGCATTCGTGTTGGGATAGCGATTTGGATACTTGTACCTGTCCAAGTGAGATTTGAATGTGGTATCATTTTTATTTATCATATCTCTTTCCAGCATTTTCAGCGGTAAAGAAGTCCAATTTGCATTATCTTCAGCCCAAGCCATCACCTCTAAACTTTCGTCAATAACATTACCATCCTCCAACCACAAAACTGGCACGGTCGCTTTCGGTGATAATTGTATCATGTGATTGGGCTTATCTCTTAAAACTACTTCGCGTAATTCAACAGCCTTATTTGATTGATTAATAGCCATTCTCGCTCTCATAGCATATGGACAGCGTCTGAAACTGTATAGCACTGGAAGGCGTTTTTTAGAATGTAATGAGTCAGCCATCCTGCTTACCTCTGCTTCCTAAATGTTTCGATCCGCGAAGGTTCGATAGTTCCATTTGTCTTTGTCTGTCTTTAAATCGTTTAATCTGTTTTTCAGAGTGTGTTCCGTAGCATTTTGGGCAGTGCAAACCCGGTGAATATTTTTTGGATCCTAAATTTGTTTGTGCCAGAGGCATCCTACATGCATGGCACATCAAATATTCGCCTGGTTGTAAATCCTTTTTAAGTGAGACCCTATTGTCAAAAACAAAACATTCTCCGTTCCATAAATTCTCTTCATCCGATACATCTTCGAAGTATTTTAAAATTCCACCTTCGAGGTGAAAAACATTTTTGTAACCCCTGTCTTTTAGGTAGGAGGTAGCTTTTTCGCAACGAATACCTCCAGTACAGAACATAGCAATTTTCGAATCCTTATTAACATTGGGCATTTTCTCAAGCGTTCTCGTAACCCATGCTGGGAAGTCCCTGAAAGAATTTGTTTTGGGATTAAGCGCTTTGTCAAACGTACCAATCTCCACTTCGTAATGATTGCGAGCATCAATAATCACGGTGTGTTCTTCTTTTAAGAGTAAATTCCAGTCTAACGGGTCAATATAGGTGCCAACTTTAGAAATGGGATCAATTCCCTGTTTTCCCATCGTAACTATTTCTTTTTTTATTCGAACTTTCAGTCGATGAAAAGGAACTGACGTATCTTCACTATACTTTATCTTTAACCCATTAAGGTAAGGTTGGTCGCAAAACCATTGATAAAGATCTTTGATCGAATTTTTTGTGCCCGCAATTGTCCCATTTATACCTTCATCGGCTAGAAGAATAGTGCCGTAAATACCAAGATTCCAACAAAAGTTGTAAAGGGTGCTTTGCAGTGTATCCAAATTAGTGATAGGCACAAATTTATAAAAAGAAGCGATGATATATTTTTCATCGATGCAAGCGTGGGCAGATTCCTTTTCTGGGGAATTATTCATAAACGGAGCAACCTACGATTTTTAGAGCTAAAAAGCTACGTTAATCAAGGTCAATTTCAAGAATTGACATGTGGAAGTCATAAGAAATTTCACCCTCATCTTCATCTTTGAAAATAACGCCAATAAATTCACCATCTAACATTACTTCCGCTGAGTCTTCTTTATTTTCACGACCTTCGATTACAATTTTGGGGTTGTTAAATTTTGCTCTTAGATAACTTTCAACTTTTTCAAGCTCGGAGTTATTCATACAACTCTTCCTTTCACGATGGTGGATATATTGGCAGCATTTATTGCTAAGTATTTAGCAGTGAATGAGAGCAAATAAAAGAAGTGTGAGAATCTTTTTTGTGATCCTAAATAGGCTTGTTGGCTAAAGCCTAGCTTAAACATTTTTGTAATTGAAATTGATCGTTAAAAATTTGTAACATTTTGCTTGTCCAGCCGGTTAGCACACGTATCAAGACCTACCTCTTGCTCTTTTTAATTGCTACCTTAAACAAAAATACCAAGTGATGCGCATACGCTTTCAGTTAAAAACCAAAAAAAATGGAGCTTTATATTAGGGTTATCTTTTTCTACTTTCATATTTTTCTGTGGCAATTTTCTTCGCCTCTTCTTGCCGATCGGTGCCTAAAAGTAAACCTGCTGTTGTAAAGGCAACTGAAAGTCCGATCGCAGATAAAGTCGCTCCAAGACCCCATATAGGGCCATGCTCAGCCCAAATAAACAAGATCCCATACCAGAATGCCGCGAAGGAGGCCACAGTAGCGAGCAGTAAAAAACCAATCTTAACACATAAGCCGCCGATTCTATTAGCAGATATTAACTCCCTGAACGCCGCACCGGTTTCTGCCTCTTGTATTGCTTGGCCTATTTCTTTGCGAGCCGCTTTTGCCCAACTTCTGTAGTCTGTCCCAGTTTTTCCATCTAATCTCTCAGGATTCAATATCATATCTTCGAGATGAGACACAATTTCCTTTGCCCTTTCCTTAGCAGATTTCTTTTTCAAATCAGGAAATAATTGCTCGGATTGTTGTTTGTCATCAGCATTAGCATCCTTGCCAAAAAGCAAATCAATCGCTTCCCTTTTTGTTGATTGCTTATCAAAAAAACTAGTTAAATTCATTTTACTTTTAGAGTAGTTATTCATCTTAATAACCATCATCCATTTCTGTCATATTGTATGCTATCTGCTCCAAAAAATAACGGTTTAGTGTTCCACTTGCCAATCTATCTAAGTTTTCAAATGACATAGATAAAGATAAATCGTCCGAGTCGTATCGCATTACTTCGCCGTACGCATGAAAAATGGCACCAGGACCAGCGAGTGGAACCAGCACTCTTAGTTTGGCTTTATGGGCTGGCTGAAGTACCCCGTAGTAGTTTGAAATCTTTATTCCGCCACAACTCCAATTACTGATTGCATATGGGGTGTTGCCTATCACCACAGTCATAGGTGCACGTGAGCGTTCGTTTTTTCTTCTGTCAGGATCTTCGGGTTGTTTTGACACGACTAATTTATGCATTGCTTCCTCTTTATGGAAATTTGCCTATTGTCTTTGCAACCATTGTGCCAATTTTGGTGCTCATTATTTTTATTTTTCAAATTGCCGAGCGACAAACCATAAACACAGGCTGGTCTTCGTCACATCTTTCATTGAAACGTTGAGGTTTTTATTGGTAAGACATCTCAATTTTTTAATAATTTAGGCATATTCTCTAAGCGTTTCAAAATTTTGTCGAGGTTGCTGGAGACCTCCACCGTCCGGAGACGGTATTGAAGAGAAAAGCGATTTAACTTTTTACTGTTTTCTCGTCTCTTCGTAATACAAAAAGTAGCTTTTTCTCGGCTGTTTTTAAATATGGAAAATACTGAAATGCTACCATTCTGATCTAGTGCATAGTCACGCCAGTGATCCTTGATTACACCATTACTGTAGGCATTCAAAATTTTGGACAGTTCTGTCTTGCTGAATAGCAATTGGTGCGGGTTGTGACGCGAACCTTTCAAGTTGATTAAATTAACCATAATTCAAATTCATCTCTGCTATTAACGTGTTGTCACAACTCTCCTCTAAAAAGAATGACAGGTAAAGAGTTTCTTGTATTGTTAATGAAATGTGTTCAAATAAACCTCGCATGACGGGGTTTTTAAATCGGGCCCCTTGATGTAAAAAGAGCAATTAATAATACAATGTGTAAGTTGGGTTTTAAGAACCTCAATAGTTTGGAGGCAAAGTGTCAGATATTTTTCAAGAGATAGACGAAGATCTGCGACAAGATAAGGTAGCTCGTCTTTGGAAAGCGTATGGTAAATATTTGGTTTCACTGGCTATTTTTATAATTTTAGCAATTGCAGGTTACCGTTTTATTGAACACATAAATAAAGAAAACAGAGAACAAGCTTCTGAATTATACGAATTGGCTTCAGAAGCTGGCAGAACGGGTGACAAAAAAGCTGCTATAGAACTTTTTAGTGATGAACGGTTCAACGAAACCATGGGCTATGCGATCATATCAAAGTTGAAAAAAGCCACTTTGGCCAAAAGCAATAACGATCCTGAGGGAATGGCAATAGTATTGAAACAAATTGCCACCAATGAAGAAATACCCTCTTATTTGCGAAACCTGGCTCGATTAAAGCTCATCGCTTCGGACAGTGATAATTACATCTCACAGTTAGATGCATTAATTGAAGGGGACGGGCCATGGAAATTTCTGGCCCTCGAATTAAAAGGGGGAATGGAACTTGAGGTTGGTAATTTAAAAGAGGCTCGATCAATATTCGAAGAGCTAACCATTGAGGCCGATACCCCAAATAATATGAGGCGTCGCGCCTCTGAAATTCTCAAGGCATTGCCTTAAAATTTTGAGAGTATTTGAAATTGTCTAGAAAGTTCTATAGCTCTAAATTATTCGTTTTTTGTGTTGTCCCCGTCTTCCTGTCAAGCTGTGGTTTCGGTTTCATGGGAGAAAAACAAAAAAAAGTAAGGGTTGAAGGGGAGCGAAAAGCGATAATCGCAAAAAAAACAAAACTCGCGCCTGACGATAGTTTGAATGAAATAATTATCCAACTGCCCGCCCCAAAACTTAATGCAAATTGGCCGCAGCGAGGCGGCATTGCCACTCATTCGCTGAAACATGTCCAACTAGGTGATGCTCCTCAGAGAGTATGGCAGTCAAAGATTGGGGAGGGTGGCTCTGCAAGCATCGCGCTCACCGCGGCGCCAATAGTGTTTAATGGTTTGGTTATGACATTAGATACGACTGGTAAAGTTCGGGCATTCGCATTAAAAACTGGCGAGTTACGATGGGAGACAATCTTAAAACTTAATGAGAACGCGGGTGTTTTTGGTGGTGGATTAGGTTCAGGACAAAATAAAATTTATATCTCGTTAGGAACAGGAGAGCTGATTGCTTTAAATATTCAAAATGGTGATGAGTTGTGGCGAGTGTCCACAGGACGGGCGTTGAGAAGTGCACCTAGTTATGCAGACGGTCGTATATTTGTTACCACATTAGATAATATGACATTTGCATTCTCAGCATCAACCGGTATACGTCTGTGGTCACATACTGGGATGATTGCAAACGCAGCTCTACTTGGAGCAGCGAGTCCAGCAATCGAGAATAATAAAGTTATCCTCGCATATTCCTCGGGTGAACTATATGCGCTTCAGACAAATAACGGGCGTATTTTTTGGGGAGATAATCTAAGCGTGATGCGCGGAAGTAGCGGGGTAGCTAGGATTTCTCATGTGAGGGGCAACCCTGTCATCGATGAAAATATGGTTTTCGCCACAAGTCACTCTGGCAGACTCATAGCGTTAGAATTGAAAACAGGGAGGCGCTTATGGGAATTACCGATCGCTAGTAGAGTTATGCCTTGGGTGGCGGGAAATTATCTCTATATAGTTTCCACAGGTCGGCAATTAATATGTCTTACAAAGCGAGATGGACGTGTGAAATGGATAACCAAGTTGCCCAAATTTTCGTTTGAAGATTCATTACCACTAAAAAAAGAAAAAATAGTTATTGAATATTCGGAACCAGTTTTGGCGAGCGATCGACTGATAATTGCTTCATCAATTGGAAAAATTTATTCCGTGTCACCATATACTGGGCGAATATTAGGTGAGACTCAGTTGGATGGCTCTATATTCATAGAGCCGGTAGTTGCAGATAAAACCCTTTTGCTATTGGATAACCAAGGTAACTTGACAGCTTTTCGTTAGTTGCATTGGTAAATTGGTAGAGTGTATGAATGGTATTGTTGCCATAATTGGACGGCCCAATGTAGGAAAGTCAACTTTATTCAATCGCCTTATTGGAAGACGGCATGCCATAGTCGACGACACCCCTGGCGTCACTAGAGATCGTAGGCAAGGCGAGGCTAAAATAAGTGATTTACAATTTACGATTTTTGATACAGCTGGCCTTGAATCAAATGGCAGGAACCTACTTACCGAAAAAATGCGTGGTCAAACAGAAGTGGCAGTCGAACAAGCCGATATAGTTATCTTGATGGTGGATGCAAAAATGGGAATAACACCGGATGACATGGATTTGTGTCGTTGGCTCAGGAGAAAAAAAAGTGACATCATTTTAGTTGCAAATAAATGCGAAAGTAATGCATCGGAGAGCGGAATCTTAGAGGCTTTTAATCTTGGTTTAGGGGATCCTGTAGTAATTTCCGCTGAGCATGGGCTGGGTATGGCTAATCTTTACTTAGCCTTGAGATCGAAGGAACAAAAGTTAGTAGCAAAAGATAAAAGCGTTCTTCCACATGCTGAAACCCAACCCGATATGGATAAAGTATATGAAGATTTAGACAATTTTTCTGTTGAAAAAGAGAGCGAAATTCTGCGTTTGGCGATTGTTGGCCGGCCAAACGTGGGTAAATCAACGCTTATCAACGCCCTGCTTGGTCAAAATAGAGTTGTAACTGGACCAGAAGCCGGTATAACCCGAGACTCAATACAGATTGAATGGCAATGGAAAAAGAAAACCCTGTATTTATTTGATACAGCTGGGCTTAGACGCAAATCACGAATCTCTGATAGATTAGAAAAAGCTTCTGGCGATGACACCTGGAGGGCAGTGCGGTTTGCTCACGTTGTGGTACTTGTAGTTGATGCATCAATGATGTTGGAACGTCAGGACTTAAACATTGCAAGGTTGGTCATAGAAGAAGGACGAAGCTTGCTGATTGCCGTAAATAAGTGGGACCTAATTAGAGATAAAATTAAGGCTGTTAAAGAACTTGAAAGGCGAGTCAAAATATCTCTCCCACAAGTAAAAGACATTCCCTATGTGCCAGTTTCGGCGTTAGAAAAAACGAATTTAGACATTTTGATCGAGAAAAGTTTCACGGTTTATGACGTTTGGAATCAGAGAGTGCCAACAGCAAAACTAAACCGCTGGTTTGAGGCGGTTGTCCAAAGACATCCCCCACCCCTAGTGCAAGGACGACGCTTAAAACTACGCTATATCACTCAAATAAAGACCCGCCCGCCTTCATTTTTATGTTTTTGCAATCAGCCAGATCAGGTCCCTGAATCCTACAAACGTTACGTGGTCAACGAATTACGTAAGCATTTCATGCTTCCCGGGGTGCCGATTAGACTTTTAATGAAAACCAGTCAAAATCCTTTTGCTTGATTGTGTACAATGCAAAATTAAGGAAACCCTAAGCATGAAAAAAACAAAATCTGGCACGGATCCTGCTTTAGAAACAATAAATAAAGAAGCAACTAGTCTTCCAAAATTATTAATAGGCGGCGAAATAAAGCAGTTTAGACGTTTGTGGAAAGTGGATATCAAGCGCATGAGGACGAGGGAAAGGCAAAATATAACTCAGGATAACGTAAGATTGAAACGTATTAAAGATCGTGCAAAAGGCGTTCGATTTGCTCTTGGTTACGGCCTTCTCGGTTTTCGAAAAAGGAAGGAAATGGAGCAGACGTTGCGAAATTTAGAGCTTGCAGCTACAGCGATTAATAAAGAGTTGAAACGAGAAAAATAGTCCTCGAAACAGTAATTGCTTGTATTTTAGTGTTCGTCATAGCTGTCATATTTTATTAATTGACCGTGGGCTTGGTTCTCAACGGAGCATAATTTAAGAAAAAGTGGAACAAGCGTCGCAGGTGATTTTAATTTACTTGCATCTTCGCCAGGAAAAGCGCTTGCGCGAAGACTGGTTCTGGTGATGCCAGGGTCAACAATATTAACCTTTATATTAGTCTTCTCTGTTTCTTTCGCATAAACCTGGATCATCATTTCGAGTCCGGACTTGCTAGTGGCATATGCTCCCCAGTAGGGTGTCGCCTCTCTTGCTACAGTTGCGGATAGGAAAATAGCTCTGCCATGAGTCGATTGTCGCAATAAAGGATCAAAACTTCTGATTAAACGCTGATTGGCGACAAGATTAAGGTTGATTACATTATCCCAGGTGGGTGGATCATAGTGGTGTAGCGGGGTAAGTTTACCAAGCATTGCGGCGTTTGAAATTAGAATATCCAATTTTCCCCATCTCTCGAAGATTGTTGCGCCAAGTCTATCAATCGCCGGAAAATCAAGTAAATCCATCGGCACCAAAGTGCTTGAGCCACCACAAATAGCTATCTCATCGTCTAATTCTTCCAATGCTCCAATTGTTCTGGCGATAAGGATTACATGTACCCCGTTAGCAGCTAGTCCTTTAGCAATTGCCGCGCCGATACCGCGCGATGCGCCAGTTATAATTGCCACTTTTCCAGCAAGATCCTTGTATGTACGCATGTATTCCTCTTTTGGTGCTTGCGCAATGGGGTATGGATATACCGTGTAATTATTAAGTTAGAATTTTTCTAATACTATTTGCTATTGGATTTTTGTTGAGAGGGATGGATTTGCCGGAATTTTCTGTCCATAAGTTGTCTTTGGTTCTCATTATAAACGGTGTCTTTATGGGAATACCCATGCTTTAACTTTGGCAGGTTAAGACTTTCAAATTTCATTTTTGTTTCTTTTTTAAAGCTATCTATTGGTTTTTCCTCAAAGGTATTCTGCAAAAACATCGGCAACCTGGACGCTAGAGACATTGTCGTTGACTCTATGAGGGGAAGAGATTTGGAGCTCCTCAACCACTTGGGGTATTCGGCCTCATTTAAGAATGCCTTTGTGGTGAAAATAGTAATACAGACTAACGCGTAGCCTTTCGCGACACCCAATAAAAATCCAAGTGATCGATTAATGGCGCTTATATTCTTTTTTCTTAGCCTTTTTTCGAATAGGCCTCCAAATATCCTTAGAAGTATGTAAACAATCAGGGTTATCAAAACTCCAGCTAAAAGCGGACTAAATCTGATAGATGGAAGCACGACTTGAATTTTTGACGAAACAAATGGCGTAAAAAAAATAGCTAAAATTATTGCAATAACCCAGCCAATAATTGAAAACATCTCTTTTATAAATCCTCTGAAAAGCGAAAACAAACCAAAGAAAAAAATAATAATAAGAATTACCAAGTCCGTGGGACCTATTGTAAGAATATCCATTAATTTCAGTGCCGTAGTAGTTTTTAGGATTTGTTTTAGGTTGAGGCGTCAAAAAAGGTGTTTGAATTTTTGAAGATTGTAACGAGGTCGTGGAGAGAGGAAACTTCTTTAATATTCATGTCGAGTTCCGCAAATGATTTCAGATTAATTGAACTAATGGGCGAGATAATAGCTTTAGTGAAGCCGAGCTTAAACCCCTCTTTTAAGCGTATATCCGAATAGTTTACTGTTCGTATTTCTGCAGACAATCCGATCTCTCCGAAGACTACACTTTCCTGTGGCGCAGGAAAATTAAAAAGAGATGAAAGGAGCGCTGCGGCAACTGCAAGATCCGCAGCTGGATCGCTGATTTTGAGCCCACCTACCACATTCAAAAAAATATCCTTATTAGATAGTGATATGTTACAACGTGCCTCTAATACGGCCAAGATCATTGCTAACCTATTACCATCTAAACCAATTACGGACCTTCGCGGAGTGCCAAATGGTGAGGGGGCTGTTAAAGCTTGTATTTCCGCTAGCATAGGGCGACTTCCTTCTACACCCGCAAATATGCAGCTTCCAATAGCATCATGCGAACGCCCAGCTAAGAGCAGTTTTGAAGGATTTGTTACTTCCAATAAGCCGGTTTGATCCATTTGAAAAACACCTATTTCACTCGTTGGACCAAATCGATTTTTAACCGACCTAAGTATTCTAAACTGATTACTCCTCTCACCTTCGAAATACAACACTGTATCTACCATATGTTCTAGCACTTTTGGCCCCGCTACAGCTCCTTCTTTTGTGACGTGGCCAACTAATACAAGAATGGTGTTCGAAACTTTTGCAAACCTGATTAATTCATGTGCTGAAGACCTTACTTGAGATACAGTACCGGGAGATGCGTCTAATAAATCGTTATAAACAGTTTGAATAGAGTCAATAATTAATAAACTTGGTGTTTTTTGATTTTCTAGAGTTCGAATAATATCGGAAACGTTTGTAACGGCTAGTAAAAACACCTCAGAGTTTTCTATTTGAAGCCGTTGCGCCCTTAGTCTTATTTGGTCTAATGCTTCTTCGCCGGTTACATAATAACATTTCAATTGTGTGGTTAATTTAGACGCAACTTGCAGAAGCAAAGTGGACTTTCCTATTCCAGGGTCACCACCAAGCAAAATTACGGATCCACTCACTAATCCACCTCCTAGAACTCTGTCAAGTTCCTCCATAGCTGTAGCGGTACGTTGACTTGTTTCGATGGGAGTAGATAGAGACTCCGGAGTTTGTACGCTTGCCTGTAGAGATGAATTTTTTTTTGCTTGGCGAGACTTAGAACTGCGTTGGATTTCCTCAATGATTGTGTTCCAAGAATTGCAGGAATCACAACGACCACTCCACCGAGGATGCTGTGCTCCACACTCCTGACAGATGTAGCATTTTATCAACTTATTCATTTATAAACACACCAAATATACTTGAATAATAATTGCTAATTGAAGCTATGTTGAAGTTAAAAAGGGTTTGATAAAGCGTCTGACCTCTTCACGGTCTGATTTTTTCAATTCGCTAGGTTCACCCGACCAAATCAATTTACCCTTGTGTAGCATAGCGATTGAGTCAGCTATGTGTAGCGCACTATTTATATCATGAGTGATTGTTATTGCAGTTATATTCTCATTTTTCACACTATCTCGTATTAAGTAGTCCAATTTTCGACTCGCACGTATATCGAGGCCGGTTGATGGCTCGTCGAAAATAATTATTTTTGGCTTAACAGCCAGAGCCCGAGCTATTGCGACAATTTTTCGCGAGCTTGACGATAATTCGTTTGGATACATAGGCCAAAATTTTGGATGAATATCTAACTTTATCATACTTTCTCTAGCTATTTCGTTGGCGACTCTCTTGCTTTGCTTATTCAGGAACTGAGGACCGAATGATATGTTCTCGATAACGGTGAGTGAGTCAAATAGAGCAGAGTTTTGGAAAACATAGCTGATTAAGTTGGCCGCTTCAGATTTGCGATGGGAAGAATTCGTTTCCAGTCGATGGCCATCTAAAAATATATCGCCGTCGTCTGGTTTTGATAAACCTACAATACATTTGGTTAAGACCGATTTACCTGATCCAGAGGCTCCGATAATAACCAATGATTCCCCCACATGAACTTTAAAGTTTATATGGTCGAGAATAATATTTTCATCGAAAGATTTTTTTAGTTCTCTTACTTCAATTCTTGGATATTTCATCACAATATAAGCTATGAAGAAAAAAATAATTCAGTAACAAGATAATTAAAAATCAATATTAGTATACATCCCGAAACAACAGCGTTTGTAGTCGCTAAGCCCACTCCTTGAGCTCCTCGAGTACAGTTATATCCGTGAAAACATCCCATAATACCCAGTAGCAGACCGAAAATAGCGGCTTTGTTAAGCCCCGAAGCGATATCCATAGGTTCCAGATATAATACGGTTTGGTATAGGTAGGTAGATGGATTGAAATTTAACTTATAGACACCCACCAAAAAACCACCAAAGACTCCAATTATATTGCCAATTAGAACTAAAATCGGAAGGCATACGATACAGGCTATTATGCGAGGTGCAATTAGATAATCAAAAGGGTTCGTTCCGAGAATCTTCAGCGCATCAATCTGATCTGATACCTTCATGCTTGCCAATTCTGCGGCGATTGAAGAGCCAACCCTTCCTGTCACCATTAAACCTGCGAGGACAGGGCCTAGCTCTCGTGTGATCGATAATGCGACAACAGTCGCTACTGCGGATTCTGAGGAAAATCTGGTAAAACCATTATAGCTTTGTAAAGCTAATACCATTCCAGAAAATAGTGTCGTCAGACCTACTACAGGAAGCGAATAGTAACCAATATCTATTACTTGCTTTAGGATTAGTTGATAGAAGTAAGGAGGTTTAAAACAATGCGAGATTGCTTTTTCAACAAAAATCACAAGCCGCCCCAGTATTTTTAGCGTTTCTAGAACGTATCGTCCAATATGCTTTATTAAGACCATTTTAGTAAAACGCCTCTAATGATAGTAATTATCTACAGTCCATCTTTTATTTGGTTATAGTATCTGTAGTGGCGACGTCCCAACCCAGTTATCATTTCATAAGGTACTGTTTGAGCTAAAGATGCTGCCTGGTCAATGGTAAAGTTTTGTCCAATTAATTCGACAAAGTTCCCTTCCTTTAATTTATTTTCAGGTAAACTGGAAATATCCACTGTTATAGAATCCATTGAAATACGTCCAACTACAGGTAATGGAGAACCATGGTGAAAAACTGTTGATAATCCACTCAGTGAGCGTTGATAACCATCAGCATATCCAACACCGATAGTGGCGATGCGAGACTTCTTAGTGAGCTCATAAGTGCCTCCATAACCTATCAATTCTCCCTTATCGACTTCTCGAAGTTGGAGAACTCGACCATATAATGAGATACAATTTGTCAAATTACTCTGAAGGTGGCCAGGCACACTTCCGTAGAGAGCAAGGCCAGGGCGTACTAAGTCAAAATGAAATTTTTCTCCTAAATAAATCCCGCCGGAGTTAGCCAAGCTCGCCATCACTCTAGGTAAACGTCTTATTAAAGAATGAAATTCCAGTAATTGGCGTTTGTTCATTGTGCTTTCGGGCTCATCACTGCACGCCAAGTGAGATAACAGCAGATAAATGTTTGCCTTATTTAAAATTTGAGGATTTTTAATTAACCGCCCGATATCGTTATTGTCTAGTCCTAATCGGTTCATTCCAGTATCCAGATGTAATGCAGCTTTCTGTCGGAGTTCTAAAGTTGCGTTAAAGTCAACCCATTTTTCTAATTGACAAAAATTATTGAGAACCGGAGTTATGTTATATTGTTTAAATATAGGCCCGGTTCCAGTTAAGAAGCCGTTTAGAACTAATATCGATTTTCTATTGTTATTTAATATTTTTCTAAGCTCTACTGCCTCATCTAAAGTGGCGACAAAGAAAGTTGGGCAACCAGCTTTATCAAGAGCAGGGGCAATTTTCTTAATCCCTAAGCCATACGCGTTTGCCTTTAACGTGGCGGCACAATGTGCATTAGTAAGTTTTGATCTTAACGTTTGATAGTTGGAAACGATGGCGTCAACATCAATAACGAGAAAAGAATTTGCTTTTTTATTGATGTTAAAGTTATACAGCATTAATTATTTCGTTCTGGAAGCCTGTCATCCTCTATCAAATCTGAGAAACGAGTTGTGGGGCCATTAAAGTGTAATGTGACTGTTCCGGTAGGCCCATGACGTTGTTTTCCTATAATTATTTCAGCTTTCCCGTGAGCTCTGCTTCGCAGGTCTATCCATTTATCATGCCGTTCGTGGTATCTT
>Ga0160422_10000946_pt1 | contig 17954 bp, 16 predicted proteins | sample Fk160mmetaG_FD_108192 | JGI IMG/M metagenome (GOLD analysis project Ga0160422, IMG submission 108192) | Marine microbial communities from the Central Pacific Ocean - Fk160115 60m metaG | ecosystem: Environmental > Aquatic > Marine > Oceanic > Photic zone | place: The Central Pacific Ocean... | reverse complement strand
TGTTTATACTTTTATTTATTAATGTTAAATCACTTGCATAGGATAGTTTATCTAAATTAAAAATCTTTGATGGTGTGGTATCTAGTAATTTTTTTATAAGCCAACTACCTATAAAACCAGCTCCTCCAGTAACTAATATTCTTAACTTTTCCTTCTCAATGTTTAGATTCAATTTGGCTTCATATTTTTAATATAATAGGCTTTAATGGGGTAAAAAAGAAATAAATTACTTTTTTGACAAATTATTTATCTTATATAGCATGTAGTTAAGTCACTATATTTAATGTAAGTTTTAATCTAAATGCAATATTCGCTTGCTAAATTTAGTGTTCTACTCCCAATTTTAGAAAGAGTTGATATTTTGAAAGGCTTACCTTCCGCCTTAAAAAGTATTTTTGAAAACACCATCCACCCAGATCAAGTTGTGGTAACTGTTGATGGAAAGGTTAGTGAAGGCTTTAAGAAATTTATAGATAATCTTGTAAGTATTTATCCATTAGAAATTGTTTGGATAAATAAAAAAGTTGGATTAGATAGGGCACTCAACATTGGAATATTAAAGTGCAGAAATGAATTTATATTCAGAGCTGATGGAGATGACATTAACCTAAAAGATAGATTTGAAACTCAGCTACCGTTTTTAATAAATGGTTATGATGTGATTGGTTCAAATATTGATGAATATGATGAGAAAGGTAATTTTTTATGCACTAAGAAAGTACCTTTATCAATGCAAGCAATTAATAAAACTATTCCTTTTCGAAATCCATTAAATCATATGACAGTAGCTTATAAAAAAAGTGTGATACTTAGCGTAAATGGTTATCCTGAATTGTTTCTAAAAGGTGACTATGGATTGTGGATAAAATTAAAGGAAAGAGGTTTTAAATTTAAAAATATTGATAGATCTCTAGTCAAGGCTACTACTGGATTAAGAATGATTAAAGATAGAGGTGGAATAAAATATATTTTTTCAGAATTTAAATTACAATGTTTTTTATTATCTCACAATCAAACAAATTTCTTAATTGCAATTATTATTTTCTTTTTTAGATCATTAGTTTTTATGCTACCAATAAAATATAGAAATTATTTTTATCTCAAATTCTTGAGAAATTAAGATCTTGGAAAATTTAAACCAAGTTTATTTTGAGAATTTTGTAATATAGTTCGCCAATTTTAATAATAATTGTTTGTAATATTTTTTCTAAAATTTTATTTTCTTTAGACTTTTTAATGGCACACTTTTTTTTTATTTTATTGAGCTCCTCTTGTGTTAATCTTTTACTCATTTTTGTATTAATTTCTAAACTTGAGGTCCAGATGGTTTCTAAACTTCTCTCCAGAAAATGAGATTCGCAAGAATATTGAGAATGACTTATGAATAACTTTAAATTTTGATAGAAACTTTTAGATCTTAATAAAATATTTTCTTTTTTTAATAAATAATTACCACCTGGCGCAAATTTTAAAAAAATAGGAATTTCACTACTATTAAAAATATATTTATAAAAATCATTATAATCAGCAAAAAATAGACGATCATAATTATATTTATACCAGCTTGTATTAATCTCAGAAAATCCTTGATCAGATATTCTCAAGGAAACAAAGCTATTACTTAAATAGTTTTTTTCTTGCAAAGAAGTAAAGATATTTCTTTTAATTAGTTTTGCAAATAAATTCTTATTTATATGTCTATCAAAAATATTATTTTTACAAAAAATTATAGAATCAGGTAAGTTTTCATAATTTTTTATTATGAATTCTAAGTAAGAAAATAAATTGTAACCTACATTTTTTAATTTTATACTTTTAATTCCTTCAGGTAAATCTTTATCACTTTTGTTATAAACGATGTATTTTGTTTGATCTAATTTATAAATCCACTCATATTCTCCTTCAAAATATGAAATACAATAAAAATGTTTACTTTGTTTTAAATTTCTTGATAAATAAGTATTGCTATTATTTTTCATTTTAATAATTTCTTAAATAATTATTTAATGAATCTATCATAAATATATTTTCAGAATATTTTAGGTAAGAAAAAACTTAAAAACTTTTTTATTATGTTCTTTTGTCTACTTGTTAAGAAATTAAAAAATCCTGTGGAAGGAATATCTTTTTTCCTTATTAATATATTGAAATCTTTAGCATAATAATCAGATGTAATTGAAGCGATTTTTATACATTCATCATATGTTTTAAGCTTTGATTCATTGTCTTGATATATCCAATCTTTATAAATATTTGCTGGAGATATCCATCTATCATTATTTTTAATTGGCCTTGCCCAGTACATAGGGGCAATAATTTTTTTTTCTAATCCTGTAGTACAAGGAAAATAAGAGAATGTAGAATTTGAAACAATGATATTTGAACAATTAAATATTGTTGCATAACACTTTTCTATATCTCCATGAATAATTTCTATATTAGGGAATAATGCTTTTGCATATTTCAAATCATCAGTAACAATAAGAAAATCATTTACTGATGATATATTTCTGAAATTATCCATAGCATTAATCCAGTACTTTTTATTAAGCATAAATTTTCTATGTCTTTTATATTCCCCACCTCTAATATTTAAAACGCAAACTTCTTTATCTATTAAGTTAGAGTCAATTACTTTTTGATCAAGATTAATATATTTTTTTAACTTATCTAAATCGCCAAAAAAATATTTTTCAGATTGGAATAAACCTTCCAATTTTGTATTCTTAATGATATTTAAAACATTTTGATCAAAGTCTGAAATAACATATTTTAATTCATTATCATAATAAAGTTTTTCATTAAAAATCATATATTCTTTTTTATCTTGAATTTCATCCCATATACGATCAAATTCTATTTTTAAGAATTTCTTTCCTTTAAAAAGATGATAATTTTGAATCACTAATTCAAAATTTAGTTTATCAGCAATACTTTTTGCAGAAGCGTAATACCATAATTGGTTCCCCAAACCTTGGCCCTCTCTAAATTCAATTACTATCATTTACTTTTTTCTATTTGATAAATAGTGCCTTTAGCAATACTAATTAATCTTTCATAGCTTGAAACTGTAGTTAACCTATGCGAAATTGAAATAATAGTAATTTTTTTTTGATAATTTTTTAAAGATTTTACAATCTCATTTTCAGTCTTTATATCAAGTGCACTAGTAGCTTCATCTAAAATTAAAATCTGAGCATTTTTATAAAGGGCTCTTGCTATTGCAATTCTTTGTACTTGACCTCCACTGAGATTAATTCCTCTTTCCCCTACTAAAGTATACATTTTTTTTGAAGTATTATTAATGAATTTATAAATGGATGCAGCCTTACAACATTCTATTGCTTTCTCAAAATCTATTTCTTCAATTTTTTCTCCATAAGCAATGTTTTCAATAATCGTAGCATTAATTAAAAATGGTTCTTGAGGAACATGAGCTATACTTTTTCTCCATTTTATGAGTGCATCTTCGTTAAAAGATTTTAAAATATCTATTCCATTAACAAGAACTTCTCCATGCTGAGGTTTTATAAATCCCATAATTAAATCAATTAGAGTTGATTTTCCTGAACCAGTTTCTCCGATTATGCCTATGGTATCTCCCTTTTCTATTTTTAGATTTGCATTTTGTAAAACCTTATTAGCTGATCCAGGATAACAATAACTAATATTATTTAAAACTATTTTTTTAAAATCAATTGCGTCAAAATTTGCATTATTAATATTTACAATATCTTGTGGTGTATTTTTAATTAATTTTATTATATTATCACTAATTTTAAATCTGTATTTTAATCCAATATATGAGGAGTAAATTATAAATGAAGCTGGAAGAAGTTTTTGTAATCCAAGTGCAATACTACTTAACTGTGGAAGTGGGTCAATATTAAAATTTACCTTTAATAAGTAAGCTATTATTCCAAGTATTACTATAAAAGACCCCTCTACAATAAATTTAGGGCTTTGTGTAGCAGTCTCTATTCTTTTTTCAGAGAATTCAGCTTGAGTCGTTATATCCGAAAATTTCTTAACAAATATACTTTGATTATTCATTAGTAAAATATCTTTCTTTGAGCCTAATGTTTCCTGTATTACTTTTGTCTGTTCCTTCCTACTCTTAGAAAGTATTTTTCCTTCTGTTTTTATTATATTATCTTTTATCAATGCTATCCCGCAATAAATAGAACTGACTAATGCGATTAAGATTAAAGTTATTTCTTTATTTATAAAGAAAAGAGTTATTAAAATAGAAGAAAATGTAAAAAGACCAGTTATTCCATCCAGAAATAAATGAATACTTTCTACACACCTCCTTATAGATTCAAGAAAATCTGCAATTATTTTGCTGCTAGAAGTGCTAATGTAAAATTCATAAGAACTATATATTATCTTTTTGTAGGCCAGTATACTTAATTGATTGCCCAATGATGCTTTAGTCTTATTTTTTAGACTTATTGTGTAAACAGAGAGAATGGTATTTAATGCTACTACTAATATGAAAATTATTAAAGAGGGAAAAAAAAGATCATTGGCATTATTAATACCAAAATAAGAACTTAAGGATTTAACTATATCGTATTTCATTAAGTCTTCTGGATTACTTAATGTTCTAACGAAAGGTATTACAAGTATCAAAGGTAGAGTAGAGGATATACTTGTTAAAAATAATAAAAATGATAATTTTACTAGTTTATAAATATTTCCTTTACTACCAAGTCTACACAAGGAAATACCATGATTTATTAAATAAAAGTATCTCACAAAATTGCTGTTTATAAACTCGAAAATCACTTACCGAAATAAGAAATAAAATATATTTAATTATAACTTATATTGAACTTCAGAAAGATATATATTAATTTAGTGATTGTATTTATAAAAGATACATGAAAATAAGATTTCCATGGCTTTATACTAGGAAGAAACTATTACTGATATTTATTATTGAAATATTTTTGATTTTTTTCATTAATTTAAATCTTCCAGATAAAAATCCATTTTTTATTCAAGGTAAATTAATTTTCTCAATAATATTTTTACCATTTTGGTTTCTATTTAGCTACATACTGGGAAGATACTCCTTTTATGAAAATATTTATAAAAACAAAAAAATAAATTTATTTATTAATTTAATTTTAAGAACATTTATTGCCTCAATATCATCTATTTTATTTGTATTGATTATTCAAAGGAATATCGATTTAAATAACTATAATCATTATGATCAAATATTTTTAATATATTCATTTTTAATTGCTTTCTTTATTAATTTGGTAGAATTACCATTAATTAATTTTTTTATAAACAAAACATTTAATAAGGAACTTTGGTTATTTATTGGTTCTAATGAGATATTTGAATTTTTAAATCAAGAGATTAAATGGAGCAGAAAAAAGATAAAAATAATTTATAAAGGTAAAAATTTTGATTTTAATTCTCTTAATAATTCAATTCAAGGAATTATCTTTAGTGGTTCTTCAATCAAAGATAATACCTTTTTAACAAATATTTTTGATTATCAGAAATTTGATTTGAAAGTTATTAGTTTAGAAAAATGGTGTGAAACTAATTTACAAAGATTACCACCTCAAATCATAAATAATGAATATCTATTAAGTGAAAATTTTATTTATCGAAATAATTCTATTCAATTAAGGACTAAAAGAATTGGAGATATTTTTTTAAGTTTATTTCTTTTGGTAATTACATTACCTATTATTTTTATTTCAATTGTCTTTATCTTTTTAGAGGATAAAAAAGGTTTTTTATATAAACAAGACAGAGTTGGCTTAAATCAGAATATTTATACTATTTATAAACTAAGAACAATGAAAATTAATGCAGAAAATGGAAAACCTCAATGGTCTTCAAAATCTGATCCTCGGATAACAAAAATTGGAAGGCTTCTTAGAAAAATGAGATTAGATGAATTACCTCAATTGTTTAATGTTATCAAGGGAGATATGAGTTTAATAGGTCCGAGACCAGAAAGAAAAGTATTTGATATTAAATTAGAAAAATCAATAAAACACTATAATTTAAGATATTTGATCAAACCAGGACTTAGTGGATGGGCACAAGTTAACTATAATTATGGTTCTTCTATTGAAGATTCAGAGAAAAAATTCAGTTATGATATTTATTATTTAAAAAATTTTTCAGTATGGTTTGATATTCTTATCATGTTTAAAACTATAAGACTTGTTTTCTCAGGTAAAGGTTCATCTCCAACTAATTAATAAAGTTTAAAATTATCAAAAATAATTAAATAAATTAGCGAGATTGATTAAAAAATTTAATATAAAAAAATATATAAAATTTAAGATTTCATTTTAAAATTTTTCCTTTAAAAAAAATCCTAATATTTTATAGTAATTACATTTCTTAAAACTGTTGATTTTTGAAGTAAAATTATCTTAAAAAATTAGAAAATTAGATGATTGCTAAAAAAATAAATCTAATAAGAAATAAATTATCTAGAAAGTTAAATTTTTTATTAAGTTTAACTTTACTTAGTACGTCGATAATTTTTATTATTTTTTGTTCATCATCTTTTAATCCAGATTACTATTCATATGAAAAGCTATTTTATAATGCTGATAATTATTTAAATAACTTTGGAAATTTATTTTTTATTTTCAATATATTTAGCCTATTAAATGATTTTGTAAATTATGATTTTTTTAGACTCATATTAGCAATATTTCAAGTTGGCATTTATATTTTAATTTTTAAAAAATTAGACTTTAATTTTAAAAATCTAACTTTATTGACATGTCTCCCTTTAGTCTCTTTTTTAATATTAAAAGTACACGTTCAAATAAGAGAATCAATAGCTTTAATTGGATACTTTTTTGTAATTATTGATTTAACAGAAAATAGAAATATTTCATTCAAAAATATAATTTTTTTTATTTTTAGTGTATTAATGCATAATGGAACTATTTTAATTTGGATACCTACAATAATTTATAGATTTGGGGATTTTCTTGGTAGAAATAAAAAATTGCTACTTTATGTGTTTTTCTTCTCGATTTCAGTTTTAGCTTGTTCTACTTTTTTAAGATTCTTATTATCTGGTCAATTAGAAATCTTGAAATCCTTAGATTTAAATCTTGAGCAATATTCTATGTACTATAAAATTTCTATAACTAAAGTAAAATTTATCTATCGTCTAAGTTATTTTGTATTATTTACTTTGATTTACTATGAGGAATTATTAATTAATTCTTTAGCAATCAAAAATAAGTTTGTAAATAAACCTGAATACATTTTAGGATTTGTAAGTCTAAATGGCCTTCTAGTTATTTTCCCAACAGTTTTTATTACTAGTATATTCATTAATATAAATGGTTCAGATTATAATATAATATTTAGGATGATTTCCCTTTTATTTATATTTTTATCTTTTTATAGAAGTTTAATTTATCCAAAAAAATATTTAACTATATTTTTAAATTTGATTATTTCAATAGATATTTTTAGAATGTTTTTTATATAGAATTTTTATGATTATTAATATGCATAAAAAGATAACTCAATTAATAATGAATAAGTTTATTCATAATCATATAAATGCGGTTTTACTGAAATCATTTAATCTGCCAAGTAATTCCGCGATTATAATCCTAAATGGAGGCATAGGTAATCAAATTTTTCAATATTATTTAGGTGAAGAACTAAGAAATATTTACAAAAAGAATGTTTATTTCTATGATATTAGAAAATCATATATTGTTAAACATAATTCTTATATTGAAAATTTATTTAAAATAAAATTAAAAAAATTTAATCCTAATAAAATAAATTCTTTATTAGCTCATATTTTTCTATCTGCTTTTTTTTTGAAATTTAATAAGTTATTTTATAAAGCATTTAAATTTAAATTAATATCAAATATTTTTTTTGATGAATCATTTAATTTTAAGAATCTAACAAAAAAAAGAGGAATTGAATTTTATTTTGGTACATGGCATTCATTAATAAATAAATATAAATTTTTGGATAAAAGAAAATCATTGATATTTCAAACGAAGTTTAAACTTTCAAATATATACAGTTCTAATGAAGACTTTATAGCATTACATGTGCGTAGAGGTGATTACATTTCATCGAGAAAAACTGCAAGATTTCATGGTAATCTAGAAAAGTCTTATTTTATTAAAGCAGTAAGATATATTAGGAAAAAATTTGGTGAACTACCAGTTCTTCTGTTTTCGGATGACTATGATTGGCTAAATACCAATCTAAAAGAAGTAATACCAAATTCATTTGTTATTTCATCTATTTCAACTTCTGCAGAAGAAGATCTTTTTTATATGACAAATGCTAAATACTTTATCTTATCTAATAGTACATTTTCTTGGTTTGCGGCATTTTTATCTAAAAAAGAGAATAAATTTATAGTACTTCCCAAGTATTGGTACAATAAGGTAAAAATTAGTAAGGATTATATTTATAAGGATTGGGATTATAAGATAATTTAATTTACTAATAAAGGCTCAAAAAATTTTTTATATGCAACAAAAACTTACAGTTTTAATTCCAACTTATAATTCTCATAGGAAATTTATGCAAGTTCTTAAATCTTATGAAAAAGATAATAGAGTTAAGATTATAGTTTCTGATGATAGTGATGATTTAGAAGAGAAAAAATTAATTAAATCTACATGTCAAAAATTTAATATTCGATATATAAATGGCCCTAGATCATCTCCTGTAAAAAATTGGAATTTACTTTTGAAAAATGTAGATACTCCTTTTTTTGTTTTAAATCATCATGATGATTATCCTAGCAATTTAAAATTTATAGATCAATTAAAACAAGAAAAAATAGGTTTGCAAATTATTTCTTGCTCCTCAAAAGTAAAGGGTAAAAATATGCATGTAATAAGATCTTGGCAGCAATATTTTTTCTCTAAAATTTGTTTATTTTTTCCAAATGCATGTTTCAATATAATTCTTGCTCCTACAGCATCTATAGTTGTTAATAGTAAATTTAAAAATATTTATTTTGACGAAAATCTTACTTGGTTTGTTGATGCAGATTGGTATTTAAAATTATTTTTTTCATTAAAGAGTTATAATTTAAAAGTTAACTTCTTTAATAAATCAAGAATTTTTTCTATTCAAGATAAAGATAGTATTACTTCAAAATTAAAAGAAAATTTAAAAGAGCAAATAATAAAAGAAAAGAATTACTTATATTCAAAAGGTCTTTATCCTGGATTTTTTGTTAATGCAATTCAATATGCTTTTTTAGCTTTAATTTTATTTATTTCAAAATTTAAGCAATTGCTAAGTTAGTCTTTCATTTTGTAATTGCTTCATTAATTTGAAAATGGCACTTCTCCAATTTATAGGTTTTATTGATAATCTTTTAAAAGAATCTGAACAATCTAATACAGAATAATATGGCCTTTTGGCTAATGTAGGATATTCTTCAGATTTAATTGGTAAAATATTAACTTTTCTTTTAATGAGATTTAATTCTCTTCCAATTTCTTCTAATGAAGATGCAATATCATACCAACTTGCTACTCCAGAATTAGTACAATGCATTATCTGAGGAATATCGATGCCTTGAGATTTTAATATGATTGTTTGCCAGCATGCTTTTGCAAGTATATAGGTAGTTGTGGGTGAGCCTACTTGATCTGATATTATTTTTAATTCTTTGTATTCATTTAATTTTTTTATAATTGTTAAAGCAAAATTTTTTCCATATGGACTCATCAACCAACTTGTTCTTATGATGTTTACTTTATTAGAGTCAGATAATAATTCTGTAATAAAATCCTCACCTTTTGCCTTGGAGTATCCATAAACGTTAATAGGAGACTTTGGATCATTTGGATTGTATGGACTTCCTTTCAAACCATCAAAGATATAATCAGTACTAATATGCAAAAAATTACCACTATATTCTTTTATTGCACTAGCAAAATATTTTGGAGCGAGAGAATTTATTTTAAAGGCAAGTTCTTTTTCATGTTCTGCCTTATCAACATTAGTATAGGCTGCACAATTTATAATCCATTCTGGTTTATATTTGAGAATAGCTTTAAAACAAGAATCTTTTGAAAATAAGTTTAAGTCAATTTTGTTTGGCTTCAAAATTTCTATTTCTTTAGGTTTAAGGTCAAAGATTGTTTTACCAAGTTGACCTGATCCTCCAGTAAGTAAAACTCTCATTTGAAAATTTCAAAATTACTAATTGCTTCATCTAAACTAGCTCCGTTTTTGTCTTTAGTGGAAACTATAGGATATTGCAAATTGATATTATTTAAGGGCCATTGTATTCCCAAATTCTTATCATCCCATTTTATACATCTTTCGTGATCTTTATTCCAAAAATTATTTGTTTTATATAATACATCAGCAGTATTACTCATGGTTAAAAACCCATGAGCAAAACCCTCTGGAATCCAAAGTTGCTTTTTATTTTCTTCATTTAAGACAATACCAATCCATTCGCAAAAAGTATTAGAACTCTTTCTCAAATCAACTGCAACATCAAAAATTTCTCCTTTTAGACATTTTATTAGTTTGCCTTGTGGATAAGGATTTATTTGATAATGAAGGCCTCTTAAAACTCCCTTTAAAGAGCTTGATTGATTATCTTGCACGAAATCAATTCCTTTACCAATTACATTATCAAAAATATTTTTGTTCCAGCTTTCGTAAAAATGACCTCTTGAGTCATGGAAAATATTTGGGGAAATTAAAAATAAATCTGAAATTATATTTCCTTTATTAGATTTTATATTTTCACTTTTCATTTTTTAAATATCCTTATATTGGTCTTTAAGCGGATTATTTAAAATCTCTAAAAGATACTTTCCATAGCCACTTTTAATCATTTGATTTGCAAGCGATTTAATATCTTTATCTTTTATCCAACCTTTTCTCCAGGCCACTTCTTCAGGGCATCCAACTTTTAAGCCTTGTCTTCTTTCAAGTACTCGTATATAGGTGCTTGCCTGATGTAGCGAATCAAATGTCCCAGTATCAAGCCAGGCTATACCTCTTCCCATTATTTCAACTTTTAAATTATTTTCTTGTAAATATAAATTATTTAATGAAGTAATTTCTAATTCTCCTCTTTCAGAGGGTTTGATTTTTTTTGCTTTTTCGACAACTGTATTATCGTAAAAGTATATACCTGTTACTGCATATCGACTTTTAGGTTTTGAAGGCTTTTCATATAAATTTATAACTTTATTATCTTTAAATTCAGCTACACCATATCTTTCTGGGTCGCTAACAGGATAAACGAATATGGTAGAGCTATTATAATCCTGATTTGCTTTTATTAATTGAGATCCAAGATCGTTTCCATGATATAGATTATCTCCCAATATTAAAACTGATGGAGAATTATTTAAAAATTCTTCAGCAATTAAGAAAGCTTGAGCTAAACCGTCAGGATTCTCTTGTACAGCATAACTTATGTTAATGCCCCATTTACTACCGTTTCCTAAAAGTCTTTTAAAAGATTCTAAATTAATTTCATTCACAATTATTAAATATTCTCTTATACCAGCAATCATTAATGTACTTAAAGGATAATAAACCATAGGTTTATCATAAACAGGCATTAATTGTTTACTTACTGAATGAGTAATAGGAAATAGTCTAGTAGCATTTCCTCCCGCCAAAATTATTCCTTTCCTGATTTTGCTCATATATATTAAAAGTTTCGATATAGTTTAAATATAAAATTTTTAGTGTTATTTTTTTAGTTTTCTTTAAAAATTAATATAAATTTCTTTAACTATTATAAATATAAATCTAAAGAATTTTTTTCTTATATTCATATTTTTCAAGTAATTTTTTGTTTCTTAGAATAAAACTTGGAAATGTCTTGTTTATATCAATAAAAGTGAATTCCCTGTTAAGAAAAAAAATATCTTTATTTTTGCTTATTACATTTTCGAATTTTCTTATTCTTACTTTATCTAAGAAAGATGCTATTTGTATTCTTCTACCCTGATAAGGATGAGCTTTAAGTTTTTTTCTAATAGCATCTAATCCTCCCATATAGCTAAAATGCCAGCCGCCATTAATAATAATATTGCCTGGGACGTTATTTTCATTTGAAGAAGCGTATCTAATTTGGTTAAGAGACTTACCTTTTAGAGATTTAAATCTGAGGAGAACTGAACCAAACCATGGCTTTGAGATTTTATTATTAATCCAATATAAGAACCATTCCATTTTAAAATAAGAAATCCCTTTATCCTCTTTTAAGATGGCTTTGCGTAAAGCTGATGGGTTTGGAATTTCATCTAAATCACTAAGTAAAATAAAGTCATTAGGTTTTACGATATCAAAAAAACCTAGAATCGCAGAATCTCTATGTAATACTTCTCTTTTTAATGTTTTATGCAAATATTTATATTTTTTGCCTTTGTTCTGATAAGTTACAGAGGTATTTAAGTCACTTACATAATCAGAAAATTTTTTATTTGATAAATCATTAAGCTTTTCTCTTGAAACAGGATTATATATGATTTTATTAGCGTATTTTTTATATCTGTTTTTTTCTTTTGGAAATAATAAAGGTTTAGTTTCTCCTGAAAATGATTCAAATAATTCTGTTATTACAAAATAATCCACGAATTCATAAAGAGTATTTAGTCTTAATTCAAGAAGATCAAATTCATTAAGGAATAAAAAAACATCAAATATTTTTTCTCTTTTCATAGTCTGAATTATTAAATTTGCAAAAAAAGTTATATTTAGCTGTAAATATTTTAAATTAATTTGTTGAATAAATTTCATAGGATCTACCCAATAGATATCTTTCGTTGTAATATTGCTTTGATATTTATAGATTTAAAAAGCAAAATTTGCCTTAATGAAAGTATGTTAAAAAGTATTCTAGTTACTGGGGGTTGTGGTTATGTAGGTAGTCATGCTGTTCTTGCTCTTTTAGAAAATGGTTATAAAGTATATATTCTGGATTCCAATGTAAATAGTAACCCCAATGTTATAAAAAGATTACTAAAAATAATAAGTCAGAAAGATAAAAGAAAAATTAATAATCTAAAGTTTTTTAAAGGTGATATTAGGAATACAAACAATTTAGAAAACGTCTTTTCAGATGCAATTAGGAAAAATGAAAAAATAAGTAGTGTTATACATTTTGCAGGACTTAAGTCTATCGAAGATTCGATTAAATATCCTTTCTCATACTGGGAGAATAATGTTGCTGGATCAATCAATTTATTAACCATAATGAAAAAATATGATTGTAAGACAATTATATTTAGTAGTAGTGCAACAATTTATGCAAACTATGGAAATAGAAAGATAAAAGAAGATTATTTGATTAAGCCAATTAATCCTTATGGAAGAAATAAGTCAACAATAGAATTATTTCTTAATGATATTTATGAAAGTGAAAAATCTCAATGGAAAATAATTAGTCTTCGATACTTTAATCCAATTGGAGCACATAGTAGCGGCATGTTAGGAGAGAATCCAATGGGAATAGTAAATAATATTTTTCCATTAATTCTAAAGGTTGCCTCAAAAAATATTAAAGAATTAAAAATCTTTGGTAATGATTGGAATACTAGAGATGGGACATGTATAAGAGACTATATTCATATAATGGATCTAGCAAATGGTCATATTGAAGCTTTAAAGTATTTACAAAACAATAATCCTCAGCTATTAAATTTAAATATTGGTACTGGCTCGGGAACCACAGTTTTAGAGTTAATTAAAACTTTTGAAAGAGCAAATAATATAAAAATACCCTATTCCTTTGTTGGGAGAAGAAAAGGAGATAGAGAATATGTTGTAGCCGATAATTCTCTATTTGCAAAAATCTTAAATTGGCAACCCTTAAAATCACTTGAAGATATGTGCAAGGATGGTTGGAATTGGTATTTATCTAATCCGAATGGATACTAGAATTTAAGAGAATCACTATATAAATTTAAATTTTCTTTAAATAATTGTTTTGGAAATCTAAAACTGTTTTCTCAATGCCATAAATTAAATCTATTTTTGGGGTCCATCCAAGACTTTTGATTTTTTCAATATTTAACTGTTTTTTGGGTGTCCCATCAGGCTTGGTTCTATCCCAAACAATTTCAATATCATAATTAACTATTTCTGAAATTATTTCTGCAAGATTTGAGATGGAAATATCTTTTCCTGTGCCTACATTTAGAAAGTTTATTGGATTTCCAGAGTTATTTCTGGGTGCGTTAGATTTATCAGGATTCCATTTCTCTAAACAAAAAATAATTGCTTCTGCAAGATCATCTACATGCATAAACTCTCTTTCTGGTTTACCAGAACCCCAACAAGTCACCTTAGGTAATTTATAAAATTTAGCTTCACAGAATTTCTTAATTAAAGAAGCCATTACGTGACTATTTTTATCGTTATAATTATCTTTCGGACCATATAAATTTGTTGGCATCAGTGAAATCGCATCAAACCCATATTGCTTTCTTAATGATTCGCAGAGTTTAATCCCAGATATCTTTGCTATTGCATATGGTTCATTTGTACTTTCTAATTCTCCCGTTAGCAGAGATTCTTCTGTAATTGGCTGTTTTGCAAATTTAGGATAAATGCAACTGCTACCTAGAAAAACAAATCTCTTTACATCATTAAGCCAAGCTGTTTCGATGACATTATTTTGAATTTTCATATTCTCAAATATGAAATCAAATGGATAAGTGGAATTTGCTATTATCCCTCCAACTTTTGCTGCAGCTAAAATAACTACAGATGGCTTATGTAATTCGAACCAATCTTTTACTTGATGTAAATCTAATAAATTCAATTCATTTCTACTTGGAGCTAGAATTTCCCCTCCATGATCTTTATCACCATAACCTTTTTCTTTAAGGTTTCTAATTATTGAACTCCCCACCATCCCAGTCGATCCAGCGATAAAGAATTTCTCATCGTAAGTAATTTCCTTATTCATAAATCGGCTAAATTTTTAATTCTCATCAATTCATATTCCTCTTTTGCTTCTTTAAGGTCGACCAAAATCATTTCTTCGATAAGTTGATCAAGATTTATTTTAGGTTTCCAATTAAGTTTTTTTAAAGCCTTGCTAGAGTCTCCGATCAATATATCAACCTCTGTTGGCCTAAAATATTTTTTGTCGATTCTTATAACTATTTCATTTGTATCAACTCTTCTTCCAACTTCATTAATTCCTTCTCCCTCCCATATGATTGCTGGTTTATCTATGGATAAATTCCACTTCAGTTGTTTTGCACTTTTTTCTATAAATTTTCTTACTGTTTCTGATATACCTGTTGAAATCACAAAATCTTCAGGCTCTTTTTGCTGTAACATCAACCATTGCATTTCAACATAATCTTTTGCATGTCCCCAATCTCTTTTTGTATCAATATTCCCTAAAAAAAGACATTCTTCAAGACCTACTGCAATTCTTGCTAATCCTCGAGTAATTTTTCTCGTAACGAATGTTTCTCCTCTACGTGGACTTTCATGATTAAAAAGAATTCCATTACATGCATAAATATTGTAAGCTTCCCGGTAGTTAATAGTTATCCAATATGCATATAATTTTGAAACTGCATATGGGCTTCTTGGATAAAAAGGAGTCATTTCATTTTGTGGAATTTCCCTTACTTTTCCAAAAAGCTCGCTAGTGCTGGCTTGATAAAATTTTGTCTTTTTGGTCAAATCAAGAATTCTTATGGCTTCTAGTATTCTAAGTGTTCCTAAAGCATCGCAATTTGCAGTATATTCTGGACTTTCAAAGCTCACTGCTACATGACTTTGAGCGCCAAGATTATATATTTCATCTGGTTCTATGCACTCTATTAGCCTGATAATATTGCTGCTATCTGTTAAGTCTCCATAATGTAAGATAAATTTCTGGTTATCTATATGGGGATCTTCATATATATGATCAATTCTTTCCGTATTAAAACTGCTAGATCTTCTTTTGATTCCATGAACTTCGTAACCTTTTTCTAAAAGGAACTCGGCTAGATAACTTCCGTCTTGTCCAGTTATGCCTGTTATTAAAGCTTTTCTCATGAAATATCTTTCTACAATATAATTTTAATTAAATTAATAGAAATTACCAATATATGAAATCTTTTAAAGTCTTTTTTAATTTATTTGCATCAAATTTATCATTTATCAATTTTAGATCGCAATAAAGTAACATAAAAATCAATTAAATAATATTTTAATGTCCAAAGATATTTTAATTACTGGTGCTGCTGGTTTTATAGGTTCGGCCATATCTAAAAGATTAATTGAAAGAGGTGAAAATGTAATAGGAATAGATAATATGAATGATTACTATGATATTAATTTAAAGAAATCACGACTTGAACATATCAAAAACACTGAAAATAATTCTGATGGTAAATGGCAGTTTTTTAATTGTTCGATAGAAAATAAAAAAGAATTAGATAAAATATCAGATTTATTCACTCCAACTATTGTTCTTAATTTCGCTGCTCAAGCAGGTGTTAGATATTCTATTGATAATCCTAGTAAATATATAAATACTAATTTGCTTGGATTTGGTAATATTCTTGAATTTTGCAGAACAAAAAATGTTAAAAATTTTATTTATGCCTCTAGTAGTTCTGTTTATGGAGGTAATAAAAATCTTCCATTTAAAGAGAGTCAATCTGTTGATCATCCAATAAGTTTATATGCTGCAACAAAAAAGGCTAATGAAGTTATGGCGCATTCTTATAGTCATCTTTTTCAAATTCCTTCTATAGGTCTGAGATTTTTTACAGTATATGGTCCTTGGGGAAGGCCAGATATGGCTCCAATGATTTTTGCTAAATCTATTCTGCAAAAAGAACCCATAAGTGTCTTTAATTATGGCAACATGTTTAGAGATTTTACTTATATTGATGATGTAGTAAATGCAATAGAGAGCTGCTGTGACAAGCCTGCTATTAAGAATAAAAATTTTGCATTTCTAGATCCCAATCCTGCGGATTCTTTCGCTCCGCATATGATTTTTAATGTAGGTAGTAATAAGCCAATATCACTTTTAGAATTTATCGAAAAGCTCGAAAAAGAGTTTCAATTTAAGGCAATAAAAGATTTAAAACCTATCCAACCGGGGGATGTCGAAAAAACATATGCAGATATAGATAAGATTAAAAATTGGTGTAATTATGTCCCTAAAACAAATTTCGATGATGGGATTCATAATTTTGCTAATTGGTATAAGTCATATTATGGCTAAGATTTCTTTTTTCTTTAATTATGCATTTTAATCCGGATAACAATATCCAAAATGAGATACTGATCCTTAAATCATAGTATTGTATATCTACCATTTGTGAGATTAATAGTATGAAAAAAGAGGTCCACCAAGCTCTTTCAAAGTAATTATTAGAATAAATTTCTAATTTTGAAAGAAATATTTTATTGAAAGATTTAAAACAAATTTTTAAAATATTTGAGAAAATTAAAATTGAAATAATTATTCCATAATTAAAAGTAAGTTCAATTATTAAGTTATGGGTATGACCTTTATAAGCAGCGGTTTTTAAAAAATAATAAATAGGAAATGTTGCTGCTCCATATCCAAGAATTGGATTCTTAAAAATCATTTTTGCAGCGAATAAAATTATTGAACTTCTTTTATCAACATTATTTGAGTATTCCTCAAAATTTATTTGAGATAAAATGTTAAATCCCTCCGAGAATAAATTTAATAAAAAAAGAATTAGCAATAATACACAAATTGCAATTATGAATAATAATAATCTTGATGAAGAAATACTAAGAAGTAAAGGCAATGTCAAAAATAGTCCTCCCAAAGCATTTCTTGATGATGTAAGTAAAGAAGCTAAAAGGATTGAAATCATAAATATTATTGAAGCTCCTTTTTTTAAAAAAATATTTTTTTTTTCTAGAAAAATAGCTATTGAAAAAGGCCATACTATATTTAACCAACA
>Ga0160422_10000945_pt1 | contig 17957 bp, 20 predicted proteins | sample Fk160mmetaG_FD_108192 | JGI IMG/M metagenome (GOLD analysis project Ga0160422, IMG submission 108192) | Marine microbial communities from the Central Pacific Ocean - Fk160115 60m metaG | ecosystem: Environmental > Aquatic > Marine > Oceanic > Photic zone | place: The Central Pacific Ocean... | reverse complement strand
TGCCCAGTAATTAATTCAGTTCCTAATCCAATAAGAATTCCCATCATTGCTAAACGACCATTCCAGGTTTCTGCAAAATTTACAAATCCGAATCTAGTTTGATTTTCCTCGTTCATGACAATTGTTCTTTTCTGTATTTTAGCGTCTTATTCATCAATGTATGAATTAAAGTTATCTTTTATTTAATGTGTCTGATTCCATCTACAGGTTTATATTCATCGTTTGTGAGCTCTTCAAAAATGATTCTAGGCAAGTCAGTCTCAAACATTGTTTGTAAAGCCTCCTTTAAGGAAGGATTCCAACCTCCAGTACTTACTTTGCCATGTCTTACAGTCCAATCCCAAGTCCCCTGCAAATCTCTAGGGATTCTTCCCTCTCTATCTCTACGTGCAACTAGATCCAATGATTCAACTAAGCCAACAACAACAGGACTTTTTCCATAAGAGGGAGTTAAACTTAATTCTAACCTTACAGGATCTTCCTTTAACATTTTCAATCTAAATCTAGGCGGCAATTTAATAGCTTTGATTACAGAAGCTACTATTTTAGTTCGTTGTTCCAATTTGTTCTCCTTACGAAAATATATAAAAAGTTAATCAGGAGTTGTCCCTTTCTCAACTGTAGAATCACTATCGTTAGAGAATCTCACTGTTAATAATTCCTCATCTGTAATGTTTCCAGATTTATCTAGTAGTTCAGGATGGATAGTATATCTTCTTTGATTATTAATTTTAAATGAATTTTTTTTATCTTTATCATATGCACCCCACCCTTTTGACATTACAGAGAAAGCTTTCCAAATAAGGAAAAAAAGTGCAGCTGAATAAATTAAGGGAAATAAAATAGTCATTAAAAGAATATATTCTTATTATTGTAAATCTATTTTAGCCATAATAGTTAGAAAAAATAAGAATTTCGCCAAATTTAATTAATTAGTAATTTTGATTATTATAAGATCAACTTTCATAAAAAATTACAAAAAAACTTTTTACTGTATTAAAAATTATGTTTTATTTGGTTCAAAAAAAATTAAAGCCCAATGCAATACTTTTTATTTCTGCAATTTTAATAGGTTTATCATATATCCCTGATTCGTTTTCTTCTCCTAAAAGAAAAGAGATTAATAATTCATTTATTGCGAATGAAAGTATATCTTTCGTAACAAAAGCCATTGAAAGGTCTGGTCCTGCCGTGGTAACTATTGATACTCAAAGACTTATAACATCTAGCGCAACATCAAGAAATTCAAAAATACTCTTAGATCCTTATTTTGAAAAATTCTTTGGTTTAAGAATTCCATACGAGATCAAACAAAGAGTAGAGCAAGGACAAGGAAGTGGGGTGATGATTGAGAACGGCATTGTCCTTACAAATGCACATGTAGTAAATAAATCTGAAAAATTAATAGTTGGCTTTCAAGATGGTAGAAAATTTTCTGGAAAAGTTTTAGGGCAAGATATTCTTACAGACTTAGCCGTTATAAAACTAAAAGGGAAAGGACCATGGCCTAAAGCTCGCTTGGGAAATTCTGATGAGATCAAGGTTGGTGATTGGGCAATTGCTGTAGGAAATCCCTATGGATTAGAAAATACAGTAACACTTGGAATAATCAGTAATCTCAATCGAAATGTTTCTCAGTTAGGTATTTACGATAAAAAGATTGATCTTATACAAACTGATGCTGCTATTAATCCTGGAAATTCAGGAGGCCCTTTACTGAATAGTCAAGGTGAAGTAATTGGTATAAATACTTTAATTAGATCTGGACCTGGAGCAGGACTAAGTTTTGCTATCCCAATAAATAAAGTCAAAACAATAGTTAATCAATTATTAGTAAATGGAAAAGTTATTCATCCTATGATAGGTATTAGTCTTGTAAATGAAACTTCGTTAGATACAAATAATACAAAGGTCAAAGTTGGTTATGTAGTGCCAAATAGCCCAGCTGCTAAAAGCGGCATTGTAGTGAATGATATTATTTTAAAAGTAGAAGAAGAATATATAAACAAATCAGGTGATGTTGTTGATGCAATAAATCAAAATGGGATTAAAAAATTTGCAAAAATTTTAATCGAAAGAAATAACAGATTAATTAACATTAATGTAAAACCAATTGATATTAGAGATCTGCCTGAAAATAAATAATTTCATCTATCATGATCTTTTAGAATTTCAACGCATTGCGAGATACATTTCCCATCTGAAACATCACAAGAAGAAATACATTCAAAATAATTATCAATTTTATCTACATGTAAATTATTCATACGAGAAAAATCATCCTTTTCTTTATACATTTAGCTTATTTAATTAGGTAGTAATAAGGTTAAACAAAGAAGAATAATAATGTAAAGATAAATGAGTGATCTTGCCTATTTAAATGTAAAGATTTCTTAAAAAAATCGGTAGTATTTATAAATTATGAGAATAAATACTTACTTATTAGAGCTTATCTTTTGCCTCTTTTTTTCTAAATAATATTCATAGTCACCATCAAAGGATTGAAAATTGAAATTATCAATTTCAACAATTCTATTTGCTACTTTTGATATAAAAAATCTATCATGTGAAATAATCAACACCGTACCTTTATAAGAATTCAAGGCAATTTCTAAATTTTCTTTGGATTGGAGATCTAGATGATTGGTTGGTTCATCAAGCAATAAAAAATTACTTGGCTTCAAAATTATTAGTGCCATCGCTAACCTTGCCTTCTCCCCTCCACTCAATTGTTTAACCTTTTTAAAAACAGTATCCTTATAAAAACCAAACGCGCCTAAAAATGTTCTAACCTTTGTTTGTGGCCAATCTCTTGCACTTTCGAATATTAAATCAATAACAATTCTTTCAGGATCAAGCGCCTCGGATTGATTTTGCTCATAATAACTTGTAATTAAATTATGCTTACACACATTAATTTCTCCAATCTCAGGATTAATTTGCTTCATTATTAATTTAAACAATGTAGTTTTACCAATACCATTAGGACCTAAAAATGCAACTTTTTCTCCGCTATTAATCTTTAGATTTGATTCAAAAAAAATTATCCTATTAGAAAATCCATGACATAAATTTTTAATTTCTATCACAGATTTACCAGATGGCCTACACTCTGGAAATTTAAAGATAGGACTTTTAGGTTTCTTTGAAACATTCTCAATTTTTTTAATCTTCATAATTTGTTTTTCTCTACTTTTTGCTTGAGTACTTCTTGTTGCGCTTGCTCGAAATCTATCAATATATTTATTTTGAATTTCAAGTTCTTTCTGTTGCAATTGATATGATTTCTTCTGAGCTTCTTCATCTAATAATTTTTGTTTTATAAAAAAAGAATAATTTCCGTTATAAGTATTTGAAATACCGTTTTCAATAAAAACAATTTTTTTGCACAACTTGTCTATAAAATAACGATCATGACTTATTATTATGATTGAAGTTTTGAGGGGTAATAAATATTCTTCCAGCCAACATATAGTATCTAAATCAAGATGATTTGTTGGTTCATCTAGTAATAGTAAATCTGGTTGTAATAACATTATTTTTCCCAATGCAATTTTCATTTGCCAGCCACATGAAAAATTAGAAACCAACTCATCAGCTTCATCTCGAGAGAAACCGAGTACTGGCAGAATCTTATCAACTTTTGCTTGTATTTGATAACCACCTAAATCTTCAAACTCTCTCTGATAGCAGCCTACTTGATTAACTAAAGCATTTAAATTTTTTGCATCTCTTGAATCTTTTTTACGAAGCATTTCTACTTCTAATGAGTTTATTTTCTCACTAATTAATTGAATTTCTTCAAATGCACTGATTAATTCATCCCTAACAGTATTATTCATTTTCAAATCAAATTCTTGTTTTAAATATGAAATTCTAGGTTTGCCCTCTTTGATAATTGAGCCACTAGTTTGCTCTTCTTCACCCATTAAAATTTTTAATTGCGTTGTTTTACCTGCACCATTAGAACCTATTAAACCAATCTTTTCCCCTTTTTTAATTTCCCAACTGATATTTTTCAATACCAAATCGGTAGCATAAACTTTAGTTATATTTTCGAGTCTTAGCACTTTAAAATTAATTTACATAAATAGGTTCTTTGCTTCCAAAAAATAATTTGTGGAATAAAATTATGATATGAAGAGAGTTGAACAAATTGTGGCTATTTTCATAGCAGCAGGTTTATCTATACCAAGTTATTGGTTTTTCTGGACTTTGGCTGGTGGCGGTGGCTACGATAGAAGAACAAAACCAGCGATCGAAGCAACTTCACCAAAAACACTAAAGTCCTCCTCTAACTTTAATAAGCCATAATTTTGTTTGAACATCATCTATAGTACTCAAATGTTCAATCACCTCATCTTTTGATACCTTAATATTTAAATCTTCACCTATTTTGCAAATTTCTTCTAAAGCAGATTTAGGATTTGTTAGTGCAGTACGAAATAAACTTTGTTTTTTATCCTTATCTTCAGAGATGATTTTATAAAGTTTTTCAGCGTTGTTATTCATTTAGAAAAAAAATATCCTACATATAGGATATTATTTAAGCCACATTTTGTGCATTCTTTGTATTAAAAAATAAATCATTTTCAGAGTCTCTTATTTCTTTTGCAGATGCATCTTCCATACTTCTTGCATCAAGACACAAAACTTTTCTTAATTTCGCAAAATTTGCAGCATGTGATAATCTGCCCTCTTGTTTTGCCTTAAATTCAGATTTTTGAAGAATTTGATGTAAGTGAGTCAATAAATATGGACTTATTACAGCTGAAACCAAAACATCACTACTTTGTTTAAGTGAATTGTTTTTGCTTAACAACTTTTTTTTTCTTTGGCTAATACTTACACCTTTCTTAGAATTTACATTTGCTGAATTTTTCATGATCAAATCAGTAAGAAAGAAATATCTTTGATATTATTATACACAAAGATACTATCCTTGACTAACTGTGTATACTTATAAGTAACAGTTATGATTTCTTATTCATGGCAACGAGGCAAAATTCAACAAATGGCAAGCCAAAGTCGCCAAGAATTCAAGTTGTCCTGCCGGAGCATTTATGTGAACTATTAGCAGATTTAGCAGAAGAAGAATCTAGAACTGTAAGTAATATGGCAAAAGTATTAATTCAGCAAGGGATAAAAAACTATATTAATCAGACAAATTCTTTAGCAAAAACAAATTTAAATACTGATACAGATACTTTTAGAGATAATTTAGAGAAACAAAGTATTAAAAGGCTCAAAGGCCCACCAAAAAGAATACGTTATTCAAATAATTTAGATAAATAAATTTAGTTTTGAGGTAATTCTTGTAGAGCTTCCATAGATCCCATCACAACTAACACATTTCCTCTTTCTAAGACATACTTTGCTGGTGGATTCACTGTTAAATTATCAGCGGGGCCTGCAGCTAGGACATTAACGAGATAATTTTTTCTTAGATTTAAATCTCTCAAAGATCTTCCAATGAAATCTTCCGGTACCGTTATTTCATCTATACACGTTTGATTATCTAATTCTAATCTCTCGATAAGATTTGGTCTGACGAGCTCTAAACCTAGTCTTTCTCCTTGCATCCTAGAAGGGAAAACAACTTTATCCGCGCCAACTCTGATTAACATCTTTTCATGCAAGTCGCTTGTAGCTCTAGCAATGACCCTTTTAACTTTTGTGCCGTCACTGTCTTTAGCAATTAATGTTGTTGTAATACTTGCTTCTATAGGCTCACTGATTCCTACAACTAATGTATTCATTTCCAATATTCCAGATTCTTTCATAGATTCTTCATCAGTACAATCTACAACTCTTGCTTCAATAGTTGGCTCTAACTGCCTTAGATCATCAATAGCTTTTTCTGAATAATCAGCAGCCAATACATCAGCACCATTACTAATAAGTTCGCGACAAACCGCCGTTCCAAACCTCCCAACTCCAACAACTGCAAATGTTAGGTCTTCATTTCCTTTTTGAGGAGACCATTGCCACCATTCAGCCATAATTAAATACAATAATCGCTAAACATAGAGATCAGCTTTTGGGTAACCAATACGTTTTTGTTTATTTATTCTACTCTTATAGAGAGCCTCCCAAAGAGCACTTAAAAATAAAAGTATTCCAAGTCTTCCTACAAACATCCCAACTATAAGTATAAATTGACCAAAATGATTGAGTTTTATTGTAAGCCCTATATCAAATCCAACTGTTGCAAAAGCTGAAATACAAGTAAAAAGCATCTCTAAAAATGTAAATTTTTCTCTATTAATAAATGTATTTGTTGTACTTAATAACATTGCCATCAACAAGACAAACAATAAAGAGCCAACTGTTATGCCTACAGCTTTAAGTATTACTTTATCTGAAATTAATCGATTACTAATGATTACATCCTTTTGACCTCGCAAAGTTGATCTTGTCGCAGCCATTAATGCAATAAAAGTTGTTGTTTTAATACCACCTCCAGTACCACCAGTACTGGCACCAATAAACATTAATGTCATTAAGAGCAAAACACCCGTATCTGAGATTGTATCTAAGGATATTGGATAATTTGTAAAACCAGCAGTTCTTGCACTTACCGTTTCAAAGAAAGAGGCCAACATTCTCTCTCCAATATTTAAATCATCAAAGAATTGACCATTCAACAGTGATTCAGTAATTAAGAAACCAAAAGAGCCAAAGACTATTAGATTAAAAGTTGTTCTAAGTACCAACTTACTGTGTAAAGAAAGTTTTTTGTAGCTCAGATTTTTTCTATTGCTCCAAATATCATCTATAACTCTCCATCCAAGCCCCCCAAGTATTATTAAGCATATAAATACAAAATTTACTAAGAAATTTGTTCTATATTCATACATGCTAGAAGACCATATGGAGAACCCTGCATTGTTGTAAGCAGAAATACTATGAAATATTGAAGCCCATAGCCTTTCCCAATTATTAGAGATATCAATAAATCCAAAACAATATAAAATTAAAGAGCCTAAAGAAATTATTATTGCTGCAGTAATAGTAATACTCTTAAACGTTCTTCCAATTCCTCCTACTCCAAACTCATCAAGGGTATTACCTTTATCAAGTCTTACTCTTAACTTTGCCCCTTTAACTACAAAACCTTGTAGAAAAGTAGTTATTGCCATTAGACCTAAACCTCCAGACAAAAGCATAAATGCTAAAAATATTTGACCCAATACTGTTAAATCTTTTCCAACATCAATTACTGTTAGACCCGTTACGGTAATTGCAGATGTAGAAGTAAAAAATGCCTCCCAAATACCAACTTTACTACTAGAACACAAAGGAGTACTAAGAATTACAGTCCCGAGACAGATTATTACAAAACCAGTAATAATAGTAAACTGAGGTATTGTCAGTTTTTTATAAGATTCCTTTAATTTAATGATCAAAATATTAAATTTCACTATTCTAGATAATTAATTGTAATTGAAGATTATCAAAGCAGGAATGATTAGCGACATAATAATAGTCAAACCCACCCCATATTTTGCAATATCAAAAAATTGATAACGTCCAGGCCCATAAACCATTAAATTGGTTTGATATCCCATAGGAGTTAAAAAAGATTGGCTTGCAGCAAATAAGACAGTAAGAATCATCGCATTAGGTGATATCCCTAGGCTCGGAGAAAATTGAATTGCAACAGGCAAAATTAAGGCTACTGAAGCAGCGTTACTAAGAAATTGTGTAGTTATCACAGTAAATACAAAAATAACAAGTAAAGCAAAGTATAAAGAAAGTCCTGCTAATAAAAAATTTAAATTTAAAACTATTAAATCAGCCAATCCTGAAGTTTGAATAGCTAAGCTAAAACTTGATAATGACCCTAATAACAAGAGTACATCTAATCTTATAGACCTCTTAATTTCAGAAGGACGTAAACATCCAAAAATAACCATAGCGATAACAGCTAAAAGGACAGATCCTACAAGAGGAATATTAGTAGCAGATGGAAGAATAATCATCGCTAAAGCAATAGCTATAGCGATTGGTTTTTTTCTCAACAGAGGTAGATCATCTTCAACTTGATCTAACACAAGCAAGTCATTACTAGTTTGCAAACCTCTAATAGAATCCAAGGGTGCTTGTATTAATAACACATCTCCAGCCCTTAAGATACATTGACCTAATCTCTCTTGAATAGTCTGCTGACCTCTTCTTAATGCTAAAACAGTCGCATTATATCTTTGTCTAAATCTTAGTTCTCTTAAACTCGCACCTGCTAAAGTTGAGCCTGCAGGTAGCAAAGATTCAAAAGTTTTTGTTACCTCAGAAGAGTCTATAAATATATCATTTCTATTAGTTTCCCTCTTTTCGGCTAATAGAATAGTTCTCTCTTGTTCTAATCTTAGTAAATCTGAACGAGTAACTCTTATTAATAACCTATCATCAGGTTCAATTTTTCTATCAGCTAAAGGAGGAAGAATCGTTTTACCATTTCTTTGCAACTGAATCACATCTACATCAAATCTTCTTTGTAATCTACTATTGCGAATTGACTGACCAACCAACTTTGAATCCGCAGGGATAGTAACTTCAGTGCAATAATTATTCAAATTCTCATTATTCGTGAGAGAAATACTTATTCCTCTGTCTGGAAGTAAAGAATCAGAAACAACTAATAGATAAACAGTACCGATTATCCAAACTGGAATACCAATCTTGGTGATACTAAATAGCTCAAGAGCTCCATAGCCTAATTGCTCACTAATATCACTTACAAGAAGATTAACTGAACTACCTAGAAGAGTTAAAGTACCTCCAATTAGAACTGAGAACGATAGAGGTAAAAGCACTTTAGAAGGGGAAATATTACGTTTTACACACCAACCTTCAGCTAAAGGTAAAAGCGAAGCAACTAATGGAGTATTTGGAACAATGCCTGAGATAGGCGCAACTACTAAAGCTAATAATGTTATGAATCTCTTAGAGGTTTTAATCCTCTCGGAAGCTAGCAATTCTCTTACTCTATCAAAAGAACCACTTTTAACTAATGCAGATGAAATTGAAAATAACCCCATAAGTGTTATTAGAGAGGGACTTCCAAACCCAGACAGTGCTTTTTGAGGTGACAAAACGCCCGTTACTATAAAAATTGCTACGCATAATAAACCTGTCAATTCAGGCACTATTGTATTTTTAATAAATAAAAATATAGATAAACATAAAACTAAAACTGTTATGAGGGCTTCATGGTTTTCATTAAAAAAAATAATTAAATTCATATTTTTAGCGTTTCATTAAATATAGATTTGTGAGTATAAAAAAATTCTTCAAATTTATACTTTATCTATAATATACTCCTAAACATTGATCTTCTCTAGAAACCATGAGGCTGTCGACTTTAAACTTCTCCTAGCTTTTGGCATTTTAGAAGCATAAATTATTCTTCTAAGATCAAATGCTGATTTTCCTGAAACAGTTAATCCAAAGCCAGAGAGAGAGGCTTCTCCAATGCCTAAACTCATCATCTCTCCATTATCGTTAAATTCAAATGGTAATAACTTTTCATTATTGATTAATAATTTTAAATTGCGAGCGACATGTGCCCCTTGTTGCATTGCAACTTGAGCAGTTACTGGAAATTTCCCATCCCCTTCTAATTGTGATACATCACCAATAGCAAAGACGTTGGGAAATTTTTTCATTTGAAGATTATCATTAACTAAAATCTTATTATTGGTATTTTTTATCTGCTCATTAACTTTTGGCAAGTTAGGTTTAATTCCAGCTGTCCAAATTACTTGAAAATAAGGAAATTTTTCTACTTGATTTAAGTTATTAGATAAGACGATTTGATCCTCTTTAATTTCAATAACTGAACATTTTTTGATTAAAGTAATATTCTTTTTTTTGATAGTTTTTTCAGCCTCTTCTTTATTAAAAATCTTGCTGTTATTAAGGATTTCTGAAGTTTTTTCTATAATAATAACTTCAAACTTCGATTCATATAAATCACTTACTTTACACGCAAGTTCGACACCTGAAGGGCCAGCCCCAATAATAAAAACTTTGTTATTACCACCAACAGATATATTTTTATTTAAAAGTTTTTTTAATTTTAATTGATCTTTATTAGTATTAAAAAAAACACAGTGTTCTTTAACCCCTTTAATTGAAAAATCATTGGGAGATGAACCTGTTGATAGAATTAAATATTGAAATTCAATATTTAAATCATCTTGAAGAATTAATCTATTTTTTTCAAAATCAATCAAATTAACATGATTTCGTATAAAAGTAATTCCTGAATTTGCATAAATAGAATCAAAACTTGGGTTAACTTCCCATGATTGAATTTCATCACTGAAAACCTCATATAAGAGGGGTTTGAATTCAAATTGAGATTTTGAATCTATAACTAATATTGAGAATTCAGGATTATTTTTTTTTAAATGCAAAGCAGCATTTATCCCTCCGAAGCCACTTCCAACTATTACTATTGATTTGTTTATATTATTCATTTAAGAATTACAGATATAAGTGTATGTATTATAAAATTAAACGAATACGTTTAAATTCGAGTGTGATTTCCCAAAAAAATGGATACCAACCCTACAAAATCAACTAACTATAATTTAGAAACATTTAACGAGGAACTTCAAAAATTAAGCTCACTAGAAATGCTTGAGTGGAGCTTAAAAAATTTTGAAAATAATTTAGCTTTTACTACAAGTTTTGGAATTCAATCTTCAGTCTTATTACATTTAATCCAGAGTTCATCATTAAAAAATAAGGTTAAAATTTTTTGGATAGATACAGGATATCTACCTAAAGAAACATATTTGTATGCAAATACACTCATCAACCAATTATCATTGAATATCACGATTCTTCAAAGTGAGATCTCACCCGCTCATATGGAAGCAATACATGGCAAACTATGGGAAAATAAAAGAGTAGAAGATATCGATAAATATCACCATATGAGGAAAGTTGATCCTTTGGAAAAAGCCCTAAAAAAATATTCTATAAATTGCTGGGGTAGCGGAGTTAGAGCACAACAGACTTCAAATAGAGCCAAAATGCAATTCATAGAATTAATTAGAGATACTCTGTCAATAAGACCATTACTAGGATGGAGTCAAAAAGATATTTTTTATTACATGGAAGAAAACAATTTACCTCAACACCCTCTTTTCTCAAAAGGTTATTCTAGCGTTGGAGACTGGCATTCAAGTTCTCCTGAATCATCTAATCTCAAAGGTAGATCTACACGATTTGGGGGAGCAAAACAAGAATGCGGTCTTCATGTTAATGATTATCAAATTTAAGATCAACCATGTCTAATATGGCTGATTATTTGCTAATTGGTAATACGAGATTGCACTGGGCATCTATTGAAAATTATTCATATAAATTCCACCATACTTTAATTAATCAGTCATTCCCAGAAAATATAGATTTTAATAATTTAATTTGGGCTTCAGTAGGAAAATATCCAACAGATAATTTCTTAAAAAAAAATCAAGTAACTCACAAAGATATAAATTTAAAACATATACCTCAACATATAGGAATTGATAGAGCACTAGTTTGTTTTGCAGCGCTAAGAAAGATTGAAAATAAACTAAACAAAAATTTACTAATAGTTGATTTAGGGACAACCGTTTCAATAACAAAAATAGATAGTAAAGGAAATATCCTTGGAGGGCAGTTATTTCCTGGTTTTATGACACAATTAAAATCAATGGAACAAAATACCAAAAATCTTGTTTTCCCTAACAAACTATTTATTCCTAAGAATAAATTTGAAATATCAACAATGAATGCAATGCTTAGAGGTGTTTATAATTCAATAATAGGAGCTATAAATATCTCATTTGATAGAACAAAAGATATATTAATACTTTGCGGAGGAGATTCTAAATTAATTGGTAATTCATTAAAAAAAGAAATTGAGGCACTAATAATAGAACCAAATTTAGTTATGTATGGAATGATACTTTTAAATAAGATCTAGTATCTTTAAAATTTGAATCAAGATAATTGCAAATCAGTAATAATATGATCAGCCATTATAGCTGCTTTTACCTTTGAATATATTTTCTCAATATTGCCATTAGGATTAACCACAAATGTATTTCTGAGCATACCCATATATTCTTTACCCATGAATTTTTTTAAACCATAGCTTTCATAATCAGAGGCAACTTTACAAGGCAAAGAATCTGTTAAAAGTATAAATGGTAGATTAAATTTATCTATAAATTTTTGATGAGAAGAGGCATCATCTTTACTAATTCCGAGGACAACTATATTATTTTTTTGAAGGATATCCCAATTATCTTTAAAATTACATGCTTCTTTAGTACATCCAGGAGTATTATCCTTTGGATAAAAATAAATTATTACTCTTTTACCTTTAAAATCACTTAAAGATATATCTTTATCATAAGCATCTTTTAAAGTGAATTGAGGTGCCTTATCGCCAATTTGAAGAACCATTGAACAGAACAGATAACTATCCGAATAGATTACCAAAAATTTGGCTATATAAGATGAGTTACGTAACACATGTTTCAACTTCTAACGAATTACAAATTGCTGCAAATCTATCAAAAGCCAGAGCAAAAATATTTCTAGAAACCCGATATTACATGAGAGATGCATTATCTGCCCTTTTTAATATAAGTCCTTTGAAAATTCCTATTACTGCACATCCAGGAGAACCTCCAAAGCTACCTGATGGCATGGGATACATTAGTATTAGCCATTGCAAAGATGCATTTATAATTGGCTGGCATAAAGATAATATTGGTATTGATATCGAGAGATCTGATAGAAATTTCAGCTATCAAAAACTAGCAAAGAAATACTTTTCTCAAGATAATATTAAAAGTTATAATTTGAATCAATATTCAATTCTCCAAGAATGGAGTGCTATTGAAGCGGCTATAAAATATGATAGAGGTAAATTATCCAAAGATATCAAGGAATGGAAATATCAAAAAAATAAAGAGAGCATATACCATAAAAGTAAAAAAATTAAATTAAGTATAATTCAATTGCCTTTTCTAGATTGGACTATATCAATAGCTATTAAAAATAAAATAATATATAACTTACCAAAAGTTATTTGCAGTGATGTATAAGGTAGAAATTTAATACTTTTTATCGTGCTCCCAGCCACTTTTATTAGCATGCCATAGTTTATGCTCAATAAGATTATTTGGCATATATTTCTGGATTAAATCATTTTTGGGGTAATTATGAGGATTTTTATAAGTTTTTGAATTATATTTCAAATGATCTGGTACTAAAGATAATTTATTTGATTTTACTGCTTCAATAGCATTAAATATACATTTAGTACTATTACTTTTTGGAGAAATTGCTAAAAACAATGATGCTTGAGATAAAAAATAATAACCCTCTGGATAACCTACCTTTTCAAAAGCACCATAACATGAATTTACAACTACTATCGCATTAGGATCAGCCAATCCAATATCTTCACTTGCTGAAATCAATAATCTTCTAAATATATAATTAGGATCTTCACCCGCCTCAATCATATTTGCTAGCCAATATAAGGTGGCATCAGGATCAGAACCTCTTATTGACTTAATAAAGGCACTGACTATATCAAAATGATTTTGTCCATATTTATCATAAATAATATTTTTATTTTGTATGGAATCTTGAGCAATAGATAAATTTATTTCTATAGTCTCATTTTCATTATCAATTGTGGTATCAATTGCTAATTCCAAAGCATTAATAAGATTTCTGGCATCTCCACTTGAGAAGTTTATTAAATGATCTAGAGCTTCTTGTGAAATATTTATATTTTTTTTAATTTCAGCATTTTGATAATAATTAATTACTTTATCAACTATTTTTAAGAGATCTATATCACGTAATGGATGCAATTTAAAAACTCTTGATCTACTCAAAAGAGCTTTATTTACTGCATATGTCGGATTTTCAGTAGTTGCCCCAATAAAAATGATAGTTCCATTCTCAATTGAAGGTAATAACGCATCTTGCTGAACCGAAGTAAATCTATGAACCTCATCAATAAATAAAATTGTTTTTCTCTTTGAGTTTCTCCATCTTTCTTCAGCTAATAAAATTTCATTTCTAAGTTCCTTAACACCAGATAAAACAGCATTTAATTTAATCATTGCTGCTCTCGTATATGAAGAAATGATTTCTATCAAAGTTGTTTTTCCAACGCCTGGGGGACCTGAAAAAATTGTATTACCAACCTTATCATTCAAAATTGCATTACGTAATATAGAATTTTTTGACAGAATATTTTGCTGTCCATAGAAGTCTTCTACAAACTTTGGTCTCAATCGATCTGCTAATGGAGATTGCTTTAATGCAGGATTATGATCCTCAAATAAATTATCAGAAGACATATAATTTCTTATATAGAAAATTAAGTTATTACAGTAGGCCTTTCCATTTTTGTAAGTGTGGAAATATTTAGTAATTCGTCCAAACTTGTGATTAAATCCTTTAAAGCTATTTGAGGATTAAGATTAAGTTCCCCATTGGGAAGGGATAATTTTTCGAAATATAACCTAAGAGTAGATCCTTTAGTTCCAGTACCAGATAATCTCAATATTATTCTCGAATTATTTTCTAATATTATTCTTAAACCTTGATTAGTGCTTATTGTTTTATCAACAGGATCTTCATAAGAAAAGTTATCTGCATCTAAAACTACACTATTAGAAAATCTTTGATTCTTCAACTTAGGCAAAAGTGACTCTAAATTCTCAAATATCTGATTAGCTATATCAGAAGGTATCGCTTCATAATCATGCCTTGAATAATAGTTCCTTCCAAATTTTGCCCAATGTTGATTCATCAAATCAATTACTGAAGATTTTTTAGCTGCTAAAATTTGGAGCCAAAATAATACTGCCCATAGTCCATCCTTTTCTCTTACATGATTACTGCCAGTTCCAAAGCTTTCTTCGCCACAGATGGTAATTTTATCAGTATCTAAAAGATTACCAAAAAACTTCCAACCCGTGGGAGTCTCGTAGCACGGTATATTTAATTTCTTGGCAACACAATCAACAGCCATACTTGTAGGCATAGACCTTGCCACACCAGAGATACCACCTCTATAACCAGGTATGAGATTAGTATTTGCAGTAATGACAGCTAAACTATCGCTTGGATTTACAAAACAATTTTTACCAAGGATCATGTTTCTATCTCCATCCCCATCACATGCTGCACCAAAATCAAATGATCGCTTATCCAGAAGTAAATCAGCTAATTCATGGGCATAAGTTAAATTAGGATCTGGATGGAGATTACCAAAATCTGGAAGAGGGATAGAATTCATGAGAGAATTCTCAGATAGCCCAAGTTTATTTATAAATAATTCTCTTACATAAGGACCTGTAACCGCATTCATTGCGTCAAACACCAAAGAAAAATCATTTTTCAAATAGTCTCCTATTTGATCTAAATCAAAGATTCTTTCCATTAATGTTACATAATCTTTCACACCATCAATAATTTCTACAATCATATCTTTTATTTTAAAAGATCCTTGATTATTAAATTCTGGAATAGGATAATCAAAGTATTTGTATTCTAATAATGATTGACTGCATTTATATATTTGATTAGTAAGTTTTTCTGGGGCCGGCCCTCCATTTGATACATTTATTTTAATTCCAAAGTCTCCTTCAACTCCTCCTGGGTTATGACTTGCTGAAAGTATTATCCCCAGAAGAGCATTTCTTTGTCGTATCAAGTTTGAAGCTGCGGGAGTAGATAAGATTCCATCTTTAGTGATGATAATTCTGCCAACATTATGTGCGGCGCAAATCTGAATAATTTTTTGTATCGCTTTTTTATTCCCATATCTACCATCACCTCCTAATATTAAAGTACTTCCCTCTAAATTATCTATTTGACGAAGGACAGATTCGACAAATATTTCTAAATAATGGGCTTCTTGAAACTTTAGTGTGCTCTTCCTTAATCCAGAAGTTCCTGGTTTCTGATCTGTAAAAGGTTTTTCAATAGTAATGTATTTGAATCTATCCATTTTTTAATAATTTTTTTTAAAATCTAAATAATTTAATGTGGCATTTCAGCAGTTCTTAACATAGCTATAAACCACAATGAACTAATAAATAAGGCCGATAATATACCGTAATTGATTCCGAACTTTGAAATAGTAATAGGAACTACAAGGGGGAAAGTTAATGCTCCAAGTAAAGGTGTAAAAGCAATAAAATTTTTTTTCATTACCTATTCAAACCACTCAGTTTCTGCATTAGATTTTTCATTCGTATTATCCAAAGGTGTATCCCTATTAAATCTCATAGTGATAGATCTATTTTGTTCTCCAACTGAATCTGTTGCCTTTATCTCATAATTCTGCAAACCATCCCTAAAAGGAACTTGTAGCCTAAATGTGCCGTCAGATGCTAATGGGACCTTTTCATCTCCAATTGTTAAATTAGCGGATGGATCAGTTGCTCCATACACGATTAGTTCTGCATCAGCTACTAACCAAAAAGATCTATTAGAGATTCCTACTCCCGATTCATTTAGCCCAGAAGCCCATAAGCCCGCCCCCGAATCATTCTGACTTGGGTTAGGAGTATATTTTGAGTTATTTTCCATGAACTCTTCTGAGCCAGCTCTAGAGCGTTTTGTATAATCAGTCGCGACCTGATATAAACGTTCATGTAATCCATTAATCTCACTCTCGTCTGAATTTGTTATTGCTAAGTTAGTTTCTGCGGGTGATTCTAGATTAAAGGGAACAAATTTATCTAAAATCTGTTCAGAGGGCTGAGAATTTGGTACATGTCCGGCAGAGGAGAAAGCTAATGACATCCATTTAAAACCATACCTGTAACCCAACTCAACTTTATAATCTCTGTCTGACACGGGGATCGGCAAGTACCATTCTGTACTGTAACTATCAACTGCAATTTCCCTTAAAGTACCTTGATTAAAATTTCCATCTTTAGCACCTGTCACGTCATAAAGCCTTAGGCATAGCTTATTAGCACCAAGTGACTTAGCCTTTTCTCTATCAGCCTCAGAGATATGCCAAAAAACGTATGCCCATTCAGGATCTCTAGGTAAGAATACTAAATTTGTTTTTGCGTCTACAGAAGTTGGGGTAGCGGATAGTTGTTGATTTGGAATACTATTACTATTTCTCGCTTGTGAGATATTTTCTGAATTATTCTCTTTAGCTTGATATTTAACTATTAAATCAACTAATACAGCCTTAGTTTTACGACTATAAAGAGGAACAGATAATTTACTCGCCACTTGTCGCAATTGTCTGAGGGTTAGACTAAGCAATTCATCCTTATTTTTAGTCCCATCAGCCACTTTAAAATCTCCGTTTTTGTTTGGGATCAGTATGTTCTTTTTTTTGCGAAACTGCGTGGGTTTTTTCATTGTCGTCAGGATCTACTGACTACTTTTCATTTTTATAAAATCGATCATTCCCTAAAAAGCCTTGATATTATTATTATTATGAAGAATTTTATAAATATGAAAAATCAAAGGAATTTTTTTATTTTTTAAAATTTATTACCATCAAAAACAGATTCTATTCAATTTATATTTTTTCTTCGGGATCGCTATTTCTAAAAATTAGTTTTCAAAAGATATCAAATTAATTAAATCTTCTAACTTCAGCTCCAAAGGATACTTTCCTTGTTTTTTTGCATAATTCTTTAATTTAGTAGCAGCTGAACTCATTTGTTCATACAACAAAGCTGAAAAACTTGTATCTTTTAACTTCCTAGCTTCTTCTTCACACCATCTTTTTAAAAGAATTTCATCGGGGAATTCCTTGTCAGCTTTTAATGAAATATCCTTAAACACCTCTAAACAATGTGAAAGCAATTTAAGATGAAGTTTTTGTATTGTTGATAGATCCAGCTTCTCAATTTGATCTACGACTTCTTTTTTAACTGGACTCA
>Ga0160422_10000944_pt1 | contig 17957 bp, 16 predicted proteins | sample Fk160mmetaG_FD_108192 | JGI IMG/M metagenome (GOLD analysis project Ga0160422, IMG submission 108192) | Marine microbial communities from the Central Pacific Ocean - Fk160115 60m metaG | ecosystem: Environmental > Aquatic > Marine > Oceanic > Photic zone | place: The Central Pacific Ocean... | reverse complement strand
TTGATATGTGGAAGCTTGGAATAGAAAAAAAATTATTTATTCCTCAATTTCATGGAAGAGAACATTTAAATGTAGCAATATGGCTTCGTAATCTTCAAAAGGGTGACAGAAATACAAAAATTGCATTTGATTATGGATGTTGGGGGTTTGCAAATAAAAATCAATATTTGATTGATTATCAAGCGGCATTTGACCTAGAATTTTATAATGATATAAAAAGCCAGTCAAAAATTATTTATGAGGGACTAATTCTTTTTGAAAAAATTCATGGGTACAAGGCTGATTTCTTTGTTCCACCAAATGGTCCCTTTAATAATAATTTGGAAGAAATCTCAGCCAACTGTGGCGTTAAATATATATCAGCTGCTAAAATTCAAAAAGAACCTTTTGGTAAAGGAAAGTATAGAACCAAATTTCACTGGTTAGGACAAATTAATCGTTTTGGTCAAAAGTATATTACCAGAAATTGTTTTTTTGAGCCAAGCGATTTGTCAAAAGATTGGGTAAATAGTTGTCTAAGTGATATAGAAATTGCCTTTAGATACAATAAGCCTGCTATTATAAGTTCTCATCGGGTCAATTATATAGGGACTCTTAATGAAAAAAATAGAAAATCTGGAAATAAACAACTGGTATCATTATTAAAAAAAATTATCCTAAAATGGCCTCAAGTTGAGTTCATATCCTCCTCTGAATTGGGAGATTTAATTTAAATTTCTAAAATGTTAAATGTAGTTTGTAAAAATTTTATTGCTTTTCATGTTTAACTTACTAAAAAAAAATCTGATAAATATTCCTGGAAAATCAATCAAAAAAAAATTAATTGTAATTGAGTCGGATGATTGGGGAGGAATAAGGATGCCATCTAAAGCTGTATTCAATAAGCTTCAGGCTCAAAAACTTAGTCCTGAAAATGATCCTTATTTGAAGTTTGATTCACTGGCTACCTCACAGGATATGCAGGCCCTATATGATATTCTGAAATCAGTTAAGGATAAAAATAACAATCCAGCAATAATTACAGCGAATACGGTTATGGGTAATCCAGATTTTGAAAAGATTAAATTATCTAACTTTCAAAATTACTATTGGGAATCATTTAAAAGTACCTGGAAAAGGTATCCAAATTGTAATGGAACCGAAGATCTTTGGAAACAAGGTCAAGAAAATAAACTTCTGCGCTTTCAGTGTCACGGAAGAGAACATTTGAATGTGGATAGATGGATAAAAGATTTAAAAAATAATAAGATACTTAGAAAAGCTTTTGATTTAGAAATGATAAGTATAAGTTCTCAGCCAAGTGCCTTAAGATTCGGTTACATGGAGTCTTTAGATTATTTCTCAGAAAATGAAAAAAAGAAAAAGAAAAAAATAGTTGAAGAGGGACTTATGGAATTCAATAAATATTTTGGATTCAGTTCAAAATCATATATTGCTAATTGCTATATATGGGACGATTTTATTGAGCAAATTCTCAAATCAAATGGTGTTAATTTTATTCAAGGTATATCTAATCAAATAAAACCCGTACTAAAAAATAATTTACACTATCATGCATATAAGAGAAATTTTTTTGGAAAAAAAAATAAATATGGTCAAATGTACCTCGTAAGAAACGCTTTTTTTGAACCCAGTTTAAAGCCAGAAATTGATTGGGTTTCAGAATGTTTAAACAGAATAAAAATAGCTTTTAGATGGGGTAAGCCAGCAATAATAGGCTGTCATAGATTAAATTTTATAGGAGCAATTCATGAAGAAAATCGAAAAAAAAATTTAGTCTTATTTAAGTCTCTTTTAAATCAAATTGTAAAAAAATGGCCTAATGTTGAGTTTGTCTCTTCAGACAGAATATTTGATAAATTGATTTCGGATGAGTAAAAAAATTAAGATTCTTTTTATAATACCTTCACTTTCTGCTGGAGGCGCTGAACGAACATTAATAAATATTCTAAAAAATTTCAATTATCTGGATTTTGAAGTTCATTTAGTAGTTGTTGATTACAATGGTATTTATAAACAAGAGGTCCCGAATCAAGTTAAGGTCATTCCACTTTTTTCTAATTCTCAATTTGTTCGAATTCTTTCTTATATACATAAGATAACGGGTTTTAATAATATAATTTTAAGAAGATTTTTAAAAAAAATTGATTCTAATTATGATACAGCAATTTGTTTTTTGGACTCCAACTTCACTGACTTGTTATTTAAAATTCCAAATGTTAATAAATTAATTTCCTGGGTTCACTCTTCATATAAAACTAATCATAATTTTTATAAGTTCTACAAAAATAAACCTTACAGAAATAAACTAATAAATTGCAGGTATTCTAGGTTAGACACTATTGTATTTGTTTCTAATGATGCAAAGATAGAGTTCAAAGAAATATTTGGAGAGTTTAAGCATATGCCCGTTATCTATAACTTTATGGATGAAAAAAATATTCTGAAAAAAGCTAATGCTTTTGAAGTTATAAAAGATAAAAACATAGTCAAATTTGTTTCGGTTGGAAGTCTATTTCCTGTCAAAGGATATGATTTATTAATATTATCTGCCTCGAAACTGAAAAAAAAGAAATTAAATTTTAAGATTGATATTTACGGAAAGGGTTTTTTAAAAAACAAGTTAAACAAATTAATAAAAAAATATAATCTGAAAGACCATGTTGAAATTAAGGGTTTTGTTAAAAATCCATACCCTTTTTTGAGAAATGCGGATGTTTTTATTATGTCTTCCAAATCTGAGGCAATGCCAATGGCATTGTGTGAGGCAATTATTTTAGGAAAACCAACTTTAGTTAATGACTGTAGTGGATCCAGAGAAGTAATCAATTACGGTGAGTTTGGTTTAATGTCTAAGTCAAATATTAATGATTTTTCAGCAAATATGCTTAAACTAATTGAAGACGAAGATTTTAGAGAAAAATTATCTTTAAAATCAACCGAAAGAGCTTTGTTATTTTCAGATAAAAGAATAATGAATCAAATAGTAGGAATAATTAAATGAAAATACTCCAAATAAATACAGTGGTTAACTCAGGCAGCACTGGAAGGATAGCCGAAGATATTGGAAAGACATTAATTTCACAGGGTCATGAAAGTTACATCGCATTTGGGCGTGGGACACAGAGCAGTAAGTCTAAATTAATTAAGATAGGTTGTAAATTGGATTTTTTTTTACATTTAATTCGATCTCTTTTGACTGATCGACATGGCTTTGGATCTAAGCGGTCAACAAAAAACTTTCTGAAACAAGTTGATTTAATAAAGCCTGATATTATTAGCATTCATAACCTTCACGGATATTACATAAATATTGAAATATTATTCAATTACCTAAAAGAAAATAATATTCCAGTTTTGTGGACTTTTCATGATTGTTGGCCGTTTACGGGTCACTGTACATACAACACAGATTGCGATAATTGTAACAATTGCCAAAGGAGATATCCAACTTCGATTTTTTTAAGCCAAAAAGAAAGAAACTATAATGATAAGCGATTGATATTTAATCAACTAAAAAAATTACAAATTATAACTCCATCTAACTGGTTAAAAAAATTAGTTGAGCATTCCTTTTTAAAATATCCGGTATTTTGTATTAATAATGGCATTGATTTAAATCAATTTAAGCCTCAACGAAATTTCCATGAAATTAAGAATAAGTTTAATATTAAAAATAAAAAAATAATTCTAGGAGTTGCAAGTAAATGGGATAAAAGAAAGGGACTATCTGATTTTATAAAATTAGAATCAAAATTAGATAATCAATTCAAAATTATATTAATTGGTTTGTCAAGAAGCCAAATAAGAAATTTACCCGTAAATATTTTAGGTGTTCGAAGAACTGAAAATATTGAACAATTAGCAAAATATTATTCAATGGCTAATGTGTATGTCAACCCAACTTCAAAAGACAACTTTCCGACCACTAACTTAGAATCACTAGCTTGTGGTACTCCGGTAATAACTTATGATACAGGGGGTAGTACTGAGGCTATCGACTCTAATACTGGTAGAGTAGTTCAAAATGGTGATATTAATGGGTTGGTTAATGCAATTAAAGAACTTAATAAAAGGCCAAAGAGTTATTATTTAGAAATATGTCGCTTGAGGGCTAAAAAATTATTTAATATGCAAGATCGCTACAATGATTATATAAAACAGTTTAAAATTTTATTAGATGACCAATAAAAAAAAATCTATAATTTTTATCAATCAAAGTAGTGGTTATCTAATGATAGATATCATAAATGCCCATGCCCCATATTATGATGAATTAATTTTACTTACAGGATATTTTAACCCAAGAAATATCTCTTTAAATCCCAAAGTAAAAATTATTTTTTTAAAAAATTACGTAAGAGATAGTTTTTTCAAAAGGCTTTTTTCATGGATAATTTTTTTATTGCAGAGTATTTTTTACATATATTTTAAATACAAGAAAAGTAATCTATATTTTGTTTCAAATCCCCCAATATTTACTTTTTTACCCTTTCTAAAAAATAGAAATTATTCTTTTCTAATCTATGATATTTATCCACAATTTCTTGTTAAAAATAAACTAATCAAAGAATCCTCAATTTTATTTAGAATTTGGAATTGGAGAAATACTATTGTTTATGAAAATGCAAAATATATTTTTACAATCAGTGAAGGAATGAAACAAAACCTAAGATATTTAAAAAAACATAAAGATGTGAAAGTTGTTCCCATATGGACAAACAGAGACTTCTTCAATTTTATTCCCAAAGATGAAAATAGGTTTTTAAAAAAAATTAATTTTAAAAATGAATTTTTAGTTGCGTACTCTGGAAATATAGGAAAATCCCACCCTGTCGAAATAATTTTTGATATTGCAAAATTTCTTGTTAAAGAGGGTGATATAAAGTTTTTGATTATTGGAGAAGGTGAAAAAAAGAAGCAAATAAAAAAATTGCAAAAAAAATTAAATTTGCCCAATCTTATAATTTTAGATTTTCAACCAACTGAAATTTTTCCACATGTTCTTTCTGCATTTGATCTTGGTGTTGTTACTCTTGAGTTAAATTCCTCAGATTTAAGTGTACCTTCGAAAACATTTGATTTAATGGCTGCAGGCAAGCCAATTTTAAGCATTTCCAGTGAAGATTCTGAACTTGCTAAAATTATATCTAAATCACAAATCGGAAAGAATTTCTCTGTAAATGACCCAATAGAAAAAGTTGCCTCCTTTATTAAGGAGCTCAAGGAAAATAAAAAAATATATAAGAAATTAAGCGAAAACTCATTAAAAAGTAGCTTTGATTATTCAAATATTAATGCAAAAATGTTAATTTTGAATTAATTGACTAAACGATAATATGCAGGAAAAACTAATTAAAATAATGAAAGAGGCCCTTGAAACTGACATCGTCAATCTCGACGATCATTTAAATTCCTTTGATAATTGGGATTCACTCACCAGACTCTCCATAATTGCCTTAATTGATGAATATTTTGAGGTTCAAATTTCCGACATTGAATTTAACGAATTTAAAACTATTCGTGATATTTTAAACTCTTTAAACAATAAATTATAATAAATGCCCGAATTAGTTTTTGAGGGAATAAAAATATCAGCAATGTCAGGTGCTGTTCCCAAAAAAATAATAGAAAACCGAAAATATACTAAATACTTTGATAAGAAGACTGTATCTGAAATTGTTGATAAGACAGGTGTTGAGCAACGCAGGGTGACAAATCATTCCACAACATCTGCAGACCTTTGTTTTGCTGCAGCCAATCAGCTATTCACTGATAACAATATAAAAAAATCAGAAATTGATTTGTTATTGTTTGTATCCCAAACACCTGATTATAGAATGCCTGCGACAAGTGTTATTTTACAGGGAAGATTAGGATTAAAAAAAAATACAGCTGCATTCGATATTAATTTAGGTTGCTCAGGATTTGTTTATGCTTTATCCACTGCATACAGCTATGTTAAGCAAAAAGGTATAAATAAGGTTCTATTACTCGACGGTGAAACACGATCAAAAGTATACCACCCAAAAGACAGAAAAACTGGTTTTATTTTTGGAGATGCTGCTGTTGCAGTTATAATTGAAAAAGACAAAAATATCGGAAAATCATTTTTTTCGCTTAATTCTGACGGAACTCTTCATAATTTAATAAAAATTGATGCAGGTGGCTACAGAAATCCAAGTTCCTTAGAAACATTAAAAGAAAAAGTAGTTGACAAATATGGAAATGTAAGAACCGATGAGCATGGTTATATGAATGGTGGAGATGTATTTAATTTTGTTTTAAGAGAGATTCCTAAAAATATTAAACATATTCTATCTTTTTCAAATAAAAATCTTGATGATATGGATTTTTATATCTTTCACCAAGCAAATAAATTCATGAATGAATACCTTTTAAAAAAATTGAAACTTGATAATAAAAAGGTTCCTTTCACAATTTCTAAATATGGAAATACTTCCTCAGTTTCTATCCCAATTACTATTGTTGATCAGTTAAAAAATAAATTACACGACGAAAAAAACCTTTTTATGTGCGGATTTGGTGTAGGAATGTCATGGGCAACAGCAATTGTTAAATCAAAAGACCTAAAAATTTCTGAAATTGTTGAAGTTTAATGAATCCCTTTAATTTAAAAAATAAAACTATCTTAATCACCGGAGCCTCATCTGGCATTGGCAAAGCATGTGCAATTGCGTGTGATGAGTTAGGCGCCTCGCTTGTACTGATGGGAAGAGATTTAAGGAGGTTAAAAATTACCAGAGATTCTTTGAATGGAACAAATCATTCAACTATAGATGTTGATTTAACAAAATCTGATGAACTGAAAACAAAAATTAATAATTTTTTAAAAACAGCAAAACCAATCGATGGAATTATAAACAGTGCGGGAGTATCAACAACATATCCCTTTAAAATTTTAAAACCCCCGAAAATAAACGAAGTTTTAGATATAAATGTGACTTCAAATTTCTATCTCACCAAATTATTATTGGGTAAGTTAAATAAAAATGGAGCCAGTATAATTTTTATGAGTTCAGTAATGGCTAGTCATGGTGAAAAAGGAAAAACAATTTATTCAATGTCAAAGGGCGCAATAAGTTCAGGTGCTCGTTCATTAGCTATCGAATTGGCTGATAGGAACTTTAGGGTTAACACTATAGCTCCGGGAATAGTAATTACTCCAATGAATAAAAATTCCAAATACATGAAAGATAAAAAGTATTATAAAGAAACATTAAACCAATATCCTCTTGGATTTGGTAGTCCTGATGATGTTGCAAACTTGTGTGTTTTTTTAATGTCAGATGCGTCAAAGTGGATTACTGGTACAGAAATAATTATTGACGGAGGATTTTCTGCTAAATAAATAAAATGAAAAAAATAATTTTGATAGGATCTGGTGCTCATGCCTCAGAAATTGTTGACTACATAAAATACATTAATACAAACTCATCTAAACCGAAATATAAAATAATTGGTATAATTGATAATTCAAAATATTACTACATAAAATATGGTTTTAAAGAAAAGTTCATAGGCGATATTGAAAATCATAAAATAGATAAGAAATCATATTATGTCATGGGGGTTGGAAACATATTAGTTAGAAAAAAAATAATAGACAAATTTATTGAGCATGGTGCTAAATTTGAATCCATCATTCACCCAACTTCTTTAATTTCTAGCTCTGCTAAAGTCGGAGAAGGATGCCTTATTTCTCACAATGTTTCGGTAGGACCAAAGGCATCAATCGGTGACTTTTGTGTAATTAATTCCAGATCTACAATTGGTCACGATTCAACTTTGGGTTCAAATAATTTTATTAGTCCTCAGGTAGTTTTAGGTGGATTTTCAAAGATAGGAGACGATAACTTGTTAGGAACAAATTCATGTCTAATTCCAAAGATTCAGATTGGAAATAATAACAAAATAATGGCTGGAATGTCTTTGACAAAAAATATTGATGATAATGAAACCGTATTTTATAGATACAAAGAGAAACTTATAATCAGAAACTAACAATAAATTATAAATAATGAAATGCTATGATAAATCGGTAAATCCTATAAATGGCAAGGAATATTCAATACCCTCGATAATTGATGACCGTGAAATTATTGATCGATTTATCGCAAAAACAAGTAAGCCAGTAGTTGTTGTACAAGGGTTGGGTTTTGTTGGGTCGGTTATGAGCTTAGTGTGTGCAAATGCAATTAACGGAGAGTATTTAGTAATTGGAGTTGACCTGCCAACAAAGAATACATATTGGAAAATAAAATCGATAAACGAGGGAGTTTTTCCTGTGATTGCCTCTGATCCAAAGATTGATGAGTTTTACATATCAGCTAAGGAAAAGGGAAATATTTTAGCTACTTCAGATTCTTATGCATATTCTAAGGCAGATATAATAATAGTTGACATAAATTTAGATGTTGATAAACAATCAGATTTCTTTGGTGAACTTAATGATTTTGATGTCGATTTAACATCATTTAAAAAAGCAATCAAGGTAATCGGAGAAAATTGTAAAGAAGACGTTCTCATACTTATAGAAACAACTGTGCCACCTGGAACTTCAAGAAAAGTTGCATATCCAATAATTAAAGATTGTTTAAATATGAGAAAACTAAGTATAAATAAATTTAAGCTAGGTCACTCATATGAAAGAGTTATGCCTGGACCGGATTATATTGACTCAATCCAAAATTTTTATAGAGTATATTCAGGAATTAATACTGAGTCTGCTGATGCAGTTGAAGAGTTTTTAAAAACTATCATTTCAATAAAAAAATATCCACTAACAAGACTTGGTAACACAAATGCTACAGAAATGGCTAAGGTTTTAGAAAACTCTTACAGAGCTATGAATATAGCTTTTGCTGTTGAATGGTCTAGATTTGCTGAGGAGTCGGGTGTAAACCTGTATGAGGTTGTTGATGCAATAAGAATGAGGCCAACTCATAAAAATTTAATGTATCCAGGAATCGGTGTTGGAGGATACTGTTTAACAAAAGATCCACTTTTAGCATCATGGGCGAAACAAAGTCTTTTTAATTCAAGTGAGCCACTCAATCAAAGTATTGAGGGGGTAAAAATAAATGATAAAATGCCACTCTATGCATTCAAATTTCTTAAAAAAGAGATCAAGGATTTAAAAGATAAAAAGATTTTGTTGCTAGGAGTTTCCTACAGAAGTGATGTTGGTGATACAAGATATTCTCCTGTTGAACCCTTTTATAAATATTTAATAAAAGATGGTGCAAAAATAATATTACATGACCCTTTTGTCAAGTTTTGGGAAGAATTAAGAGTAGATGTATTTCAAAATATTAACAAAGTTTTAAAGAATGATCTAAATATTGTTGTTATTACTACAGCCCATAGTTGCTATAAAGATTCAAGAGATATATTAGAATTAATTTTAAAACAAAATAATTTATTTATTTTAGACACAGTAGGTTTATTTAACAATGAAGAAATAAATAAAATAAAATCAAAACATAGAATCAGGATTATTGGAAGAGGAGATATAAATTAAAAAAAAGAAATTGAAAAAAGTATTATTATTAGGAGGAGCAGGATTTATTGGATTTAGTATAGCAAAATATCTATCAAAAAATGAAGATTATAAAATTACCATTGCTGATAATTTTTTCAGAGTTGGTGGAATAATTGATCCCCCGCTAAAATCTCTAGCCAATGAAAAAGATATCAGAATAATTTCAGGGGACTTTACAGAAAGTAAAAGCTTTCTTGAACTAGATATAGATTATGACTATGTTTACATGTTAGCATCTGTAGTTGGAGTTGACTATGTTAATAATATGCCGCATGAAATAATAAGAATTAATACTGCACTGATATTCAACACTTTAGAATGGCTTAAAAATGTAAAGTGTAAAAAGGTTTTATTCACTTCAACAAGTGAGTGTTACGCAGGTGCCATTGAAGCTTTCAACTATGATATACCTACACCTGAAAATGTTCCATTAACAATCAAGGATATTACTCATCCTAGATTTACATATGCTGTTACAAAAATGCTTGGTGAGTCTGGTTTTATACAATATTCAAAAAAAAATAGTTTTGAATGTACCATTGTTAGATATCATAATGTTTATGGGCCAAGAATGGGCTTTAAGCATGTTATACCACATCTTGCTCAAAGATTTCTAAATAATGAAAATCCATTCAAAATTTATGGTGCTTCTCAAACAAGAGCATTCAATTATATTGATGATGCGGTTCAGGGCACAGTATTAGCCATGGAAAAAGGTGGCAATGGTGAAATATATCATATTGGTTCACATGAGGAGATCACGATAAAGGAACTAATAACTTATACTGGAAATTTGATGGATTTTGACGGAGATTATGTTGAAGCGCCTACATATCCGGGTTCTGTGGCAAGACGTTGTCCTGATATAAGCAAAGCTAGCAGAGATCTAGGTTATTCACCAAAGGTTAGTTGGAAAATTGGTGTAAAAAATACAATTGATTGGTACGTAGAATATTTAGAAAAAAATAATAATCTTCATGAATCATTTTATGATAATAAAAAATCTGAATGATGAAAGAAAATGATAAAATGGTATTATTAAGTGTTCCAAATATTGCAGGGAACGAGCTAAAATATGTAAGGGAGTGTCTTGAAACTGGATGGATTTCCTCAGCAGGATCTTATGTAGACAAATTTGAAAAAATGGTTGCTGACTATGTTGGCTCAAAATATGGGGTTGCAACTATGAACGGAACCGCCGGTCTTCATATTGCATTATTGTTACTTGGTGTAAAAGAAAATGATTACGTTATAGTATCTAATTTGACATTTGTAGCAAGTGTAAATGCTATTAAATATACTGGTGCAGATCCAATTTTAATTGATGCATGTCCAAAAACTTGGCAAATGGATTTAGATTTATTAGATGAGTTTTTGAGTGAAAAAACCATTATTAATGATTATGGTGATCGTGTTCTTAAATCAGATGGAAGGGTTATTAGAACAATTATGCCAGTTCATATTCAAGGAAATATTTTCGATATCGAAAAATTTGTAAATATCTGTGAAAACTATAAGATTTCTTTTGTTGAAGATGCTGCTGAGGCATTGGGTAGTACTTATAAAGGAAAATCTGCAGGAACATTTGGCAAATTTGGAGTTTTTAGTTTTAACGGAAATAAGATAATTTCAACTGGTGGTGGAGGAGTAATAGTTACCGATGATTCTTCACTAGCCAAAAAAGCGAAGCATATTACAACCACTGCAAAAGTTGACCCTATGCTATATTTTCATGATCAAACAGGATATAATTATCGACTTGTTAATGTTTTGGCAGCGATCGGCGTTGCTCAAATGGAGCAGCTTCCATCATTTGTTAAGAAAAAAAAATTAATCGGAGATTTTTACAGAGAAAAGTTAGCATGTGTTGGTGATTTAACTTTTCAAAAGGTATTAGAGCATGTTTATCATAATGACTGGTTATTTACGTTCAAATCATCTAAAAAGAATGCCCTTTTAAAATACTTGAATACCAATAAAATTATGAGCCGACCATTCTGGATGCCAATGAATCAGCTACCAATGTATAAAAATTGTTACTATGTACAAAAAGATGATAATTGCAGAGAAATCCATAATAGCAGTTTATCAATTCCATGTTCAACAAATATCACTCATCAAGAGCTTGAAAAAGTTGTAAAAACGATAAAAACTTTTTTTAAAAAATGTATCTAATAATAAAAAGAATTTCAGATATTTTCCTTGCATTATTTTCTATAATACTGTTCTCACCTATTTTATTTATTGTTATAATAATTTTAAAATTTTCTGGTGACGGAGAAATTTTTTATTTACAGGAAAGGGTGGGCTACCGAAATAATATATTTTTTATATACAAATTTGCAACAATGATTAAGAATAGCCCCAATTTAGGTAATGGAGATATAACACTACGTAATGATCCTAGGGTCACTAAAGTTGGTAAGTATTTGAGAAAAACTAAAATCAATGAACTTCCTCAAATATTTAATATTTTAAAGGGTGATATTTCTGTTGTTGGTCCCAGACCTTTAATGAAAGCAGGTTTTAGTAGATATAGTAAAAGTTTTCAAAATACGGTTTATAATGTTAAGCCTGGTTTGACAGGGATTGGTTCAATAATTTTTAGAGATGAGGAAAAAATATTGACTGAATCTAAATTAAAACCAAGTGATTGTTACAGAAATGTAATCCTTCCACACAAAGGTCAATTAGAGTTGTGGTATCAAAGGAACAGATCTTTAAAACTTGATTTGCAATTAATTATAATCACTGCTTGGGTGATAGCCTTTCCTGAATCAACAATATACAACAGGTGGTTTAAAGACTTACCGTCCTGGAATTTTTAGTTTTTGTTTAAAGAATCAAACTAAAAATCTATTTTTAAAAAAATATCATAGCTATATATGGTGACAATAAACAAAAAATTTGTAATTAAGTTTATAATAAATTTAATTCACCCTAAATCTCCTGTAAATATTGATAATTATATTTTTAATAACCAATCATTTTTGAACAATATTTTGAGGGTTGGTAGCAGTAATTTAATAATTCCCGCAATCTATGTAGCTATCAAACGTAAAAAACTTACTTCCTTCTTTCCTGACGATTTTTTAGATTATTTAAGATTAATTTACGAAATTAATGTAAACAGAAATTCAGAGGTTACGAATCAAATTCATTTTATCGGATCGGTTTTCAAAAAAAATAAAATTAATTATATTTTTCTTAAAGGCGCAGCAATTTTATTAATGAAACCCTCTGACTTAGCAAATGTAAGAATGATTGGTGATATTGATATATTGGTTTGCGGTAAGGATCTATTAAGAGCCAAAAAAATTCTTGAAATCGAGGGCTTTAAACAAATAAATTCTCAAAATGATAAATTTTCTGATCAAATTCATGACTTTGAAAAAAAAAATAGGCATTTGGAAAGGATGATAAGTAAAGATTTTATATGTGCAGTCGAATTGCATAGGGAGGTTCTCACAAGCAAATTCAAACATATATTGCCATCACACAAATTGCTCAATAACAAGAGAAAAATTAATAACTACTGGACAGGTTCGCAAGAACATATGTGGCAACATTCTATAATGGACTGGCAATATAATGACTACGGATCAATTACTAACTCTTTATCATTGAAGTCAGTTTTTGATGTATTACACTTGGAACCAGTGAATCTCAAAATTTCTCTTGACAAACATGATAAATCTATTCTTCAATTTTATAGTCTGCTTTCACTATTTATTGATAAATATTCAACAGGCTTTAAATTTAGAAAGTTTCTATATAGTATTCAGTTAAGATTTCATAGACTAGATTTCTTATTTCAAAAATCTGTTATTTTTTATATATGGCTATTTTCAAAAATTAAAACACTTTTTTTAAGATCAATTTTATTTTTTCGGTCCAATGAATACAGAATACGCATACTAAAGAGTCCAAAAAAACTCTTTTCAAAATTATTAAGATTTTTAAATGATTAAATTTTAGTTTTAATCTATGTAAAGTCTTACCATTTATTTTTGAAACTTAACTACTTTCTTTTCTATTAAATTAAATTATTTAAATTTTATATATTTGCTGACACTTAAAAAAATGAGATATCTGCTATTAACAATAATATTAGTTCTTTCTTGTTCATCCAAAAAAGAAGTTATATTGATTCAAGATGCTGAATCATTACAAAATTTTGATATCAATTATCAGCCAATTAAAATCAAGTCAGATGACATTCTAAGAGTAAAAGTTTCATCGAAAACCCCTGAGTTAGCGAAACTATTTTCATTTGACGAATTTACAAATACATCATCCGAATCAGGTTTTCTTATCAATGGTTACATGGTAAATTCTGATGGATTCATTAATATTCCTCTGCTAAGTCCGGTTTTGGTAAAGGATTTAACCGTATTTGAAGCCTCTGAAAAGATTCAAAAATCTTTAGAGGACCAAGGTTTATTGATTAACTCAACGGTTGATGTTAAAATACTTAATTCTTACTTTACTGTTCTTGGTGAAGTTAACAAACCGGGAAGGTATAATTTCATAAAGAATAATATTAATATTTTTAATGCTTTGGGATTAGCTGGAGATCTTACAATTAATGGAAATCGTGATGATATTAGAATTTTAAGAAATTTTGATGGCAATTTGGTGACTAGTACAGTAGATTTGACAAAAGCAAATTTACTTTCATCAGATAATTTTCAGGTATTCCCTGGAGATATTATAATTGTAAATCCCAATGACGCAAGGGTTAAAAATGCTGGTATTATTGGTAACTCTGGTAATTTGCTTTCTGTTTTGTCATTCATACTATCATCCCTGATTTTAATTACATCTTCAAATTAAACCAAATGGACTATAGAAGTGAGTTAAACAATAAAGAAGATTTTGAATTTAATGTTAAAGAGGAGATCTACAGATATTTAAGTTTCTGGCCATACCTATTAATTACTTTAGTTGCCTTTACTCTGATTTCTTTTGCGTATCTACGATACACTCCATCACAATATATTTCAACCGCTGTAATTGAAATTCTTGACGAATCGCAAGACAGAGAAATGGCTTTACCTACTGAGTTGACTGTCTTTAACAGATCTATGATTAATCTGGAGAATGAAACTAATGTTCTAAAATCTTTTTTGTTACACTCTAAGGTTGTAAGAAACCTGAATTCTAATATTTTTTACTATCGATTGGGACAAATTAAATCATCTGAGATGACTAAAGTTGATTGGTTTGATGACTACGAAATTGAGTATAATATTGATTTAAATGAAACTAAAGTTACACTAATTTTTAATATTGAAATTGTTGATGGAAAACTTATAATTGACGATATCAGCTCACCAGAAAATATAATATCTTACAAATTTGACGGATTAAAAACCAATACCATCGATCATAATCTTCCATTTGATCTATATATAAAAAAATATGACGAAGAAATCAAAAGCTATCAATTAAAAATACTTCCTGTTTCAAAAGCTGCCAATTTTTATAAAAAATCCTTTCAAACTCAGGTTTTGGGGGATGACAGTGATCAATTATTATTAAAATTAGTTCACGAAAACCCACAAATTTCTGAGAAATATCTGATGGGCATATTATCAGCCTTTGACAATGATGGTATATTAGATAGGCAGTTGGAATACAAAAGAACTATTGAGTTTGTCAATCAAAGGGAAAAAATTTTAAAGAACGAGCTTGAGGTTATCGAGATAAAAAAGCAAGATTTTAAAAAATTAAATAACCTTTCGGATATAAAGGTTGATGCTTCTAATAATATTGATTCAAAATTGGTTTATGATAGCGAATTATTTGATGCTGAGTCACAAAAAACACTTGCACTTTTTCTTAAAGAAACTTTGTCAGACGGAAATTATGATTATTTGCCTATAAATATTGGCCTAGAAAACTTTGATTTAAATAATATTATTTCTCAATATAATAATTCTGTTACAAAGAGGAATAGTTATTTAATTGAGGCAGGCTCAAATAATATATTAGTAAAAACACTTGAATCTCAACTAGATGACCTTGTGAATAACATTTCTAAGTCACTTGATGGATACTTGAGTACCATTGATTTAAAAATTAAAAACCTAAAGGATAAAGAATCTGAGTTTGATAATATATACAACACTGTTCCAGAGAATGAAAAAATATTAAGATCAATCGAGAGAGAACTATCCATTAAGGAGGCATTATATCTATTATTACTTCAAAAGAGGGAAGAGGCAGCAATTAATTTTGCTGTAGTAAAACCCACTATAAAAATAATTGAGTACCCTATTACCGAAAATATTCCCCTAAGTCCAAGGCCACAAAGAACTTACTTAGCCGCCTTAATATTATCATTTACAATTTTCTTTATTGTATTATTTATATGGTTTTATATTGATGATAAAATCCACCATAAAGATCAACTAATGAAAAAGCTCAATAAAGCTATTCCAATTTTATCTGAAATACCATTCATTAAAGATCTATCAGAAAGTAAGATTTTTAATTCCAATGACACAAGAACACCGCTGACTGAGAGTATACGAATGCTAATTGCTAATTTAAGGTTTACTTTTATGGATTTGAATTTGGATTCAGGAGGAACTGTAATTTTATTTACTTCGTCTGTTAAAGGTGAGGGAAAAACTTTATCATCAGTAAGTACTGCAGTTAATTTATCTAATGATTTACAAAAGAATAAAAAGGTTATTCTTATCGGAGCTGACTTAAGAAACCCACAAATTCACAGGTCATTTGGTATTGAAAAAGACATAAGTGGAATTTCAGAAATTCTTTATAATAATGATATAGATCAATATAAAAGTTTTATTAAGACATTTAATAATCTTGACGTTATATTTTCAGGAGTTATACCTCCAAACCCAACTTCTATTTTGTCTAGTTCATCCTTCAAAGAATTATTGGTTAAACTTAGAAATGACTACGATTATATAATTATTGACTCTGCTCCTTGCCTTCTCGTTTCGGATACTTTTCAAATTATAGATCAGGCTGATTCAATCGTATATTTGTTTAGAGCCAATTACACAAGTAGCAAGCTTATCGATTTTATTAATGAGCTACCTGAAAACAAAAAAATTAAAAATCTTTCATTAGTGCTAAATGGAGTTGGAAATAGTTCAGCATATGGGTACAAATATGGTTACCAGTATGGGTATAAATACGGGTATAAATACGGGTATAATTATGGATATGGATATGGCTATGGTGGAGGAAATGAATCCAATTAATTATTATTAGTTAAAAAGGTTGTTTTTCTCCATTACACCCTTCATTAGTTTGACGTTTTTTATTACCAATTTTTTATCAAAACTTTCTATGTGTTTGATATTATGAATATCACTTCCTGCAAAATCTATAAGTTTCTCCATAAGAAGTCGGTCTAAAATAGATGATACTTCTCTTCCATAATAGTTAGTTGCAGAAAGAAGATTTGATTGAAAGTAACAACCAATTTTTTTTAATTTAAAGAAATTTTTAAAGTTATTGCGATAAAATAAATATCTTTCTGGATGGGCAAGAATTGGTTTGTATCCATTAATTTTAATTTCATATAAAATTTCATAAAGATTATATGGCGGTGATATATAACTCATTTCAACTAGTACATATTTATCCTTCAAGCATAATAGTTTCTTCTCTTTTGCTTTTTGAAAAATGATTTCATCAAGCATATACTCAGAGGCATAAGTTATTTCAATTTCAGTTTTTAAATTAGCTTTAATTTCATTAAATGAATTGGCAATTGATCTATTTGTATTGTTATAAAGACCACTGTATGTGTGGGGTGTTCCAATGATTTTAGAAAATCCCATTTTTTTTATTTTTGAAATAAGCTCTAGAGATTCAGCTAAGTCTTTTGGCCCATCATCGATTCCAGGGAGAATATGAGAATGAATGTCAACAAATCCATTTGGAATTATCTCTTTTAAAGTCGGTTTTGATTTAAATAAATTAAAAATCATAGCATTAAATTATATTATATTTAAATCAAATACTAAGAATTTAAAAGACATTATATTATACACCATTTAAATTACTAAATTTGAATTATGAATTCAGAGTTTCCTTTTTTACTTTATTATTTAGGAGTTCTGGCTGGTACTGTTTTTTTATCTAGATTTATCTTTACAAAATATATTCAATTTGCAAAGACTTATAATCTGGTAAAAGCCGCAAATTCAAGGGCAGCCCACATAGGAACAGTATTCACAGGTGGAGGTGTAGTTTACGCTGCTGTAATTATGGTAGCTGCATTAATCTTGGACAATTTAGATTTTGTTGAGTTTTCTAACTTTAGCCCTATTGTTGCAACAGGCATACTTGTTTCAATTCTTGGATTTTATGATGACTTTATTGAGATTTCAGCATTTAATAA
>Ga0160422_10000943_pt1 | contig 17960 bp, 10 predicted proteins | sample Fk160mmetaG_FD_108192 | JGI IMG/M metagenome (GOLD analysis project Ga0160422, IMG submission 108192) | Marine microbial communities from the Central Pacific Ocean - Fk160115 60m metaG | ecosystem: Environmental > Aquatic > Marine > Oceanic > Photic zone | place: The Central Pacific Ocean... | reverse complement strand
GGCCATCTCGGTTCCGTTTCAGGCGCCCAACGGCATTCGAAACACGCCCGACGGACAAGGGGGCTTTTCAACCGAGATCATCACCCCAGCCAATGAAGACCCGATCAACGATGTTGGGTTCGAATTTGCCGCCTCCGACTGGCGAGCGTGGTCGTGGAATGCGGCGCTGATGATCGAACCGCCCTCAAAAGAATGGGCTCTCGGTCTAATGGTTCAACCACCGGTTCATTTCCATGCCGAAGGATACATGGCCGCCGACTTTTCGAACCACATCCTCTATACGGAGGGCTTCAACTTGGGAGGCGATCCCGACCAAGTGATCATGTCGAAGACCAGCCGTGACGACAACGTCTCGTTGAACATCAGCATGCCGCTCATCCTGAAAAGTGGCTTCGCCGTCCGACCTTCCACCGCCACTGAAATCGAAGTGTCGGCCATTTGGCAACAGTGGAGCAGCATCAAAAACATCACCATCACCGACTTAAACCTTGAGGTTGACCTGAACGAACAACACGAGAACGAGCTGATTGCTCCTCAACTCGCCGATGATGTGATGATCACGGATGACGTTGTGTTGCCGGCCAACTACCAAGACGCTTGGTCGTTCCGCATCGGGGGCGAACACGAGGTGACGTCCGCCTTCACCCTGAGAGCCGGCACATTCTACGAAACCTCCGCCATTCCCTCGACAACTCAAAGTGTGTCGCTGATTGATGGGAAAAAAATAGGGTATGGGCTGGGTTGCGGCTACCAGCCAAACGCCAACATCTCAGTTGATATCGGCATTACCCAGTCCTTCCTCACACCGACCACGGCCACCGATTCAGAAGTGAAGCAGATTTCTGTCAATGCGCTGAGTGGCGAATTCATGGACGGGACCACCATCGGGAACGGGACCTACGAATCCAGCTCACTCATTTTTGGGGCTGGCATGACCTATGAATTTGGGCCGAACGGCTGACGATTCAGTTCAGCAACAGCGTGGTCGGTGTCTGGACCATTCAAAAAGTTGCGGCCATGCAGTCAGTATGCGCGGCAGCGACAGCGGCAGTTGGTTAGCCTTTTCTCGCGAACGGAGAAGCCATGACTGTCGAGATCAACGCTCACCTTCCCTCGGACACTGAATCCGCCACTCGCTCTGCCGTCACCGAAGTGGTCGCCGGCATGAAAGGATCCAAAATTTTGGCCATTGCATCCAGCGTGCGGGCCATGATCGCAGAGGGTCGCGAGGTGTGCAACCTGACGGTTGGTGACTTTAAACCATCCGAGTTTCCGGTTCCCTCCATCCTTGTGGACGAAACCAAGGCCGCACTGGGCCGAGGCGAAACGAACTATCCGCCGTCGGACGGTCTCCCCGTTTTACGCGAGGCCATCGCCACCCTCTACAAGCGCGACCTCGGCCTCGATTACGGCATGGAGGGGGTTGTGGTGTGCTCGGGAGCCCGGCCCGTCTTGTACGGAACGTGGCAGCTGTTTACAAACCCTGGCGATAAGACCGTGAGCTTTCTGCCCGCATGGAACGTGGGCTATTACGCGCACCTCTGCCAAACGGACCACCATTTTATCGGCACCACCCCAGAGACAAACTTCTTTCCAACGGTTGACCAAGTTCGCGAAGCGATCAAGGGCGCACGCTTGCTGGTGATGAACAGCCCCCTCAACCCTACAGGGACCGTGATCGACCCTGAGGTACTGAAGGGCATCGCACACGCCATCGTCGAAGAAAACCGTTCCCGCGGGGATTCCCCTCCCTGCATGCTGATGTGGGATGCGGTGTACTGGCAGCTCACCAAGGACGAATACCCGTACCACTCACCGGTGCAGCTGGTCCCCGAGGTGGCGCCCTATGTGGTCCACATTGATGCGATCTCCAAGGGCTTCGCCGCCACCGGTCTTCGCGTTGGGTGGGCCGTCTTGCCCCCCTATCTGCAGCCCAAGATGAAGGCCCTGATTGGCCACATGGGAGCATGGGCCGGGCGACCCGAACAGATTGCAACCGCAGCCTTGCTCAACAACGCCGAAGCGATGGGCGAGTACAACCAATGGATCAAGAGCGAAGTCGACGCCCGCCTCGACGCGCTGTACGCCGGCATTATGGACCTGAAAGAATCGGGCCTGCCGGTCGATGCCATTGAGCCCCAAGGCGCCATCTACCTGAGCTTCCGAGTCAACCTCGAAGGCCAGAGCAACGAACAGATTCGCTCGACCTTGCTCGAGGAGGCTGGGATGGCTGTGGTGCCGTTTCAAGCGTTTGACCTCGATGAGGACTCCGGTTGGTTTCGAATCAGTGTGGGTGCCATCGGAACCGCTGAGATCCCGCCCCTGCTCAATCGCTTGGGCGCAACCATTCGACGCGCTACGGAGTCTTCATGAGCCTGCCCAATGACTTCAACGACGACGGCGAGTTTCGACGCGTCGTCAAGGGCGTGCTCAACGACCTGCTCGAGCAGGCCGATGACATCGACTCCGATGACCACGATCCAAGCCTCACCGATGGAAACCTCAAGGTCACCTTTGAAGATGGCTCTACCTTCGTACTGTCGCAACAACCGCCCACGCGTGAGTTGTGGCTGTCCGCCAACTTCACCGCGTGGCATTTCGTGCGAAGAGGAGGCGTATGGCTCGAGCGAGACAACAGCGATCCGTTGACGGATGTCCTTTCTTCGCTGTTCTCTGAGAAACTGAACATGGACATCCGGTTCACGCTCTGAGTGACCATGGGCCACCAGCCCCAGTTGCCTGAACGGTACACGCTGATCGGCAAGATCGGTGAGGGGGCCACCTGTTTGGTCTACCAAGCCCAAGACACCTTGCTCGACCGCATGGTGGCCTTCAAGATTGTTCGCCGAAACCTAGGCATGCACGCCCGGTTTCGTGCACGCTTTGCTCGCGAAGTCGCTCTCAGTGCCGAGGTGGTTCACCCCCGAGTCATTCCCGTTCTCGATACGGGCAGATTGGATGACGGAAGCCCGTTTGTGTCCCTCGCGTTCGCCGATCAAGGCAGCCTCAGCGACCTGCTGAAGCGACAACCCACCATGAGCGAGGCCATCCGAATCATCAATCAGGTACTCGATGCGCTCGCACACATGCACTCAAGAGGCGTTCTTCACCAAGACCTTAAACCGGCCAATGTATTGCTCCACTCGGGATTGAACGGCGAAGCCAATGCGTGGATTGCGGATTTGGGGGTGGCGGGCGACATGGCCGAACTGGCGCTCCACCAGCAAGGCATGGGGGGCACACCCATATGGATGGCGCCCGAACAACGGCACGGTCGATACACCGAACTGGGGCCAGCGACGGACTTGTACGCCGTCGGGTTGATGCTCTTCGAAATCCTGGGCGGCGACCGCAGTGGAAAAGAGGTTGGGACACGCAAGCTACTCGACCCGTTACCGGCAGGCCCTCTTGGGCTGAATGAGGATGTGCCCAGTGCACTCGAGGATGTGGTTCGGAGCTTGCTCCAGCCCGACCCTCGGGAACGATACGATCGCGCCTCGGACGTGATGAGAGCCATTCGAAACGCCATCAGCGACAATCCGCTGACTTCGCCCGTGCCCGCTCCGATCGGCGGACTTGTGGGACCGAGCTTCTCCAACGTTCTTCTCGCAGAGGGCATCGAAGCATTGACGGCAACCACGACAGTACCGGTACCCGAGACGGGTGTCCGCTGGAACCGCGTGCCTCCCGACCCGATGCCGATGGAGCCGCCTCCGCCGGCTGCCTCGGGAGCGGAGGCAGGGGGCTTGGCGATGGTGGGGCTCCGAGAGCCACCCATCGAAGCGCATGAGAATGTTCGGTGGTTGCTGTGGCAACAGGCTCGCGAAGTGGTGGGCACCAAAGAGCCTCGAGTTGTTCTGTTGATCGGACCCAACGGCATTGGGAAATCTCGAGTGGTCCAATCCATTGCTCAGACCATCGAAGCCTACGGCCACATGGAGGTGGCCATGCTCCAATACCATCAACCTGCTGGTCCCGATGACGGATACCGAGGCGCAGTTCAAGAAATCTTGGCCCCGTGGAACGACAACCGGGATGCCCTTCAAACCCGATTCATGCGATGGCTCAGCCGAGATCAGCAACGAAATCCGTCACAGGTAGAGACCGAAGCCAGCGTCCTTGCTCGATGGTGTGGCTACATGGATGAAGGGGAGACACCCGTCAATGCCGCGGTCGGCCTCGCCTTTCTCTATCGCCATCTCGACGCCCGGGCGTGGCGCGGCGGGGCCATGCTGCTGTTGGACGATGCTCACCTCGCCCAAGAGGCGGGAGATGGCCTGAACATCGCCGATGCCGTCATCGATCAAAGCATCGGTGAACGACCATTTTTACTGGTCGCCACCGTGTCGTCCGAAGCCGTTGCACAGGACCCTGCGCTGGCGCACCGGATTCGCTCTCTTGAACGCCGGGGCGCACTGCGTGTTGATCTCGAGCGGATGTCGGAGGGGGATCTCCGAACCTTCCTGCGCCAGTCACTGAACTTGTCTCCAGAACTCGCAGAGTCGGTGGCGCCGCACTGCAACGGGAGCCCCAGCATGGCCATGCTCATGGTGCGGGACTGGGCCACTCAGGAGTACTTGGTACAGACGCCGAACGCCGAACTCACCCTCGATCCGCTGGTGATGTTGGACGACATTCTTCCCCGAGAAATCAACGACCTTTGCCTGTCACGGATTCGAGGGGCGATCGAAAAAACCGAGCGCCCAGAGGCCGCATACGAAGCCCTTGCTGCAGCGGCTCTGGCCGGTCAGGCACCTCCGAGCATGGTCGTGCGAGAAGTCAGTCCCGAAGGACTCGATGCCCTCCTCGCCACCGGTTTGATTCGACAACGCGGGTGGCGGCTGGTGTTTGAGCACGGACGGATTCATTCCGCGGCACTCCAGATCGCCATGGGAAGACCCAACGTGAAAGGCCTCCACGAGCGCCTCGCAGATGCGTGGTCGCGAGTGAGCGACAAGACTGGGGCAGACTTTGACCTTCCCGTCGGCACTCACCGGTTGCATGCGGGCATGCCAAACGCAGCGATCATTCCGTTGCTTCGGGCCGCTCGACGCACCCTCGACGAGGGTCGATTTGCCCTAGCGCTCAATGCCGCATCACTGGGCACAGACGCTGCGGACCGTGCCGGTGGAATCTCAGCGCGGGTCGAGGCCCGCTTGCGGACCGCCGACGCCCTCACCTCCCAAGGAATGATCGAAGATGCGATCCGCGTCATCAACGAAGCGCACGAAATCGGGCACCTTGACCGTCGAACTGAAGCCCTCCTGTGGGTCTCGCTGGCTCGAGCGGAAACCGCCCAAGGTCACCTCGAAAAAGCAAAACATCTACTGGAGTCTGCCGAAGCCACATTCGAAGCCACGCGAGACCGCGAAGGGCTGATCGAAACGGCTGCATGCATCGCAAGAGTGTATCGAGAGCAAGGCCACCCCGAAGAGGCGGCGCGCCGCTTTGCGAAGATGTTGCGCCTTATTCGAAACGATCGTCGATCTGAAGTCCAAGCATTGCACGGCCTCGTCGATGCCCGGGCGGCCAGCGGCAGGATCGAGGGGATTGAGCCCTTGGTGCAAAAACTCAGGGAAGTGGCATTGGCAACGGGCGACACCCGCCGCATCGCCAATGCAACCTTCGCAGCCGGACTGGTTCGCCTTACGGGGCATGCTTTCGATGATGCAGAACGCCACTTTCACACGGTGCGGGCACTCGCCGTCACTGTCGGCGATCACAAACTTCAGGTGGACGCCGAAAACAATCTTGGCGAGACCCTGCGCCTCCAAGGAAACCTGCGAGAGGCGGAGCGGATGTACGAGAGCGTGGCGCGGCTCGCGGAGGAGCGAAAATGGCCGATTTCATCGGCCATCGCCCACCTCAACCTCGCGATCATCAGCGAGGCTCGAGAAGACTCTTCCTTTGCTCGCATCAATGTCGATCAGGCCGAGGTTCACCTCCAAGACCACCCTCGCCACTGGGCATGGATGTATGTCGGCCTCTTTAAGGCGGTTTGGGCCGCGGAGGTCGACGATGAGAACACGTGCCGAGCATGGTGGTCGGTGTCCACAGACCGGGGTCTGGGCCGCATGGTTTCTCAGGACTTGATCGAACCCTTAAAGCGGCTTGCCGTCGCCTCGGTACGGAACGGGTGGAATGATCTGGCGAAAAAAGCCATTACAGTTCGAGAGACCATCATTCACTCGAGACCCACTTTGTCTCAGACGGATATAAGCGACTTGTGATTCAGGAGCGCCCCATGACGACCCCTCTAATTCTTCTCTTCACCGCCCTCGGGTGCATCGAGCCACCACCATCTGCCACAGAGGGAAGCACCGAACCGGGTGGCGCAGCCAAACCTGGTGCACCCGAACCCGGCGCACCGGCCGCAGAGGGCGCACCGGGTGCGCCCGGTGTTCCCCAAGAAGCCACCAAAGTGCCCCAACCCCACGACGGCGCCGACATGGGTTCACCCAAACCCCAGTTCACACAGGCTGAACTGGCGGATGGGGCCAAACTCAACCTCAACATCGAGTGCGATGAATGCAGCGGATCGATTCTTGTCCGGGTCGAGGATGCCTCCAAGCACCCGCCCATCGTCTCAACACAGAAGAGCTTCGATGGGGCAGGCAAGAGCGAGATTATGGTGCCAAAAGGAATCTCAGCGGTGCTGATGGTCGTCGATGACACAGATGGGAACGGTCAACCAACACCCGGTGAAAACATTGGGCTTTGGACCGGCGGACTGCTGAACACGGATGCTCCGCCCGATGTGGTGGACTTAAAGGTTGGCGTGGTGCCTGACACACCGCCGCTTCCGCCCGCCGAGGACGACCCGAATGCCGTGCCACCGGTTGGCGCCGATGGCGCTGCACCGGTCATGGACGAGACGCCCAAAACGGACGCGACGCCTGCCACCGACGGTGCGCCCGCTGAAGCGGTCACTCCGCCAACGGAGTAGTTGACCCGGGCGGTGGCCCGGGCGTGGCGGATCGTGATTGTTCCGCCGTCCTGACCCGCCTCAGGAACAGGTCCGTCGCCGTTCGGGCGCGTTCAAGTTGAGCCGAAGCATCACTGCTTCCAGCCTGTGCAGCCAGACGGCCATCAATGGCCAGCAAGATGCCCTCTCGATTGGGGCACTCCCAATCTTGATGGTGCAGAGGAAAGTTCATCTGCAACGACTGGCGCGCCAAATCGAAGCGGCCCGCGCGCGCCAACTGTCGAACACCTTCGTTTCGAAGCTGCTTGATGTTGTAGTAGCGACTGCCGTGGCCATACCCATCGAGGTGTGCCGCACGCGTGTGCAGAATCGACAACACCCCGCCCGGTTGATCCTTCATCTTTGCGTTCAGTACGAATGCTGTGTCCTCCACCCACTGGCGATGGTTCGGTTCGCTTAAATCCAGTTTTTCGAGCACACCGATCGCACGCGGACCGGGCTGACCTGCAACATCAATCAGAGAATCGCCGGTGGGCATGCCTCCCGTGCCCACCACCGTAAACTTCACCGCCTGTTTGGGCTCCGTGGGAGCCTTCAGTCCTGCACTCTCCGCGATGTCAATGTCGAGGCGTTGGACCATCCGGGCGTGGGCCGCCGCGTCAAAGTATCCCCATGGCTCGGTAAACTTCAGTGGATCAACTGCATCAAGGTACAGCGACCAGAGCGTGACACGCATTGCGTGCCGATCATCAAAATCCTCAAATGCGTCGATGGCCGGAAAGGAGATGGCTTCGGCTGCTGTGGCGAGTCGGGTCCGCAGTTCTTGACCGACGGCCGCTGACATCGTCCGTTCCCGAAGATGCTGAAAGTATTCGCGCCGCACTCCTGCGATGCCGGTTGTGACACCTTCGGGCTGGCCTGAAAGCAACGCGGCGTCCCGCAGGGCTGCATCGCGAACGAGCGTGGGGATTTCCGTTTCAGGGCCTCCCGTTTTCGGAATCATTCCCGTGAGATCAGCAGCCAAGGCACGGTACACCGCTGCCGCTTGCAGCGGATCCGAGGAGGTTTGAGCGACCAATCGGGCTCGATCCCGCTCGATCACCGAAAGGTGTCCCGCCACCCTCATTCTCACCCCATCCCACGTTCGCTCGCCGTAGAAGTTGTGGTCCGGCACAAACCCGCCCGGATCGTGCCGCCATGCGGGACTGTCTGCCGGAATTGGAGGGTGTTGAACCCCCTCCTGAACCCCAACGCGTTCAACAGCCTCGTCATGAACCGCAACCCGTTCGGACTCAGGCGGCTTTGTCTCGAGTCTGGCGTCATCGCTCCCTGCACACGCCAATACAGCCATCCATGCCCAAGACATCATGGACCAGCCTCCAACATCCAAACCTGAATGGGACCGTCGATGGTCGGCGGGCCGAACACCGAGCGAAGCACGGGTTCATAGGCACTGCGCAGCTGGGCACGCGCTTCTAAATCGCCGTGCAACACAATGGCAGCATACCGCCGTGCGAGCGCCTTCTGATACAGATCCGGGCCCTTTCCCGGGTCCTCCACCACGCGGTGTTCTGACTCTCGGATGATCGGATCGGTGAATGCACTCTGAACCTCCAAATCTCGGGCCGAATCAAGCCGAACATTGGGCGAGTACGGAATCCCGCGGCCATGCGCGGTCTGATTCCAGAAATACCGACTTGTGGCCATCGTCGCCCCGACGCTGCCCGGCAGGTCCAGCACGGGGCCGTCCTTCTCGATGGCAGCATAGACATCCGGAACCCGCGCGCTCGAAGTCGGGACGGGCCACGGGCCGGGCGAGAACAAGAGAGACTCCACGGCAACGGCGAACCCGCATGCGGGTACGAGCCAAGCGCGTTTGAGTGCAGACAGGCCTCCGGCCGCAAGGACCACGGCAGCAATCTGTCCGCCAATGCTCAGGCGAAGGGGGTGGGTGATGGCCACATCTGGCAGGAGCAACTGCGCCCAATAAAACGGAAGAGACACGCTGTATCCTCCCACCTTTACCCAATCACCGAGGTACAAAATTGGACCCAATCCGAACACAAGGGACACCGCGGCGGCCACACCCCAATGGCGGAGTTTAGGGACACGCACAAGTCCAACAATGGCAAGACCAATGACGACCCATCGCAGGTATCCAGTGTGCACGAATGCCTCGCCGTATGCCGTGAGATCCACGGACTGAAAGTCTCCGGGCATCACATACGTTCTGGGGTCAACGGCGTTGTGACTCAAAATCCACCCGACGGCAAACTCTTTGGGCCGTACGATCAAGGCATTCCCACTGTGGAGTGTCCACTGAAACGCACCCCAAAAAGGCAGCGCGACAGATGCCGACAACCCGGCTCCGGTCAGGGGATCCCGCAGCATTGCCACCGACGGTCGCCACCCTGCCCGCAGGTGCTCGAGGAGCCGGAGACCGCCAAGTACAGAAAGCATCATGATCGTCACCAGCCCGTAGTAGAAGCTGGCCGCCGTGGTGAGCCCGATGAAGGCTCCCAAATGGATCCATCGCCGGCGCGACGGTTCCGCCATGACGCGAACACCCGCCCAGAGGCTCCAGACAATCCAGTGAATCGCAACAACTTCGGAGATGCCATTCGACATCTCCGACAGTAGAAATGGCAACGTGGCCAACCCGAGACCAGCGAATGCCGTGTGGGGACCCGGACCGAGCACTTCTTGGGTCAGTGTCTGACCCGCCATTCCTGCGGCGGCGATGCGCCCGATCATCACTGCATTGTAGGCGGCAGCTGGGCCAAATATCCATGAAATTGGGGTCCCGATCAGCGCCCCTATCATGTCGATAAAATAAAGGTCGCCTCCCTCCGGAACGCCAATCAGATCGGTTGCGAAGGGCAACTCGAGCGAAATCAGCTGGTGCGGAACAAACCAAAATCCCCACGCGTGATTCCATACATCCACATCCGGGTGACCAATCAGAAGCTCACGGGGAGACATTGATGCGGGGTAGGTGATCACCATCGCGATGGCGATCCAGAACACGGCGCGAAGAACAACCGTGGTGCGATTCATGCACCCGACCCCGGGCGCTTGTTGATCCGGACCGACGAGAAAACGGTTCGCAGTCGGCTCAGTTCATCGGCTGAGAATCGAACATCCATCGCCCTTGCGTTCTCACGCGCTTGCTCTGCAGTGCGGGCCCCCACGAGCGCAGCCGTCACGCCCTCTTGGTGAAGCACCCACGCCACGGCAAGGTTCGCCAGCGTAATGTTGTGGCTCGCGGCGATGTCCGCGATCTCGTCAAGCGCACCCAACACCTTCACTCGGTTCTCTGGATGGTAGAGCGGATCATCTCGACGCCCATCGCCCTCTGGAAACGAACGGTCCATCGAGACCCGACCCGTCAAAATCCCTCGCCCCATCGGCGAGTAGACGATGACACCCACGTCGTTCCGAAGGCAGTAGGGAAGAACGGTTGATTCGACCTCGCGGTGCAGCAACGAATAGCGCGGTTGGTCGGAAGCCAGCGGAACATCCCCGAGCGCCAACCGGGCTTCATCCATCTGTTCAGTGGAAAAGTTGGATACACCGACCGCACCGACTTTTCCTTCCGCATGCAGCATCCTGAGAGCCCCCATCGTGTCGGCGATCGGGGTGGACGGATCGGGCCAGTGACACTGAATCAAGTCGATGCGCTCGATTCCGAGCCGTCTCAACGACTGTTCCACTTCCCAACGCACAGAATCTGGACGCAAATTCCGTGTGATTCGCCACGACCGGCCCTCCGGATCGACGGTGTCAAAGAAGTGGGCGCCTTCTTCGGTGTCCCAACGGAGACCGACCTTTGTCAGCACCTGCACGCGGTCGCGAATGCCCTGTATGGCCCGTCCAACCACTTCCTCGGACCGGCCAAAACCGTAGACGGGGGCCGTGTCGATGCTCGTGATCCCAGCGTCGACGGCGGCGCGAAGTGCATCGCACGAGGCATTGTCATCGGCACCGCCCCAGTACCACCCACCAAAGGACCATGCGCCCAAAATGACACGACTGACGGTGAGGGGGGACGCGCCCAACGGAAGGGATGTCATCGGACCTCCTAAAACGGCGAGGGGCCGCTCGATCGCGCTTTGCCCGAGGCCTGATTGGCCGGTGCAGTAACGGCTGGACCCGACGAGCGCCGTTTCGTTTGGTCTTGCCGCCGTCGATTCCAGAAACTCACAAATTTCTTCTCCGGGTCATCTTTGTCGCACACCTCGGACGTGCCTCGAGGCGCAGTACCGGGCAAGAAGGGCGCGCGAATGGACTTGCATCCCTCTCCCTTCTGTGGGCGGAGCCCGGTCACTGTGCAGATTCGACGGTAATCGAGTTGGGGGCGCTCGAAGCTTCGGGGTCCAAGATCCGAAGCCACTTCGTTCATCCACCAGCCCCATAGCGGTGCTGCAACCTCGCTGGCACTGCCGCCCACACGTGTCGGCGTATCGTACCCGACCCACAACGCACTGGCGTAATGAGGGGTGCCCCCAACAAACCAGAGATCGTATTCATTGTCTGTTGTGCCGGTCTTTCCGATCGCTTCCCCGGTGTACCCCGCGACACCGTTGACCCCGCGTATGGCGCCACCGGTTCCCGACAGCACGACTCCGCGCATCAGTTCCAGTGTCAGTGCGGCGGCCTCAGGAGACATCACGGGTCGCTCCTGCGACAGCGCACCCACGGGGATTTGCTGTGCTGCATCGCGAGCAAGAAGAACAGGGCTCCCGGTCGACTTCCGCCCCCCATTGATGACAGCAGAAGCAAACGAGGCCATCTCAAGCGGAGTGACCTCGCCTTGACCGAGAGCCAATCCCAGTTCTTCAGGAAGCCAACGCTTTTCAAAGCCGAGCCTGTCGGCGAAATCCACGAGATGTCGAGGCCCACCCAACTCTTCGAGCAACGATGCGGTCCCAATGTTGGAACTCGACGCCAAGGCTTGTGCGAGAGGCACCGTGGGCGTGTACTTGCCCCCCACGTTGCGAGGCCGCCAACCATCGGTGTTCTCGAAGGTCCGCCGTTGATTCGGAACGGTGTCTGCAGCCGTGTAGAGCGGCATTCCGTCGCCATCCATCCGAGAGAACGCCAAGGCATACACCAGCGGCTTAAAGCTTGAGCCCGCCTGACGACGCGCCTGAGTGGCTCGGTTGAAACCGGTCGATGTCGAGTCCCGCCCGCCATACACGGCAACCATGGCTCCCGTATACGGGTCGACCAAGGCACCGGCTGCTTGCAGGGGTTCTTCCGACGACTGCCCAAGCTGGCGCTCGAGGTAGGCGAGTTTTTCGTTGATGACTTCTTCGGTTCGCGTTTGCGCGACCACGTCCAATGCCGTGTACACATTCAAGCCTGACCCATACACCGTCTGGGTCGGGAGGTGGGCCTCGAGCCACGCCCGTGTGGCCTGCATGTACGACGGAAAAATGGTGGGTGGAACCGGCGTGAGTTTGGTCACAACCGGCTCTGCACGGGCTGCACTTACGTCGTACCCCATGACTTCTTCCATCCGCTTGAGGACCTTGTCTCGGCGAATTTTTGCCATGCTCGGATCAATGTCCGGGCCCCAGGACGCGGGGCGGGGCAAAATCCCAACGAGCGTGGCCGCTTCCCCAAGGGTCAACTCCCGCGCTGACTTGCCCCAGTAATGCCGAGCAGCAGCCTCAAACCCACAGATGGCAAAGGTTCCCGACTGGCCCAAGTAAGGCACATCAAGATACATCTGCAGGACACCTTCTTTGCCGAGGTATCCATCGAGGGTGAACGCCATTGCGATTTCTTTTAGCTTTCGTCGAAGGCTGTCTTCCCGATTCTGGGAGAGAGAGCGAACCACTTGCATGTGCAGCGTTGAAGCGCCTTGGCCGTAGGACTTGGTCCGCGCGTTGGCAACCGTCGCACGCATCAACCCCCGAACGTCCACGCCGTAATGGTCCCAAAAGTTGCTGTCCTCCGAGGCAAGAATGGCATCAACAAGATGTTCGGGTGCTTCTTCAAGAGGGAGGTGGTCTCGGATCTCTGCATCGGGTCCAATCAGGTATCCAATGATCATGGGCTCCAGCGCGATCGGACGGGTCCACCCCGCCAAGCCACCCGGCTGTTTCCCCTCTGGAAAGACCCCTCCTCGTGGAATGACCGTCCCGGTTTTTGGGCAGTACTCGCCCGGATCGCGTGCTGGGCATGCCTGCACATAGTCCCGCAGTCGGGCGTGCTCCATCAGCTGCTCTGGGGGCAGGTCAATGCTTGCAGAGTTTGACCACACCTTGGCCGGGAATGACCACCCTTTGTGGGCCGTTTCGTGCTTTCGATGTGCGTCCGCCATGGCGCGGGTGTTGTCGCGAATGTGGATCACGCTTGGCCACAGCCCTCCGACGGCTACGCCGAACAGCAACGAGATGCTCAAGAGCAGGATTTGATGTTTGGAACCCAAAGCGACGCCCTCATCAACGACACCGCGAATCGTACCGCACGCGGCTTGTGACGTTGTTCATCTCCGCGAAGCTTTCAAGAGCCTCTGCAGACATTCCGACCGATCCGTGCCCAGCCAGTGACCCGCACGAACAAAGACAATCCGCTTGCGTTCCACACTTTTGGCATCTCCATCGACAATTTCTACGCGCCGAACACAGATCGCCGCTCTGGCATCAACGAAGATCAGATCCGAGCTCAACCTCGGCAATTTGATCCCCAGCAGAAGGCGCAATCGCCCGACGGGTTTCCGGTCCCACACCCTCGCCGTCGCCACAGGATAAGCACTCAGCATGTTCATTGCTTTTTTCATGCTGGTCTTCCTTGCTCCCCAATCACTCGCCGAAGCGGGAACGGCCGAGGAAAACACCGACGCCGATAATGCAGAACCGGACACTGAGTGGGACATCACGGATGCGTTCGGGTCGACCCATGAAGTGAACATCGACACAACCGAAGGCACGTGGATGAGTGTCAGCGTCCACGGTGACACCGTCATCTTTGACCTGTTGGGCGACGTGTGGACTCTTCCCCTCGAGGGCGGCGATGCCACCCGTCTCACATCCGGAGCAGCATGGGACAGTGAACCTCGCTTTTCACCAGACGGAAGCCGCATTGCTTATGTGTCTGATGCCAACGGCAACGAACAAATCTGGACCATGAATTCCGACGGGAGCAACCCGACATTGCTGACCGATGAGGACACTGCTCGAGTCACTGACCCCGTCTGGGACCCAAGCGGGCCATGGGTGATCGCTCGGCGACGCACCGTAGACACGCGCAGCATCGGGGTCACTGAACTGTGGCAGTACCACCCCGATGGCGGGAACGGCGTTCCGCTGACCACAAAGGACGACCATCCCCACGCAGGTGAAGCCACAACCGATGGGCGAACGATCTGGTTTTCCTCGCGAAACGGACGCTTCGACTACAACGACGACCCGCTGCGTGGCCTTTGGCGCGTCATGCGACTCGATCGGGTGACCGGCAACCTCCGGACCGAAGTGAGCGGCAATGGCAGTGCGGTTCGGCCGACGCTTCTGCCCGACGGATCGGGCCTTGTGTTCGTGAGCCGCGATCGGAACCAAACGCTTTTGGAGCACCTTGACTTCGCAACCCGAAAACGCCGAGTCCTCGCCGACTGGCTCGACCACGACCAGATGGAGGGATTTGCGCTGCATGGCGTGTACCCCGCAATGGACTGGACCTCGGAGGGAGACCTCGTTTTATGGGCCGGTGGCAAGCTGTGGCGCGTGAGTCTCGATGGGAGCCGGTCTGAGATTCCGTTCCGAGTACAGGCAAGCTGGCGAATCCATGACGTGCACCGGGCCCAGAACACGATTCCCGACACCGTAAAGTCCAAGGTTAATCGATGGCCAGCCATGAATCGGTTCGGCGACCTTGCCTATTCCGCCATGGGGCGCCTGATCGTAGAGCGAGCCGGGACCCTCAAGGACCTTGGGCCCGGTTTTGCTCCACGCTGGTCCCAAGACGGTCGACGGTTGTTGTGGACCAGCTGGTCCGACGATGACCAATCGGGCCGCCTCCACTTGACCGGCGGTCGCGGGTTTGGTCGAACCGAGACCCTTCCCGTTGAAGGGCATCTCACAAACCCCGTCTTTGGTCCCAAGGGGAAGAGCGTTGTGGTGTTGCGAGACCCCAACCAAGACAATCGACCCAACATGCGGTCCTTCCCTTGGTTCGAGCTGCTGCGACTCGATCGGATCAAGGGTGAATGGACGGTGACTCGGCTTGCCGAAACCGTTGACTCGGGAGTCGGATTCCGGGCTCCGATTCTCACCGTGCACGACGAGCGAATCTGGTGGCTCGCCGTGGGGGAGCGAAAGAACCGGTCCCCCGCGAAAAGCGATTTTGTGAGCGTGAACTGGAACGGACACGATCGCAAGACTCACATCACGTTCCCCGGAGCGGTGGAGGCCATCCCAAGTCCGTCCTTCGATCGGATTGCATACAAGCTCAACCACCAAGCGTGGATCGCCGCCATGCCGCAACCCGGAGTGCACGCCCAGCTCGACGCACTTCCGAAGCTTCAACTCACCGAAACGGTGGGTGATTGGCTCAATTGGACCCCGAGTGGGGATGCCGTCACATGGGTCCAAGGCGATGTTTTTTATCGGCAAGGCCTCGTTCGCGATCGGATTCCGTCCAGTGAAGATCTCGACGAACCCTCCCTCTCGACGCTTGCCTTCCAGCTGCCCCGCGACCGGCCAGACAAAACATGGGCAATCACAGGCGCTTCCGTCATTACGATGGATGGCGACACCGTCATCGATGACGCCACCATTGTGGTCAAAGGCGACACCATCTCGTCTGTTGAGAAAGGCGGTGCGGTTCCGCCCGGTGCAGCGGTCATGGATGCATCTGGCAAGACGGTCATCCCGGGGCTCATCGATGTGCACGCCCACATGCACTACGGGTCGGGAGACATTCTCCCCGAGCAACCCTGGCAGTACGCGGTCAATCTCGACTTCGGCGTGACCACAGTTCATGATCCGAGCGCATCGACCGATGTTGTGTTCACACAGTCCGAGCGTGTCGAGGCGGGCTTGTCTGCCGGACCCCGAGTGTATTCAACGGGGTATGTGCTCTATGGAGCACTCGGAAACGAGAACGCGAAGACGCCCGACCGGACCGCCGCTCGAAACCATGTCCAGCGCCTGAAGGCCGTCGGCGCCACCAGTGTGAAGGTGTATCAACAAAGTCGACGCGACCAGCGCCAGTGGTATGTGGAAGCCTGCAACGAGCTCGATATGCTGTGCATTGCAGAGGGCGGAGGCGACTTGTGGATGAACTTGAGCATGGTTGCTGACGGCTTTCATGCACTCGAACACAGCTTACCAAACGCACCGGTCTACAGCGATGTCCATCAGTTCATGGCGGGGAGCCCGTCCGGATCGACTGGGGGTACAGCCTATTCACCGACGCTCTTGGTTGCGTACGGCGGATTGTCGGGCGAGTACTACTACTACCAACACCACGGTGCCTACAACAATGAGCGTCTGCTGCGGCACTGGGACCGCCGCGCTCTCGATGCAAAAACGCGACGAGGCTCGCTTACTGCCGTAGACAATGACTGGAACCATCAAGCCGTTGCGCGGGACTGCAAGGTCCTAGCAGACAAGGGCGTTTTGGTGACCCTCGGTGCCCATGGACAACTGCAGGGATTGGGCGTTCACTGGGAGTTGTGGGCGCTTGCAGGCCCAGAAGCCATGAGCCCGTTGGAGGCGCTGCGGGCCGCGACAATCGGCGGAGCTCAGTACCTCGGTCTGCAGCATCGAATCGGAAGCATCGAGCCCGGAAAGGTTGCCGACCTCGTGATCCTGAACGGCGACCCAAGAACCGACATTCATCACACTACAGACATCCATACCGTCATCAAAAATGGCGAAATCGTCTCTCGCGACAGGAACTAACTGTCGGACAGCTCGTAAATGAATGTGGTTGATCCGATCCGCACTCGGTCGCCGCGACGCAGCACTCGTGACGATACCGGCTCGTCATTGACCAGGATTTTCGTCAAGTACGCCTTCTTGGTCACCACGTGGCGAGCACCATCCCAAACGATCTCCGCCAGCACCCCGCTTGAAAACATGGCTTCCACTTCCACCATTCCACCACCGCCGAAGGTCAAGGGTCGGTCTTCTGGGTGCCAGTATCGACTCTTGTTCTTGGCGAGGACAAGCTTCGCATTGCGCATCGTGTGCACGTCTTCTTGCAGTTTTCGGAGTTGGTCGGGCGACATGGCAAAGGTCGAGTCCTCGAACCGCGGAGCGGATGGCTCATATTTCACCATGTATTCGAGATACCGCCCGTCGTAGAACCGGTCCTCTGGACCGTTACCCATGAAGACGAGGGTGAACTTGCCCATCGAGATCTCATCACCGCTGGTCAGCGGCGTACGGGTGGAGACACGCTTTCCGTTGATGAGTGTTCCGTTGGAACTGTTGAGATCTTCAATGGCGACCCCGGACTGACCAACTATCAACTGTGCGTGATGGCGACTGACCGAGATGTTGGGCAGCAACAGATCCACATCATCGCCGCGCCCCACAAGCACCCGCTCTGTGGTGATGTCGAACACCCGAAGGCCGTCTTGGAGGCTCTTGATTACCAGCCGTGCCACTCATTCCTCTGCGCTTCGCAGGACTATGCCGCACCTTGTATGGCTTCGACAACCTTGGGCAGCAAAGAACCCCAGTCGGCCGACCCAACTTTTGACACCGTGATGAAGTCGTTCACGCCGAAAACGCTCTCGACCTCATCGAGTGCCATTACGGCTGCCGCGACGGGATGGGCAATATCGGTGTCGCCCTGATTGAATGAAAAGGATCCGGTCTCCGCCACAGTGACGCTCAGGGTGAACTTCATGGCATTTGGATTCGGTGTTTCCATGGGGGTCACTTGGATAGGTGGCGCGGAAGGCGCTTTTTTAGCGGGCTCCTTCTTCGCAGCCGCTTTCTTGGTCGGAGCCTTCCTCGCAGCCGCCTTCTTGGCCGGAGCCTTCTTCGCCGCGGCCTTCTTGGCCGGAGCCTTCTTC
>Ga0160422_10000942_pt1 | contig 17964 bp, 16 predicted proteins | sample Fk160mmetaG_FD_108192 | JGI IMG/M metagenome (GOLD analysis project Ga0160422, IMG submission 108192) | Marine microbial communities from the Central Pacific Ocean - Fk160115 60m metaG | ecosystem: Environmental > Aquatic > Marine > Oceanic > Photic zone | place: The Central Pacific Ocean... | reverse complement strand
CTTGACAGCCTTACTAGTTTGGTTGAAGACTAAAGAAATCAAAAAGAATACTACTAATAAAATTACTAAAAAAAAGTTATCATTTAACAAGTAATATTTTTTAGTCCTGGATAAATTACTTTTTGATTCCCCTAAGATTTTGTGGAAGGAAAAAGCATCTTCCTTCTTAGTTAAAAATAAATTCCCAGGAATTCCTGGCGCATGGAAATTGATGCTATTAGGCGATGGTAGCCCAACAAGGCATTTACAACTTTTAACCAATAAAGAGACAAAGATTGAATTAATTGGGATGAAAAGAGATCCTATCGCTGAAGAAGAAATTCCATATGAAATTAATCAACTAAAAAAACCTTTAATAAAAAGACAGGTATGGATAAAGAATGACGATATGACATTAGCGTGGGCTGAAAGTTGGTGGAATATTGAACAAGTTGATATTAATTTGACTAATAGAGAAGAACCAATCTGGAAAAACCTCACTAAAGATAGATCAGAGCTCTTTAGAGAAGTTGATGCAATTTCCTTGGCTGATTCTAAATGGCTTAATATTGAATTTGGTCATAAAGGTCCATTTTGGTCTAGAAATTATAGATTTTTTAGAAACAAAAAACCTCTAACAATTATACGAGAGGTTTTTAATCCTTTTATTGAAAACTGGCTGGGCAATTCAGGCATAAAAGAGTTTGCGGAGCTATATTCTTCTTCTCCTTGATCGGGGCAATACCCTTCCCCGTTGGTTATCTGAGTCGCAATTGTTTCTCATTAATTCATCTGTTTTTTGGGAAGATCTTTGCCATTTTTGTACTTGAAAATCGGAATCTATTGGCCAGTCTTGACTCGAAGGATCATCAGCATAAGACAATCTTTTTAGTTCCTTAAGTCGCTTTTGAGGCTCTCTTAAAGAAATCGCCTCCAAAGGCCTTTTTGAGGTAGAAGGTGTATAAGATTGCAAGTCTCGATCCTCATAAATATGACTTTGAAAAACATCATTTTTCGAAATTCTTTTTTCATCTTCCCAGTCATCTTCATAATCATCATCTAAAAAATTCTCCATTTTTGCATTTACCCATTTTCCAACATTCCTAATATTCTTTCTAGAGAAATCTTTTAAATTAGTACTTTTTCTTGACCCTGGCCTAGCGCCAGAGACTCCATCAACAAATTGTCGGCCTACTTCTATAAATTGGTCAACCTTTTTGTCAAAATTCTCTTTATAAAAACTATTTCTATTCATTCTTCTTCTATAGGCACCCATAAATACTTTTTATTATTAAATTACTCTAAAAATCTAAAAAAACCAAACTTAGAAATATAATCAAATATTTCTTATAACTCATCAAAAATAAGGATATATTTTTTATTCCATCTACCATAAAAAATAAATCACAACATTTTTTACAAGCTATATTTTTTAGTCTTTTTCTGTGCAAAAAATCTGAACCTCAAAACTATACTGACCTTTTAACTTTATGCATTTTCGATTTACAGGATAGATCTGCCTAATACTTATTTTTAAAAATAATTTAATTTATATTTATTTCATCCATGTTTCTTACGAAATTTGGGCCATGAATCTCATCAATCTGCAATATTATATTAACCCAAGCATAAAGCATCTCATGACAAAAAGTACTTTATAGTATCTCTAAGAGGCAAGTCTTGTAATACAGGCTTTGAAAGCACAATCTCGTTATCCATTATTACATTCACTCAAATCCTTTTATAAAAGCCAGCATTTGTTTTTAGTCTATTATCGCTCCATCTCACTTTAATAATTAGCTGAAATTCTCGAGATAATGATTCTTAAAAATTTAATTTGTTAAAGTTATGGAATATAAGAAGTAAAAGAATTACTGGCTTTATTAATTTAAATTATTATTATTTTGACAAATAAATCCATCAAATTCGATTTATTTTCTTAGAGTAATAAAAAACAATTATTATGGATGCAACCTTAGTTAAGGATATTGGAGTAAAAGCTCTATTGTTAGGTGGAGCAGTACTCATTTCGTTTTGGACATTCAATGCTGTAAAACTTGTAATTAAAGCTAGAGGTATTAATCCTTTAGTGAGAAAATTTTTTGATCAGATTGCTGCAGGAAGAATAGATGCTGCATATGGTCTTACTAGTAAAACATATAAGACTCATGTTAAAAGACAAGATTTCTTAAAATTTCTCGCAAGTCTTAATTTAAATAAATATAGGAATCTTAAATCTGGCACTCCAAGGATTCAGGAAGACCAAATTATAATCACCCTCAATTTAAAATCAGAAGATAAAAAAGAGGAACTACCATTAGATTTTACTTTTTCTCAAATAAATAATGATTGGAAGATCGACAGAATTGCAAAAGCCAACTAAATATTATTCCAAAAATAGTGGATCAAAAAAAAATTACTAAAGAGAGAATAATTGAACTAAAAAAATTAATTGATAATGCTAATTATTGCTATTACACACTAGATAAACCTGAGATTGAAGATTCTGTATATGACAGTTTATATAGAGAATTACTAGCAATTGAAGAAGAGTTTCCTCATCTCAAGTCAGAAGATAGCCCCTCTAATAGATTAGGTGGAGAAATCTCAAATGGGTTCTCGAAAGTCAAACATAATATTCCACTTTATAGTCTTGATAATGCATTTAGTTTGGGAGAAGTTACTAGTTGGATTAATAGGATCAAGAAGTTATTGAATAAAGAAGATTTAAAGTCCCTTAACAAGAACTTTCTAGTAGCAGAATTAAAAATTGATGGGAACGCATTAGCTTTAAAATATGAAAAAGGAATTCTTAAAAACGGAGCAACGAGAGGGGATGGAAAAGAAGGGGAGGATATCACTAACAATGTAAAAAGAATTAAATCAATTCCTCTAAAGTTAAGAACTGAAAACCCTCCAGACTGGCTAGAGGTTAGAGGTGAAGCATTTATTTCTTTAAAATCCTTTGAGATACTCAATAAAATAAGAAAAAATAATAATCAACAATTATTTGCAAATCCAAGAAATGCATGTGCGGGAACCTTAAGGCAACTTGATCCCCAAGTAGTGGCTAGTAGAAATCTTGATTTTTTTGCCTATCAAGTTTACCTACCTGAGGAGGCTAAAAACAATACACTTAAAAATCACTGGGATAGATTGAAATTTTTAAAGCAAAATGGGTTTAAAATTAATGAGAATTCAACAATAATAAATGATATTTTAGAATTAGAAAACTACTATAAATTATGGGAAAAAGAAAGAAATAATATAAATTTTGATACTGATGGAATTGTAATAAAGGTAAATAATACTGAGACTCAAGCCCAATTAGGGTTTACTCAAAAAGCACCAAGATGGGCCATTGCGTTAAAGTATCCTGCGGAAGAAGTATCAACAAAGATACAAAACTTGAGTTTTCAAATTGGTAGGTCTGGCGCAATAACTCCAGTTGCAAATTTTGATACTGTTAAACTTGCCGGAACAAAAGTTGGAAGAGCAACATTACATAACGTTGATAGATTTGAAGAACTAGATATTCATGAATTTGATACGATTATTGTTAGAAAAGCAGGTGAAATAATACCAGAGGTCGTTAAAGTAATAAAAGAACTTCGTTTAAAAAAATCAAAAAGAATTAAATTTCCGAGTCATTGCCCTTGCTGCGGAGAAAAGCTTGAAAGAAATATTGAAGCCGCACTAACAAGATGTATCAATATTAATTGTTCGTCGATTCAAATTGCATTGTTTAAACATTGGGTTAGTAAATCAGCTATGGATATTGATGGGCTAGGAAATAAAATGATAGAGCAATTATTTGAAGCACAATTAATTCATAATATTGCCGATAAATATACTTTAAATGATAAGAAATTAAGAAATGTTGATAGATTTGGAGAAAAATCAATTTCAAATTTATTAAAGTCTATTAATAATTCAAAAGATAGAGGATGGCATAAAAAATTATATGCTTTAGGAATTAATCATATTGGACAGGTAACGGCGAAAAACATATGTTCATATTTTGAAGACATTAATAAATTAAAAGAAGCAAGTCTGAATAAGTCTGAAAAATTGTATCAAATTAATGGTATTGGTAAGGAAATAATTGAAAGTTTACACATATGGTTTTCAGATCAACGAAATTTAGATTTAATTGCAAACCTTGAATCTCACGGACTAATATTCAATATTAAACAAAAAAAAGAGAATGAATTTAAAAAAATAAATCAACTTATAGATGGGAAAAAGTTTGTAATTACAGGAACAATAAATGGCTTTACGAGAAGTCAAATTACAGAAATAATTGAAAACAACAGGGGATTAGTTACCAATACAATTAGTCAGAAGATTGATTATTTAATAGCAGGGGATAAAGCTGGTAGTAAATTAGCAAAAGCTAAAAGTATTGGAATTGATATATTAAATGAAGAAGAATTTATTTCCTTAATTAAGAATTAGCAAAATGAAACATAAAATAATTTATAAATTGATCAAAACTGAATGCGGGCAGGCAAAATATGAGCATCTCTCATTGAATAAGACTTTGTATGGCAAATTAAGATTATATTGGTTCGTGCTCTTTGCGGCTTTAAGAGATTTTAATTTAAAAAGTTAATTATTATTAGATTTATCAATAACCTCTTTGGCATATCTAGCAAGTAAAAAAATGACTAAAGCACTTGAAATAATACTTACAATAGTAAGAAATAAATTATGATTTCCTTTCAAATTTCTAATATCATTGAAATCATTTGCAAGGTTACCTAGTGAACAATAAAAATACGTTCCAGGCAATATACATAACAAACTGATAGCAAAATTTTTATAACTCGTTTTATTTATTCCATAAAAATAATTCAATAGGCTAAATGGAAATAGAGGGGATAATCGCGTCATAATTATTAGTTTTAACCCTCCTTTATCAATTATTTTTTCTAAATCAGTAAATATTGAGAACTGACTTATTAATTTTTGAATTTTTTGATAAATAAATTTTTTTGAGATAAAAAAGGAAATTGTAGCTCCAGTAAAAGCACTAATAAAAACAATGAATGAGCCTAAGTATTTCCCATACAGAAAACCAGCCAATAAAGACAACCAAGATGCAGGTAATATCACTATTACTGAAAAAATATAAATAAAAGCAAAAATAAATATCCCCAACCCAGAATTTAAATAAATAAAAAGATTAAATATACTTTCTAAAAAAGACATTAACCCACAATAGATAATTTTTTATTGATGGCTTCCAATTTTGATTTAGCTTCCTTTAATTTCAACATGCAATCTTGAACAATTTCTTTAGGTGCTTTATTAACAAAATTTTTATTTGAAATCCTCTTATTAAGAGTCTCAATTTCTTGATTAACTTTATATGAATCCTTACTTAATTTATCCCTTAAAATATCAATATTAATAACTCCTTCAAAAGGTAAATACACTTCTAAATCTCCAATTATTCCTGAAAATGATTTTGCAAAAATCTTCTGGCTGATCTGTTTATTTTTAAAGAAATTAACCTCAGATGATTTTGTCAGGATTTTTATCTCTTCTTCTAGATCTTCTATAAAATTTAATAATTTATTATTACTTGAAATTAAATATATTGGAATTTTTTGCGATGGTTTTAAACCCAATTCAACTCTAAGATTTCTTATTAGTCTTACAATATCGAAAAATTCAGAAAAAGATTGTTCAATGGCATTATCTAGGAACATTTCACTAACTGATGGCCATTTTTGAAGCGATAATAATTTGTCTTCCGAAAATCCATTTAATGCATGCCATAACTCTTCTGAGATATGAGGCATAAAAGGATTCATCATAATAAAAACATCATTAAGTACATCAATTAATAATCTTTTGGGGATAGTTTGATTTCGTTTTGTTGAACTATTAAATCTTATCTTTGAAAACTCAACATACCAATCACAAAAATCATTCCAAACAAACTCATATAATAATTTGGCTGCTTCTCCTAGTTTATAGTTTCTCAAAAATTCAAATAACTTCTTTTTAGTCTTGTTTACTTTTGATAAAATCCATCTATCAGTTAATTCCATGTCATCTTTGACATAAGAAATATTGAGAATGTCTGAATCCTGAGAACAATTAATTAATGCAAATTTTGTAGCATTCCAAATCTTATTGGCAAAATTCCTTGAGGCCTCGACTGTTGAAGATGTTTGTGCCTTTCTATCATAATCAAGTCTAATATCCTGACCTGCCCCAGCGACTTCTCTAATTAAAGCAAATCTCAATGCATCACTTCCATATTTATTTATAAGGAGTAAGGGATCAATTCCATTTCCAGAACTTTTACTCATTTTTTTGTTATTTTCATCTCTTACTAAACCATGAATATAAACATCATTAAAAGGAATTTTTGCAGTCAAGGCATTTCCTAGAATCGTCATTCGTGCAACCCAGAAAAAAATAATATCAAAGCCTGTAACTAAAACACTATTGGGATACCATCTCTGAAGGTCTTTAGATTCCATATTAGGCCAACCTAAAGATGAAAAAGGCCATAACCCGCTAGAAAACCATGTATCTAAAACATCTTTATCTCTAATAAGTTTGATATCTAAACCAAATTCTTTCTGCGCTTTTTGTAATGCTTCCTCCTCATCGTGAGCAATGACATAAGGAGTATCACCTTTTATACTCTCTTCAGACTTTTTTAAAATATACCATGCTGGAATCTGATGACCCCACCACAACTGCCTACTGAGGCACCAATCATTAATATTTAACAACCAATCTCTATAGACTTTCACCCATCTTGAAGGAACAAAATTTGGTTTTTCATCATCCAGGTTTGATAAACATTGAGATGATATTTGCTCCATTTTCAAAAACCACTGCGTAGATAAAAGTGGCTCAATGGGAACTTTACCTCTATCAGAGAATGGTACGGTATGTTTATAGTTTTCGATTTTTGTTAATAAACCAATTTCTTCTAATTCTTTAACTATTTTCTTTCTTGCATCAAATCTATCTAAGTGGACAAATTTTCCTGCATTACTATTTAAGGTACCATCCTTATTCATGATATTTATTTGCTCTAAATTATGTCTTTTCCCAATTTCAAAATCATTAGGATCATGAGCAGGAGTGACTTTCACGCAACCAGTACCAAATTCCATATCTACATGTAAATCACCAATCACAGGAATTTCTCTGTCTACAAATGGAACTTTTAATTTTTTTCCAATATATTTTTTATATCTTGAATCATTAGGATTAACTGCAACAGCTGTATCTCCTAATAAAGTTTCTGGCCTTGTAGTAGCTATTTCTAAGAAGTTAGATTCATTTACAGAAGTATCTTTATCTCTGATAATTGGGTATTTAAAATGCCAAAGATAACCATTTACTTCTTGCATCTCCACCTCCAGATCACTTACAGCAGATTGAGAAGCGGGGCACCAATTAACTAAATATTCACCTCTATAAATAAGATTTCTCTTATGGAGTAAAATAAATGCTTCAACAACTGATTTATTTAGTTCTTCATCTAAAGTAAATCGTTCTCTTTGCCAGTCTACCGAATACCCCATACTTTTTAATTGTCCTACAATCTTCCCACCACTTTGATCTTTCCACTCCCAGGCTCTTTGCATAAAACCTTTTCTCCCAATATCATCTTTATTTAATCCTTCTTTTTTTATTTGTTTTTCTAATATTGTTTGGACAGCAATTGATGCATGGTCAGTACCAGGCAAACAAAGAACATTCTTTCCAGAGAGTCTATTAAACCTAACAATTACATCAATTAAAGCAGTATTAAAAGCATGACCCATATGAAGTGAGCCAGTAACATTTGGAGGCGGTATAACTATACAAAAAGGATCTCCTGCCATATCAGGATCTCCATGAAAAGCCTGAAGATCTTCCCATTTTCTCTGCCATTTCTTCTCTATTTCAAGAGGAAAATAATTTTGTAAATTTAAATCTTCTTTAGCATTATCCATCTTAGATTTCTATATCAGGTTATTTTTATATTTTATATTGATCTATGTAAATTAAGACCAATAACACATAGTTTATAAAATCAATTCAAATAAAAAAGCTCGAACTATATTTATTTCAAATATTTGGTACTTATAAAAGCTTAAAACCAGAGCCACATGAACATCTAATTGCATTTATGGGAGTAGAGATAAGGAAGCTTCCTCCACTTAAGTCACTGTAGTAGTCAAGAAGTAATCCTTTAAAGTGCTGAAATTTATTGTAATCAGCAAACAGAGTTATGCCCTCTGCTCTAGAGATTGGATTTCCTTTACACATACCAGGTTTTAACTTTATATGTAACCATCCTTCTTTATCAAAGTCTTCAACAAGATCAATAAACATTTGACCAGGTGTACCAGAAAAAGCAGCTTGCCTAGATAACTCAGCAGCTGCAGGTTGAGTAATTTTGAGATTTATGATCTCTGGCATATTCAAATATTGTAAATGGGCGATCCAGGGTTCGAACCAGGGACATCCTGCTTGTAAGGCAGGCGCTCTACCGCTGAGCTAATCGCCCTCATACTTCACTATTCTAATAGATCAAGTAATAAGTTTTAAATAAACTATTCAAATACTTTACTATTGAGTCAAAATTGAATTATTTAATCATAGATTATGAACATTAATAAACATGAACTCTCGATGGAAGAAGCTGATATCGAAGCTCTAGAAAACTTTAAAGAATTAATTAAAAACATTCATGCCATTAGAAATAAAAAACATGGCTGTCCTTGGCACAAAGAACAAACTCATGAAACATTGATCGAATATCTAATTGAAGAAAGTAAAGAATATATCGAAACAGTAATTGATAAAAATAAAAAAAATATGCAAGAAGAATTAGGTGACATATTATTTCAAATAATGTTAAATGCTGAAATTGCCCAAGAGACAAATGAATTTGAACTCAAAGATATTATTGATGGACTAAATAAAAAAATCAAATCAAGACATCCATATGTTTTCCAAAGAAGTGAGAAAATTTCAATTGAGGAGGCAAATAGAATATGGAATAGAGCAAAAAATGAGGAGAAGAAATGTGAACAAAATTTTTATAAAAGATTGAATATAGAATCGAAATTAAAATATTTAACTCCAGTAAATGGAACAGCAACTATTGCAGATACATGTAAAAGATTTGGATTTACTTGGAGAGATGTAGAACAAATAATGGATAAGATTGATGAAGAAATGAAAGAATTGAGAGAAGCAATAAATATTAAAAACGAATCTAATATATATGAAGAATTTGGAGATGTTTTTTTTACAGTAATCAATCTTGCATTATTTCTAGATATTAACCATCAAGACTCTTTGAGATCGGCAAATCTAAAATTCATGAAAAGATTAAGATTCATTGAAAAAACAGCTGGTGATAGAATTAATAAGCTTTCTAACAATGACTTTAGAAAATTTTGGCAATTAGCAAAAAAACATCTTAACAATATTGAGAATGAAACCTCATAAAATTTGGATTGATGAAATCCACGGTGGTTCCAGATATGGATTAAAAGGAACAATACTCATAAAAAAAAGAAGTCCTTTTCAAGAAATAACCATAATGGAAACTGAAAATCATGGAAACGCCCTGATGTTAGATGGTTGCTGGATGACATCTGACAAAGAAGAAAAATATTATCATGAATGTCTTGTTCATCCTGCATTAAGCAGCTTAAAGACAGCATCTAGAGTATTAATCATAGGTGGAGGTGATGGAGGTACTGCACGAGAATGTTTAAAATATAGTGATATATCTTTAATTGATTTAGTTGAAATAGATAAAGAAGTAATTGAATTAGCAAAAAAATATCTGAAAGAGTTGGGGCAAAATGCGTGGGAGGACAAACGATTAAAAATTAATATTTGCAATGGATTGAAATGGGTAAGCAATACACAAAATAATTATTATGATGTAGTATTTATTGATTGTTCTGACCCTTCAGAAATATCTAATGAAATATATAGTTTGAAATTTTATGAAGAATGTAAAAGAATAACTAAGAAAGAAGGAATAGTAGCCACTCAAAGCGAATCTCCAGAGTCATTCCCAGCAATTCATATAGAAATTATAAAATCTTTTAAACAAATTTTTAAAATATCTTCAACTATGTATTCTTTTGTCCCTTTTTATCCCAGCGGAATATGGAGCTGGACATTTGGATCGGAAGATTCCACTCAATTCCTTAATCCACAATATAAGCATATTGATTCTATTGAAAACAGTTGCGATATTTGGAATCTAAATTACCAAAAAGGTGCATTTCAAATGATGCCTAACAAGATATTAAATAAACTTAAAAAAATCTAATGAAATTAAATGATTTATTTGATAATGAGGGACCAATTTTTATGGGATCTAAAAGAGATCCCTTGGGATGTTCCATTGGCATAATAAGCGCAAATTACGATGGGACCACCTCTTTTAAACCTGGAGCAAGATTTGGCCCTAATGCAATTAGGAATGCCAGCCAAAGTTTAGAAGAATATTGTCCTAAAATAGGAAAAGATTTAAGCGAAATGAATTATTGTGATTTTGGTTCAATCAACATAGGCTTAAACGATACGAAATCAGTTATTAATAAAATCAGTATCGGCACAGAATATTTATTAACAAATAATTTAAAACCTTTATTGATTGGGGGAGAGCATTCCATAACAATTGGAGCTGTTAATGCATGCGTGAAGAAATATCCTGAATTGGTTTTAATTCAATTAGATGCTCATGCTGATTTGAGAGATTCATATTTAGGTAATAAATATAGCCATGCATGCACAATGAGAAGATGCATTGATATTCTCCCAATGAAAAAAATTTTTCAAATTGGAGTCAGAAGTGGAACTAAAAAAGAATTTGAAATAATGAATACAAACCAGCAGTTGATAAATTTTAAATCAGGGGATAAAAATAAACATTTATTGGAAACATTAAAACCATTTAAAAATCATCCTATTTATCTGACGGTCGATCTGGATTGGTTTGATCCCAGTTTGATTTCAGGAACTGGGACTCCTGAACCTGGAGGATTCTTTTGGAATGATTTTGAAACTTTAATTGAGACTTTGAATCAATTTCAGCTTATTGGCGCCGATATTGTTGAATTATCACCAGATATTGATCATAGTGGAGTCAGTAGTATAGTTGCAGCCAAGATTGCCAGAACCTTAATTATGACTTTAGACAAAAACTTCTCAGAAGAATTATTTTAAATTAATAGTAATTAAATGATTTCAATATCCTATGGAATTGAAAAAAAGTCTTTTATACAAAAAATATGTTGCATCAAATGCAAAATTAGTTGATTTTGCAGGGTGGGCAATGCCAATTTCATTTGATGGATTAGTCAATGAACATATCGCAGTAAGAGATTCTGTTGGATTCTTTGACATTTCTCATATGGGTGTAATTTCAATTATTGGAATAAACCCAAAGGAAATTATCCAAAAGTTTTTCCCAACTAATTTATTCTCGATTGCTGAAGGACAGAGCTGTTACACCTTACTTCTTAATGAAGATGGAGGAATAATTGATGATTTAATTGTTTATGATCTAGGAGTACAAGAAGAAGATACTTCAGAAATACTATTAATAGTAAATGCAAGTAGATATGATACTGATCTAAGCTGGTTAAAAACTAATTTACAAAAGGATAATGTCCAAATTTCAAATGCGAAAAAAGGCAAAGCTTTAATAGCAATTCAAGGAAGAGATTCCTTTAAATATTTTGAAGAATGGGGAAAAGAATCTATTGAGCACTTAAATAACTTTGGTTGCGAAAAAAAAATTTTTGAAAGATTTAAAGATAGCGGTGAGATCTTTTTATCCAAGACTGGTTATACAGGAGAGGATGGTCTTGAAGTCCTTTTATCAGGTGAGTTAGCAATAGATTTATGGGATTTTTTATTATGCAAAAAGATTCAGCCATGTGGTCTTGGAGCAAGAGATACACTGAGGCTTGAAGCTGGACTTCATCTATACGGGCAAGAGCTAAATGAGAATATAAATCCATATGAAGCGGGATTAGGGTGGTTAGTCAATTTAGAAAGCAATCATGAATTTTTTGGAAGAGAAAAATTAGAGAAAATATCAAATAAAGATATTAAAAAGAAATTAGTTGGTATTATCGTTGAGGGAAAAGGAATTGCCCGCCAAGGATGCAAAGTTAGTAAAGACAATAAAAAAGTTGGTGAAGTCACAAGTGGGAGCTGGTCTCCAACATTAAAAAAACCAATTGCTTTAGCTTATTTAGAAAGTGAATATAGCAATACAGGCGAAGAGGTTGATCTTACTATAAGGAATAAGACTCTTAGAGGCATTGTTTCTAAAAGAGCCTTCTACAAGAAAGATTTTCCTAAAATTACATTTTAAGAATTATCATAAAGAATTAATAAATCATTCTTGAAGATTGAAATGCGAACAAAAATTTGTAGTGAACTCGATAATTCGGACATAGGAGAAAAAATTGATCTATGTGGATGGGTTGATAGAAGAAGAGATCATGGTGGAGTACTATTTATAGATCTCAGGGATCATAGCGGCTTTTTACAACTTACTTTTAACCCTGAAAACGATAAGCAACTTTTCTATCAAGCTGAAAAATTACGAAATGAGACTGTGATTCATGTAAGTGGAATCATTAGTCAAAGACCTATTGAATCTGTTAACAAAAATATTTCTACAGGGAACTTAGAGCTTACAGTAACAAATTTAGAAATCCTGAATCAAATAAAGACTAATCTCCCTTTTCCTATTTCAAGTTATGATTTGGAAAACACCAAAGAAGAACTTAGACTTAAATATAGATATTTAGATTTAAGAAGAGGAAAGTTAATAAATAATCTTAAAATCAGACATAATATCCTAAAAGTAATTAGGAATTTTCTTGATGAAAATAAATTCATTGAAGTTGAGACACCAATATTAACTAAATCGACTCCAGAAGGAGCAAGAGATTTTTTAGTGCCATCAAGATTATCAAAAGGTAATTTCTTTGCACTGCCACAATCACCACAATTATTTAAGCAACTTTTAATGGTTGGAGGATTAAATAACTATTATCAAATTGCAAAATGTTTTAGAGATGAAGATTTAAGAGCTGACAGACAACCGGAGTTTACTCAACTTGATATAGAAATGAGTTTTATTACTGAAGAAGAAGTAATCACGTTTAATGAAAAATTAATTAAAACAATATGGAAGGATATTCTAAAGATTGATCTCAAACATGACTTTCAGAGAATGACTTGGCAAGAAGCAATGAATAATTATGGGACTGATCGACCAGATACAAGATATGGAATGTTACTAAAAGATGTAGGAAATATATTGGGCAACATTGGATTTAATATTTTTTCCTCAGCAATAAAATCAGGAGGCAGCATAAAATGCATCAACGTTAAAGGAGGTAATTCAACTATTAGCAACGTTAGAATTAAACCAGGAGGGGATATTTTCCAAGTAGCTACAGATGCTGGCGCAGGGGGATTAGCTTTTATTAGAGTAAAAGAAAATGATATTGACACTATTGGTGCCATAAAAAATAACCTAGATAAAAGTCAAGTCAATGAAATGCTCAAAGCGACAGAAGCGGAAGACGGAGATTTAATATTATTAGGTGCTGGAAGCACAGAAATTGTAAATCAATCACTTGATAGAGTTAGACAGTATATTGCAAAAGAGCTTGAATTAATTGGGGACAATTCTCAAAATAAAAAATGGAATTTTTTGTGGGTAACTGATTTCCCAATGTTTAAAAAAAATGAAGATGAAAATAGACTAGAAGCTTTACATCATCCATTTTGTGCACCCAAACATATTGATAGTATTAACGAAATAAAATCAAAGAAAAATTTAGAAGAATCTAATGCTCAAGCGTATGATTTAGTACTTAATGGCCTAGAGATAGGAGGTGGCTCCATCCGTATACACCATTCAGAATTACAAAAAGAGGTTTTAAAAATCGTTGGGTTATCAGATGATGAAATTATTCAAAAATTTAACTTTCTTATCGAGGCATTGGAATTAGGAGCGCCGCCGCATGGAGGAATTGCGTTCGGAATCGATCGTTTGGTAATGCTAATTATTGGTGCTGATTCAATTAGAGAAACTATTGCATTCCCAAAAAATCAACAGTCTAAATGTCTTCTAACTAATGCTCCATCAAATGTTTCAAAGTCACAACTTGAAGACCTTGATATAGAGATAACAAATAAAGAAGAATAATAATATTTATGGTTTTAAATAAGATTTTTGGTAAAAATAAACAGAAGGAGGTAGTGTTTAATTAAAAATACTTAATGTCAAAATTTGTTTTTGTTACTGGCGGAGTAGTTTCAAGTATAGGTAAAGGAATCGTAGCAGCAAGTTTAGGTAGATTATTAAAATCAAGAGGTTATAGTGTCTCGATTCTTAAGTTAGATCCTTATCTCAATGTTGATCCTGGAACTATGAGCCCATTTCAACATGGAGAGGTATTTGTGACAGAAGATGGAGCAGAAACAGACTTAGATTTAGGTCATTATGAGAGATTTACTGATACTGCAATGACAAGATTAAACAGCGTGACTACAGGATCAATTTATCAATCAGTTATTAATAAAGAAAGGAGAGGCGACTATCATGGTGGCACTGTTCAGGTTATTCCCCATATAACTGGAGAAATCCGAGAAAGAATTCATAGAGTAGCTGCCAATAGCAATGCTGATATTGTAATTACTGAAATTGGGGGCACAGTTGGAGATATTGAATCACTTCCATTTCTAGAAGCAATAAGAGAGTTCAAAAATGATGTAAAAAGAAATGACGTAGCATATATCCATGTAACTTTACTTCCATTTATAAAAACTTCAGGAGAGCTAAAAACTAAACCGACTCAACACTCTGTTAAAGAATTAAGATCCATTGGAATTCAACCTGATCTTCTTGTTTGTAGAAGCGATAAATATATAAATAAAGGATTAAAAACGAAAATAAGTGGATTCTGTGGAGTGAATGAAAGTTCTGTAATTGAGGCTCTTGATGCAGATAGCATTTACTCAGTTCCCCTATCACTGAAGAAAGAAGGTCTTTGCAGGGAGACACTTAAATATCTTGATCTAGAGGATAAAGAATGTAATCTCCACAACTGGGAGGAACTTATCCATAATCTACGGAATCCTGGCAATCCAATAAAGGTGGCCTTAGTCGGAAAATATATAGACCTAGGCGATGCTTATTTATCGGTAGTTGAAGCATTAAGGCATGCTTGTATTGAACAAAAGGCCTTATTAGATTTGAAGTGGGTAAGTGCAGAAATGATTGAACAACATTCAGCAGAAAAATATCTTGATGATGTAGATGCTGTTGTCGTGCCGGGTGGATTTGGCAACCGGGGAGTAAATGGAAAAATTGCAGCAATAAAGTATTCTCGAGAGAAAAAGATTCCGTTCCTAGGTTTATGCTTGGGAATGCAATGTGCAGTGATTGAATGGGCAAGAAATATTTATGGTCTAAAAGATGCATCAAGTGCTGAGCTAGATCCCACATCAAATAATCCTGTAATTCATTTATTACCCGAACAGCAAGACATAATTGATTTAGGCGGAACAATGAGACTAGGCGTATACCCCTGCAGACTACAAAATGGCACTAAAGGGAAAAATTTATATGATGAAGATGTTGTATATGAGAGGCATCGACATAGATATGAATTTAATAATTCATATAAACAGAAGTTTCTTGAATCTGGCTATAAAATTAGCGGCACTTCTCCTGATGGTAGATTAGTAGAATTAATTGAATATACAAATCATCCATATTTCTTAGCATGCCAATACCATCCTGAATTCTTATCAAGACCAGGTAAGCCTCACCCATTATTTAAAGGATTGATAAGAGCAACTCAACAACAAAAATCATCAAATCCAAAATAATTTTTAGAGCAAAAACGAATGACTAATTTTTTGCCAATTGTTGAGAAATTTCACTCCCTTCAAGGAGAAGGTTTTCATACTGGTAAGAGTGCTTATTTTATAAGGCTTGCTGGATGTGAAGTGGGTTGTTCTTGGTGCGATACAAAACATTCTTGGAACAGTAAAAACTATCCTTTATTCTCAATTAATTCATTATTAATTGAAGTAATAAAGGCCAGATTAAATGGAGCTGCATTTTTAGTCCTCACAGGTGGAGAACCGCTTCATCACAACTTAGATGAATTTTGCAAAATCATAAAAAATGAAACAAATAATGCGAAAAATGAATCTATACGCATCCATATTGAAACTAGTGGAGTGAGCAAATTTTCAGGTTTTTATGACTGGATCACTTTATCCCCGAAACGTCATAAACCTCCAAAAGAATATTTTGTGAAAAAATGCGATGAATTAAAAATTATTATTAACGATAAAAAAGATGTCATATTTGCACAAGAAATCAGTGAACATTTATCTAATATTAAAAATGATAAAAAATATAATTCAGAAAAAAAATTATTTGTTCAACCAGCCTGGAATAGTAATAAAGGATATAAGCTTGCAATCGAATTTGCTAAAAGTAATCCTGAATGGAGTTTAAGCCTTCAAACACATAAATATTTAAGTATTCAATAAAATGGAAATAAGAAATAAATTAGTTTTAATTCTAATTTCAGGAGGACTGGATTCCTCCACTGTTGCTGGATTAGCCAATAGTTCTGCTGCAAACATTGTAGGCCTATCATTTGATTATGGCCAAAGGCATAAAAAAGAATTAGCAGCAGCAGAAAAAATAGCGAACCATTTTCAATTTAAGGATTTAAAAATTATTAAACTTGATTTATCCATTTGGGGAGGATCTTCTTTAACAGACAGAAACAGAGAAATCCCAATAGATGGTTTAAATACAAATATTATTCCTAGTACCTATGTTCCAGGAAGGAATACTATCTTTATTTCTATCGCATTAAGTTATGCAGAAGCAATTAATGCTGATCTAATTGGGCTTGGTGTTAATGCCTTAGATTATTCAGGCTACCCAGATTGCAGACCAGACTATATTGAACAATTCCAAAAATTAGCAAATTTATCAAGCAAGAGAGGTAGAGAAAATAAACCAATTAAATTATGGACACCTCTTTTAAATTTAAATAAAGAGGAAATTATTGATTTAGCTTTTAATAATGATGTTCCAATAAAAGATACTTGGAGTTGTTATGTGGGAGGAGCAGAACCTTGCAAAAAATGCGATAGTTGCAGAATTAGAATAAAAGCATATGAAAGTTGGTTGAGTAGAAAGAAAAAAGCATGAAAGTCAATTCAATAAGAATTAAACGTTGGATAGAACCTGAATGTATTGCTCACTACTTTGCCTCAAGATTTGGTGAAGAGGGATTATCCTGGCTAGATAGTAACGGAATAGAAAATGGGGAGTATTCTTATCTAGGACTAAACCCAAAAAAAATAATTTCTTCTAAAAATAATCTAAATGATAATCCTTTCGAGAAACTCAAACAACTGGATAAGGGATTTTGGATGGGTTGGCTTAGTTATGAGGCAGGATTCTGGATAGAACCAAATAATCCATGGCATAGATCTGAAATTTCAACTTTATGGATTGCATCATATGATCCAATTATTAAATTCAATCTTATAAAAAAAGAAATATATATAGAAGGTATAGATATTAACAATATAAAAAAATATCAAAAAATCATTAATGAAATCAACATTAAAAATATAAAAGATGATTTAAATAAAAATTTAATCTTTGATTTTTCTAAACTAAATTTAGATAACAAAAACAAAAAATTCAAAGAAAATGTGCTTAAAATAAAAAGTCTAATTAGTAAAGGAGATATCTTCCAAGCAAACCTAACTACAAAAGTTGAATTAGAGGCATCTAAAGAATATCAATATCTAGATATATACTCAAAGGTTCGCAGTAAGTTGAACGCTCCATTTGGAGGAATTATTATAGGGGGTACTGATGGAGACAAAGAAGGTGTACTATCTACTTCT
>Ga0160422_10000941_pt1 | contig 17980 bp, 20 predicted proteins | sample Fk160mmetaG_FD_108192 | JGI IMG/M metagenome (GOLD analysis project Ga0160422, IMG submission 108192) | Marine microbial communities from the Central Pacific Ocean - Fk160115 60m metaG | ecosystem: Environmental > Aquatic > Marine > Oceanic > Photic zone | place: The Central Pacific Ocean... | reverse complement strand
AACCAGGATTTAATGTTTTAGTTGCGAGTGGTACAACCCTACTTGAAGGATAACCATTAACTACTGGTCTTATTTCACAACATACAGGTATGCTAGATGATTTAGTTGCGAAATATACCTCTACTGAGGTCACAAACATACCACCTTCTAAATCGGTCATAAATGTTTGTGCGAGAGGATCTCTACCTCCCCTTCGAGGACGAGGTTGCATTCCATCGTTTCTTACAAGATCCCCTAGTTGTACTCTTCGTGTTTGTGTATTTGTTCTAGATGATACCCTATCCTCATTTACTGTATCTCTTCTTATCTGTGCCTCTCTAGTTGCTATAATTAATTCTTGTTTTGTTTCTATAACACCTGAAGCGGTATATGTTGCTTCACCACTTGTTGAAATAAGAGAGTCATCATTTGAATTAGTTGAACTTGAGGTTAACTTAAATACTCTTTCACCTGTTCTCCATCTAGGGTTTGAATCTACTTTAGGATCAGGTATTGCAAAAGTTCCTGATACAGAACCATTGGCGTCTGTAATTAAAGAACCACCAAGTGAACCTCCATTAGGGGTTACATATGCAGTTGCTGCCACATTATCAAAGAAAGGATAAACTCTTGTATTAGGTCTAAGTTCAGTACCAGTAAATGATATTGTTCTTGATCTAATAAATGGAATAAAAGCAACATTTAAAATTCTATCACCTTGACTTCTTCTAACTGTTCTAGGAACTATTGAGGTTCTAATTCCTGTTCTTCTCTCTCCTACTCTAGTTGTAGTTGTTGTAGTAATAATTCTATTTGCTGCTCTTGTTGCTGCAAACCTAGTCCTTGATGTTGTGGTTACTTGTGGTGTACCAGTCCAAGAAGTTTGCCATTCATTCCATACAGTTCCGAGTGAGAAACTACCATCTCTATTTTGTGTTGCATTTGCAGTCATTGTATCAAAAGGACCAGACTGATTAATTACTAACTCTGGTCGTCTTTCTGTTTCTTTCCACTCATCTCTAGAAGGAGATAATGAAAGAGCACCAACAAATTTAACAACATCAAATGGATTTATATTTTCTGTTTGTGTTGCAAAAGGTTGAGTAATCTGTGCTGTCTCAGTATATTTAAGTGTTAAGAAATCACCAGTTTTTTGATAATTAGAATTTGATCTAGTTGTATCACTTAATGCCGAAGTTGAACCATCTGAATCTGATTCTACTAACTTAACAGCGTCTGTAAAGTGTGGAGGTCTTGCCTCACCTGCTGCCATATCCATAGCAATATTATAATCATCACTATTTACATCACCAGTATCGTGACCTGTAAAGTTATCTACAATAAATCCGTTTTTAAATCTATCAAAACCATCAGCGTCTTGTATCTGTAAATTTTCTGCCGCCGCTTCTAATAAAGAAAGTTGAGTATAGTATTCAACATTTTCTATTCTTCTCTCAAGGTTACCGATATCTCTCATTGTATATCTTCTATTATCTTGAGCGTGTATAGTAATATCTTCGGTACTAAATGTATAAGCAGGTATATCTAATGTGTAAAGGTGCATAGCATTATCAATATTTTTAGGCACAGGCGTATTAGTTCCTGAAGTACCTTTTACTACTTGAAAGTCTCCTTTTTCAGTAAGAAATATTTTATCAATTCTATCTAAGTAATGTTCTAAATCTGAAGATATTAAAGAACCAAACTTAGGCGTATCAATCGCCGCAGCACCAGTGCCGTCAAACTCTCTATTATTTCCACCAGAGTCAATAGTTGTAGCGTCATCTACTCTAGGTCTGAAGTCTAAGCAATCTCTAAGTTTAAATATTTCACCAGTTGTGTCTGAAGTATATTCAGGTATAGTAGCATATTGTGCTGAAGGATAACTATCAACACTAAAATATTCACCAGAACCGTGAGAATAAAAACTAAATGTAATTAATAATCTACCAGTGATTGCAATAGCATTTTCTTTTTTGATTAATCTTCCTATATCGTAGAAATTATCTCTCTGTCCTGTATCTAATATAAATCTATCGGTAACATCTGTATCACCAGTTGTTGCATTTGTACTAAAATCTGCTGCCATATGAACACTAGTAAGTGTGTGAACATCTGCCTTACCAATACTAATAATATCAGCAGTTGCCGCTGCCTGTGTAGATATCTGTACTGTTTGTGCTGTGTTATCTGTTTTACTTTTTTGACCTGCAGTACTTCTAGAAATTGAAGCAATCACTTTAACTTTAGCAGCACCAAAACCAGCACCTAAGGAAATAGTTAGTGTACCAGTGCCTGTGCCAGATAATTCACTTGAAGTTAGTTGTATTAAATCACCTACAGCACCAGAACCAGGTGCAGTCTCTAAACTAAGAACATAGTCAGCGTCAGCGGCAGATAAAAATGTTTCACCAGAACCAGCAGATAATGAAATTGAACCAGAAGATAAGTTGCCTATGAATGTTCTTCTTACTGTATAACTCGTATCTGTTTGTAAACTATTTGAAGTTGTTAATAGTGTCTTAATAGGTGTAAATGGTAATTTGAATATCGGTGTATTTAATTCAGGATTTCTTATTACGGTTCTATTTCTAGTTGCTACTTTAGAAGTTGCAACACCAGAACCACCTACAGCGGCAGATATTTCTAATACTGTATCACTAGATATACTTTCTACAATTTTTGTAATTGTAGAACCAGCATTATCAATAAATGTAATTTGATCTCCTATAACTAATTCAGTATTAAACTTAGTGCCTGATCCTGTAATTGTAGTACCAGAGTTTGCAACAGAAATATTTCCTGTTAATGTGGTTCTTGAACCAAAGTCTGAAGATAAATCAACATCAGCAGTAAAATCTTCATTTGCAGTATCACTATAAAGTTGTTTAACTTCACTAAATGTTCTTGAAGTTGCCCCTTTACGACCGAAAGCACTAAACTGAATAACAGCGGTATAAGTTGAAGTTGCACCAGTTATAGTTTCGTTTTCTGTAAATGTACCTTGAACATTTGAAAGTTGTACAGTATCGTGTTTTACAGTTGCACCTGAACCAGAATATGTTTGTGAAGAACCTACAGCAGTCGGTGTGCCACCAACACTTGCATCCGAAAATACTTCAAAAGTTGTTGAAGTAGGATTTTTAACTGTAAAGTTTCCGTTAATGTCAGTCATACCAGAAACACCTGCAATCGTAACCACTTGACCTTCTTTAAATGAATGACCACCAGAACAAGTAACCACGACAGGAGTTGCTGTCGAAGCGCCAGTTATTGTTGCAGATTTTTCAGTTGATATACTTTCTACAATACCAGTTGCACCTGAAGTGCCGCCGGTTACTTTTTCACCAGTTGTAAATCCAGAAGAATTACTAATCGTACCATCTACTTCGATAGTAGTAAACATTTCTACATCAAATAAAAATGCTTTGAATACACTTGTTTGAGCAAATACTTTACTTGTAGCGGTACCTGATCTATGTTCAAATCCTCTTATTTTTGCACGACCAATCTCAGCGTCTGATACAGTTGACTTTGCACCAGGTGTAGAAGTTAATTCATTCATTAAACTTACTGTACGATAAGGTGAGACATCTGAAGCATTTGAACCGGTCACAACACCCATATCAGGTAAACTATGAACATTGGTTACATTAACAAAGTTTCCTATATTGAAAGTAGTTTTGTTATTATTAATAGTTGCAAATTCTCTTGCCTTATCTATATCTTTAATTGCTTGAGATATTTTTTCTATTTCATATCCTCTTACATATGCTTTACCAGGTGACAGTAGAGCGGCAAGTTTTGCAGTAGAGGCAGTTCCGTTATCTTCAGTTGTAGCACCATCAGAATAGATACCTCTATTATTACTAGCAAGAACACTCTCTCTAATATCTAAATCAAAATCTCTAACTGTATAATCACCTGATTCATCAAAGGTTCTTCTTGCCATTGTATCTTCAATCACATTAAATTGTGTAGCACGAACTTGTTTTACTATAATCCCGTTAACTATTCTCGCTAACTCAATGAATGAAGTATCTGTGGTTGCAGTAAGTGCTAATTTTGCTAAAGTAAGGGTAATTTTTAATCTATGAGCACCTGGTGCATTTTCATTTGAAGAACCAGCAGCATTGTCATTTAAGTTAGTATCTTCAGTAGGTGTATTAATAGTTTCTGCTACATCAAGTCCTATTCTGTAAGAAGGTGTATTTGTGTATTTGTCTAGTATTAAAGTTTGTGCTGTATTTTGTACAAAAAATCCTCTAGTGTAAAAAATACCTGCTTCTACTCGAGCAGCAGAACCAGTTGCTGTTGTATTTACAGCACAGGTAATTGAAGTATTAACACCACCAATAGAAATTGTTGCAGTAATATTTTCACCGTCAGTAAATCTTGCAGTTGTTTTATTAGAACCTGAATTTGTATATTTAACAAATAATGTATTAGGATCAGTACCATCGGTATCTACTGTATTTACAACAGTTGCTTGAACACCAGAACTTGCACCAGTAAATACGCCATCTTGTAAATTTGAAAGAGTTGAAGTACCAGAGAAAGAGGTTAGTTTTACTGCTTCATAATCAGTATTAATAGAAATTTGACCAGGTATAACCATAGCACCTTCTTTGAAGATGTTATTACCGAATCTTTCTACTTGATTTTGAAGTATTGTTTGTGCTTGAGTTAACTCTCTTGCCTGAACAGCGTAAGATGGTCTGAATAGTACTCTATGGTAATTATTACTGTCAGCATAATCGTCATAATATGGACTGACATTAAAATCCGTTAAGGTTGCCATTGTTTATCCTAGAACTCAATAATTAGTTTAATATTTTCTGTTTGGTCAGAAGCACGGGAAATAGGCGACCTGTGTTCTACATAGATTATATCTCCTGAGTCGGGTTGAATTTCTTGATTTGAATAACCAGAAGAGAATACAACAGCGTTAACAGTTGCACTTGAACTTGTATCTGGTGTTGCAGTTGCACTTGAACTTTGTCCAGTTATCACATTTGCACCACTAAATGCTGTCAAATTTCCATTTGTGTCTGTACCATAATCTGGGAATCTAGTTTGACAATAGTATAAAATTTTATTATCAGAATCCCAAGATACTACTCTACCAACAGCACCAGTTGACGCTTGATTTATTTCTTCATCAATCGTAAATGTGCCTGGTGTTGGTGATGAAGCAATTTTAATTGCCTTAACACCTCTTAATGTAGTACCTGTTGAAACAGTTGAAGTACCAAAGTTTGTTGGGTCTCTTACAATACCTACTGTTCTAAAATCGTTTGTTGCTAAAATATCTGAAGTACCTTCACTACCAGTTAAATCTGTATTTAACATTACAAAAAATCCACCCAACTCTTTGATAGAATCTTTACCGTGACCACCCTTAGGAGGAATAATCACATTTAAATTACATCCTGATCCGTTACCACCAGCATTTGTAGCAGCAACAACATCAGCACTACGAATATATGCATAAGTATAACCAGTACCTGCAGTTGTTACCGTTGCGGCAGTTATTGCACCAGAGGTTAATGTAACCGAAGCAACACCACCAGAACCATCACCACGAATAGGTATAGCAGTAATTGTACCAGAGGTTGCACCACCACTTACATCATAAGAAGAACCACCAGCAGCAACAAGAATAGTGTCTAATGCACCATCAACAGCAGCATTTGAAACAGTTGAGTTGGTCACGACCGGCATAAAGTCAGTTGATACAAAGTTAGTAACCTGTGCTGTAGATAGTGAATACATATATTTCCATCTATACCCGTCAGCAGTTGAGAAGATAGAGGTGGAAGTAGAAGTAGGTTCACTAGTTGACGCTGTATTGCCATCATTCTCAATAACTTTATAAACATTATTAGCAGAATTGATTACATAAAAAGTTGCGTCAAATATATTTGTTGCACCACTATTTGAAGTATTTGAAGAACTTATATTATGTTCATACATATCGTAAGTTGTGCCAGTTGTCCAGGTTCTTTTAGGAATAACTTGAGAAACATCTGAAGAGGCGATCTTTTTTAGACCAAGCATTTCATCATAGTTGTAAAACTCAGAACTTACATCATCATTTGGTGTAGGTGGGGCAGAGTCTGTACCCTCATTTACTGTATTACCTTGAACATCTGTATCTGTTTGCCAAGTAGATGATCTACCTATAAACAAGTAATATGCAGTTGCCGCTGTTTCTGAGAATGATTCTACGAACTGTTCAGCGTTGTTAAGTCTAAATTTTGAAGTGATTATTGCAGCCATTGTTATTTCCTATTTAACTATTTATACAAATATTTATCCCCTAGTGTAAATCTGTCCAAGAACTACCATTATACACTTGTGCCTTATTTGTTGCGGTTAAGTAAATCATCATACCAGCAGCAGGAGAACCGAGTGCCGAATCTCTAGCGGATGTAGTTGCATAAACAGGTAGTTGAATATGAGTAGCGGCAACACTTTCAAGATTACTATAAGATAACTGTCCTGAACCGTCTGTTTTTAAAACTTGATTGGCAGAACCATCTGCTTGCGGCCAAGATTGACCATCTAATACAATAGAACCAGAACCATTAGGTGTAATAGTGATATTATTATTACTTGCTGATACAATTTGTTTTGTATTAACATCTAAATTACCGCCAAGTTGCGGTGTTGTATCTTCAACAATGTTCGCAAGTGTACTAGGTGTTGCAGAAGCAAAGGCAGAACCGTTCCAAGTGAGAACATCACCATTACTTGGTGATCCTGATATTGAAATTTGTAGTGCTGACCCGTCACCTAATGCAGTATATAACTCATCAAAGTTGTCATTTACTATATCACCGCCGGCACGAAGAGTAGTCCCCCCTCCATCGTTTGCACTTGATCCTAAATTGATTGATTGTTTTGCCATATGAACTATTTATACGATTAAGTTAGATCGTCCTCATCAAAAGTTGTATTAGTGCTATCAAAAGTCCTAGTAGTTGAAGAGAAATCCCCTACTGTTTTAGAAAACTCACTTGGGAATGCGATATTTGTCTTTAGATTTCTACTATTATTCGTAGGATCGTTTAATTCTCCTAGTGTTAATACAGTACCATTTAATGTGCTATCTAACATTCCCGATAAATGATAATTACCCCATTGAGATACAGGAACACCAGTACCATTTATGTATGGTCCTGAGAACAACCCAAATTGAAATGCATTTTTCATTCTAGGTCCTGCATATGCGAACCCGTGATTTCTAAGTTGCCCTTTTATTTTGAAACCTAAATCTTCAGAATCACCGAATAGTTTTACAGTTACCTTTCTATTTACGGTAACATCTCTAGTGCTAGCAGTGTGTGTATCTCTATTGTCATTACCTACTTTAGGGTTTGCTCTTAAAGTTGTGCCATCTGTATCTGTTCCTGCTCTTCTACCAAATACAGTTGAAAATAAGAATTTGTAAGTTGAGAATATTGGTGTCTCATCAATACCAGTTATGATACCTTGAACAGGTACAGAAATTTCACCACTAACTCTTGTCTGAATTCTAACAAGACCGGATACATTGAATCCTGATGGGTGTATTGCTTTCTTAATATAATCTCTCCACTTTGTAATACTTTCGCCAATTTTTACAACATAAGAATAATCTTGATAGTAAACACTATCTTGAATTCTTTTATCCTTCTCTGAAAGAAATCCATCTTGAGTTGTATATGCACCTGTTGTTAATACTTTTGTTGCAGTTGAAGCAGTAGCAGTTGCCTGATCTACCTTTTCAATCACTACTGTTCCTGAACCAGAAAATGTTAAAGTTTGTCCAGCAACAACAGCACCGGTAGCAGTTGTAAATGAAATTCTATTTGTAGTTGTATCAATAGACTTTAAAGTACCTGATGTACTACCACTACCAGTAAATGTTTCATCTGCTGATATAGTGCCTGTGCTTGCATTGTAAACAGCATTACCTTCTAATACAACCGTAGGCGTTCCTGAAAAACTAATACCTTGATCTAAAATTTGAAATTTTTTAATTCTACCTATTTGATTACCGTATGCTCTAACAACAGCACTTGAACCAGTAGAACTTGAAACTGTTGCTGTAGGTAAAGAACTCATACCATGCCCACTTCTAGTGACTCTTATATCAGTAATATCTTTTGTTGCTGATGTTCCTGCTTCTTGAACTATTTTATTTCCTTGATAAGGGTCGCCTGCTTGTGTGCCATCTTCTAATATAATATGATCTGCTGATGTTCCTGTTTCACCAGCGATACCTCCGTTTACAACAGCAACAATCGCTTCAGCACCTGCACCATCAGAGTTAGTATAATTAAATGTTAATGTATCACCAACAGCATAGTTTGAACCACCGTCTACAACAATAATCTCTTCGATACCACCAGAACCAACTTCCTCAATAAGTGCAGTTGCACCAGATCCGCCACCTCCACTTATGGTAACAGAACTAGAAGTAGTATATAAATGACCGTCATTTGTAATTGCTATATCATTTAAAATTGTCTTGATAGTGCCTTTTGCAACCAATGTTTCATCTGTATTATCAACACCTGTGATCGTTGCACCATCTAAAAATGTTCCTGTTATTGTTTCTGTATTTAATTCTAATTCAAACAGAACTGTTGTCCCAATAGCAAAAGAGGTGACATTCTCTACTAAAGCACTTGCAGTATTAGTCCCACTAACCATTGATATTGTTTTGCCTGTAAGATTTAATATATTACCTGAGTTTTGAGTGACTCTTAATATACTTTTTCTTGAAAATTTACCGATTGATGGTTTTAATAAGTCTCTATTAGGATAATAGATATCAGGTGTTTCATTAAATAACATCTGAAAGAATAGTTTATTTGCCTTTGCAGTACCTTTTGCTTTATATAAACCTTTTATATTTTTTATTGTTTTTCTTTTATCAACATCTGTATATAAATTTTCTGTTATACCGGACATAAATGACTTTCTCATATCAGATAAGAAATCAGATAATGTTTTATCGGCGTCTGCTAGATTTAAAAATTGTTGAATATTCTGTACAGGATTTCCTCTATATCTACTAACGGTTGCAGTTGCACCTGAAGTATTACCTGTTATTGTTTCGCCTGTTTTAAATCTTGAGTTTGCAGATATGAATAGTTTTAAATTAGAAATATCAGGACTTAAAATAGTTGCTTGAGCACCAGAAGATGAACCTGTTATAATTTCGCCTAAAGTAAATGCCGAGGCAAAACTATTACTTTCTAATAAGGGTCTTGTACCGTCCTCATTTAATATTTTAAAACTTATGTCTGGGTTTTCTGTTTCTAATAATATTTCATCTTGTTCAGAAACATTTGTGACCTGCATTTCAGCAGATTCCATAAAGATAAAATATGATTTAAGAAAATCTGTAAAACCAGGATGTTCAGATTGAACAAACTCAGGCGATTGTTGTCCGACTAATGAAGATATTTTTTGTTTTAAAGTAAAATAGTTTTCCATTTTAGTACGAAGTTGTTGTAGTGTATCCTACTCCAGAAGAACCAGAACCAGAAGCGATTGTATCTACTTGCCCGATAACTGTTGAATTAGAAATATCAATACTTAAAATTTGACCTCGTACAGGAGCAACATCATTTGAACTAGGTTTTGCCGTAACCCTAATTTTAGTTGAAGTTGCACCATCTACATTTGATACAGCAGATATGATTGCTGAAGCAATTTTAATTTCACCCGTTGTATAATTAACTGTACCCCAAGTATTATTCTCGTAAGTCTTAACACCAGATACAAGATAGTAAAGTCTAATATTGCCAGAACCATCGTCATTGAAAAAATATTCTCTATCTGTATTACTATCTAATTGAAATCCTGTTGACTGCACCACACCAGTTGATGATTGATGACCTGTGTGAGGATTGTAGATTGCATTATTAAATGCTATTGTGTATGCTTGAGAAGAACTAGAAGTTATTTCTGGTTTAAATGTTTGATACATATTAACAGTTGTGATATTACTTAAAATAGATGTATCAACATCATCAATTAATCCTATCAATTCAGAATGTCTAAACACGCCCACAAAGTTATTTAAATTATCATCACTATATTTTGAAATAGTAGATTGTACCTTACTGGCAAGTGTTGTTGCATCCTCTACCGTTAAATTACTATCATATTTAAATGTAGTTTTTAAGGTAATAAAAGTTGTTTCAGGATCAGTAATTACAGGTCTAACTGAAGCAATAGCATAATCTTCTAGTTGTGTTTGAATACTTGATTTATCTGAACTTGTTAGTGTAGTGCCGTCTTTTGCTTTAATAGATATGTAAACCCTACCGTATGCAGGTACAGCATTATCTTCACCACCCCATACTTGAATTGCACTTGCGGCAGGATATATTTGTTTTACTAATGTTTTATAATCAGCAGCAGTAACCGCCCTATCTTGAGCAGAAAACTGTAAAGGTGCATTTAGTTTAATTGAAGCAATATTTTCAGCGTCTGTACCACCAGAAGAATTAGAAACAGTTGTAACCGTACCACCAAATCCTCCTACTGTGCCAGATAATGTAAATGTTGAAGCAGTATTTGAAGCAGATTTATTGGTTACAATATAAGTTAACTTAACTATATTACCGTTAGAAGGTTTTACACCGGTAACACCGTCACCAAAATAAATTTCAAATTTACCATCTTCAATCTCTTGTATAAAATAAACTTTACTTGTTGCGGTAACACCTATTTGTGAACTTGCTTTTGCATATGTAAAACTAGTTGTATCAGAGATTGAATTCTGAACTAATACACCTAAAGTTGTTATGTCAACATTATTATTAGGTATTACAAATCTTTGTTCTTCATTTGTGCTATCAACTGTATATTCAAAAGTGACTCTAGTACCTTCGTAAATATCTATATTAGAAAAAGTATAAACACCATCTGTGGGTGTAATAGTGTTATCTGAATTGGTAACATAAGTATATGAGTTATTATCAACCGTAGTTGTAAATTTCGTACCTGCAGGCATTGTTACCGAAGGACCTGTAGCGTCAGTAAGAACTAAATTAATTACTGCTTTAGGTGATACTGCTGATGAAGGTGTGTATCCCAACATCTTTGATAATGAAACAACACTCGATCTTAATTCAGCACTATCTAAAAATGCTTCGTTTGCCGCCATATTTGCATTGAAACCTAAATAGTGTGTATTGTATGCAAGTAGATCAAGAAGAACCGCCATACCAGAACCTTCAAAATCATAATCAGCAAATTCAGATTGATTTTTTAGAAACTGTTTTAGATTAGTTTTTATCTGGTCAAAATCTAATTCAGTAACCTGTAATTTTTTTGTTTCAGTAGTGCTAGTTGTTGTTGCCATTTTATCTTAATCTTTCTAAGAATGTATCTATTATAATTGGTTCTGGGTGATTAATAACATAAAATTCTACCACTACCCCATATCTATTATTATCTGGTTCCGCATTAACATTAACTGATACGAGTTTTACTCTAGGTTCGTACTCAACTAATATTTCTTCAATTTTTCTTGCCAAAAGTATTTCAGTAAGAGGTGTATGATTTTCAAATAGTAATTCTCTTACGCCTGATCCTAATTCAGGGTGAAAAGGTCTCTCATAATGATTAGTGTTAATTAAGTTTCTAACACTTCTTTTTACAGCATTTACACCTTCAATCTTTACTACATCATTGGTCACAGGATTTTTAGTAAAGTTTAGATTCAAGTCTCTCCATACCTTAGTATTCTTATCATAACTAGTACCTGTACCTGATCTTGCATATGCCATACTTCTATTTATATTGGCAATCACAGATAACTTTAATATTCTATCGTAATACCCCTTATAATTGTGTAATCTTATAGTGAATGTGTAAGTCGTATCACTCGATACTACTGGTGCTGTACCTTCTAGTCTATTATTGACTAGACTTATACCTTCAGGCAAACTACCTGATACTAACTCAGTATAGATATATCTGAATGCTGCACCGCCTGCTGCTTTAAATTGAGAAACATATGTAGGACTATCATCAATCAGTATTTTATTTGCACCACCATAAGGTCCTTTGTCAAAACCAGTTGCAGATATAATACTACCTGTTGGTGAAAAAGATGAAAGATTAGAATTGACCCAAGTTTGTTTTTCTGAATTACCAGTTGAACCTACATCAGTAGTTAAAATTGTATAACTGCCGTGTATTGATTCTACTAAATCTAGTACACCTTTGCCATTATCTAAAAATACTTGTGGCAGCACAGATAAACCTGCAAAGAACCCAGGTGTGTTATTTGTTATTTGTTGTACAATAGAAGTTGTATCGGTATCAGCGTCTAGTAAATTATCAACACCATATAACTGAGCAAGTTTAATATTCATCCCAGCGATAGTGTTATCCATATCAACATAGATCGTACTACTCGCTGTTCTATTATTATTTAAAAATAATTCTAGATCATTTGTAGTATTTTCTGTTTTGATAGGTAGATCAATATTAATTGATTGTTCACTTTTTATATTAGCGAATATATCGTTATCTTCTACTGACCAGTCGTTTGACATTTTAATCTCCTACATTAACATCACTAGAACCTGACGAACTATGCCCACAAGTTGCATTATCGCCAGCGTTAACTACTTTTATACCGTGAACAAAAACTCTATTAGAACCCGCCACTATTGTCGGAGAGTCGTGAGGCGGAAGACCGTGACCTGCTACAGAGTTGCCGTCAACAATTATCGCTTCACCATTTGCAAAAACAGTATTCTGAGAAGGTATGAGATCCCCACCTGCGGTGTCATTATTTCTACTGACACCAGGCATTATCTGCCTTGACCTCGATATGGTTTAAATGATCTCTTCTTAGATTTATTCATTGTACTTGTAATAGGTTTTCTACCTTGAGAAGTACCTTTACGAGTAGGCGTGTGCCATGAATTCACGCCAAAATTCTTTGCCATTTTTGCCATAGTTATTTTTTCTTCTTTTTCTTCATTTTTACTTTTTTCTTAACTGTTTTTTTAGGTTTCGGCCAGAACACTTCTAATCCGTCTCTAAAAAATTTAATAATTTGATCCATTTTATTTCCTTTTTAATAATTAGTTCCGAAGGTCACTCCTTGAATGATGATTTTTTGTGATTTTACTCTCAAAATGCTAGGATTTACGATTTCCACGATATATTCGTGTCTATCTAAAATTAACTCCCATACAAAGTTGCCTGATTCGTAAAAATTCACGCCATCATAACAAAAATCCCTCATTTTACTATTTATAAGAGTTTTTTTAGTGCATTTTTTCGCAGTTTTTCGTCATTTTTTGTCATTTTTCGCAGTTTTCTGCGATTTTTCAACTTTTTTTCACTTTTCTTCTAACCTATTGATTCTAAACGAAAGAAAATCCCTAAAAAGGGGAAAAAGTGCTTGTTTTGCACCTCAAAATATGTTAAGATTTACTCATAAATTAACAAAAACAAGGACAAATATGAATAATTTTCAATACAAATCAAAAAACAGAGTTTTCCAAGAGTTTAAAGAGTGTAAAGATATCTTTGCTAAATTAGACTATGCTAAACAATTAAAAAAAGATCAATATGATTACTATTATGATATTGACTTAGACTCTGTAATCAGAAAACTACAAAATTTAATCGTAATTAATTACTAAGAGAGGACTAATAATGAGTAAATACGAAAAACAATTTGAGTTTGCCAAGAAAATGTGGGAAACTTCAAACAACAAAAAATATAGTGGATCAAAAAAAGAGAAACTAGAAATCGAAAAAGATGTCAAATTAATCAAACAAATAATGGAGGTTGCATAATGAATAACTTTGATGAAGATGTAAATATTCAGTCAACAATGGCAGAATTAAAACAATTAAAAGATGAATACAACGCTGTTCTTGCCGGCGCTTATATGGGTGATGAAAACCTGATTGGCGATAAAATAGAAAGAGTTGCTAATTCGATTAATCTAACAATCGAAGATGTTATGGATATGGACTTTGATAATGAACAAAGTATATATTCTGAATTCGCTACGGAAGGATTGTTATCATAATGAGTTGCTATTATAACGAAAGATTCCTTGAAGATAAGTACGAAGAGGCACTTGAATTCGGTATGACCGAAAAACAAGCAGAGAAATTTGCTCAACAATGCCTAGAAGAACAATGGGATGAGGAGTGGATATCAGTATGACATACGATCAACTAAAAAACCAAGTAGATAAGATTCTCGAACAAGCAGAATCTGAAATAGAAACTATAATTGAAAATTATAATGAGAATAATGATGAAGGTACCGAGATTGATACAGTCGATCTAGCAGGTAAATTTTCAGCATTATATGACTATGTGGAGGATTACGCAGACTAATGGATATAATTATAACCGTACTTTACATTTCTGTAATCTTTATGTGCATTTATACATTGTACATTTTAAATAAAATGAAAGATAATGTAGATAATATTACACTAGAATTAAATAGAATGTCAGAGAAAATTAAGAAATGGAAATAATTTTACTTACTTTACCAGTAGTGCTAGTTTATATTATACTGAGTTAATATGTATAACTTCGGATACTTCGGTATCGTTGGTTTCAGTCGTTGTGAAGGTGATTGGTGCTGGCGTGTTTTAATTGTAAGAGGTCGTCATTATTATAGAATACCTTTACCCTACCCAATATATCTTATTGTAAAAGCACTATATATAAAAAAGATAAATAATAATTTAAAGAATTTTAAGAAAGTGTAAATATATTATGTTTCAAAATCTTTGTTGGCAGTTTTCAGGTGACGCTGTTCTATCATCTGAAAAAGTCGATCATATTATGGCAAAAGGTCTCGCAGCACAGGAACAGGTTGCAACTCATCAAAAAGGAAATCTAGAAAGATCACAGGATGATCATATTCGAGCAAGTCGTATTGCTTGGTTGAATGATGAATCAGTCTATGACTGTATAAGACCATTTGTAATTTCTGCTAATGAACAGGCAGGTTGGCGATTAGATGTAAGAGAAATAGAAATGGTGCAATTTACAAAGTATGGTAAAGATCAACACTATCATTGGCATATTGACGGTCAATGTGATCACCATGCCTCAAAAGTTTTTGCAAGATCCATTGACTATGAGAAAAAAGGGCAGGTAATGCCTATTACTGAAACAAATAATCCTAAGCATGTCGGTTTATGTAGAAAGATTTCCGTAACCGTTAATTTATCCGACCCTCTCGATTATGATGGTGGTGATTTATGGTTAACAAAACACCCTCAAGATTCTAGAATAAGTGAATTAGAAACATTTACTAATCCTAGTTTTCGTGATAAAGGTGCAGTCGTTGTTTTCCCATCTTGGGTTAGACATAGAGTCACTCCGGTAACCAGAGGTACAAGATATAGTGCCGTTGCTTGGTTTAACGGACCACCTCTTAGATGAAGAATATTCATATCATACCTTCAGCAATAGTTCTACATTATGCCGTTCCTGATCTTATATTGAATGATCTTCATAATTATACTGAAGAAGTTTTAGAAGATAAACAATATCACGATAAAAGAAATGCTGAACCCTTTTTAGCGGCAGATATAAGACAACAATATTTTCTCAATCAAAGTGATCCTAGAGTTTCTAGATATTGTGATTGGCAACAATCAAAGGCAGTTGAGTATATACAAACATATATTGAACAAACAAAGATTGAAACAGGTTCTGCTGGGGGTTATCCTGATTGTGAAATAAAAACTGAAGATATCTGGTCAGTACATAGTTTTGAAAATGAATACAACCCAATACATTCTCACAATGTAGAAACAGGATATGGTCTTGCAACTGTAACCTATACAAAACTACCTGAATCAATGAAGATACATAAACCTGAAGATGAGGCAAGATATAATGAATATGGTTTATTTAAAGATGATCTAGCAGGTATAACAGATGGATACATATCACTACAAGCAGGACCCATAAAAAATTTACAACAGTTAAGAAATTTTGAAACAACACAACAAATAGCAGTAAGACCTGAAGTAGGTTTGATGTTAATGTTTCCTATATGGATGAATCATTGTGTATATCCATTTAGAGGTGAAGGTGAAAGAAGATCAGTTGCTTCTAATCTTGTAATTACTTTAAAAGAAGATATCTTTCCAAAGTAGACTCTGGAGCATTCTTGAAGGGATCTACACCCATATATATAAGATTAAAGAATTCTACTTTCCGTTATAGTAATCAAACCATCTTTTAACTATGCCAGGCACTAACCATTTTCTAGGATACCAGACTTTTACACCATCTAATTGTTGTTGACGAGTACAACCTTTTCTTGCCCAATACTTATAACTAGGCATTGTCTCACCTGTCTCTTCTACAAAGAATTCAAAACTTCGTTGTCTAGACTTAGGATCTAGATATTTAAAACCTTTCCACATAATAGAGATAGTTTTATCTTTGTATAGTTCTATTCTATGAAAATCATCTAGTTTTGTATCAGCACTAAATGAACCAGGTCGTCTTTCTTTGATTGTCTTTTCACCAGTATGTCTGTTTATTATAATCTCTTTATACCCACCCCATAGTATGAAAGTGTACATACGCCAAGGATGATTGTGATAATCTGTATAATCATTGTATATTATATTAATTACTAAGTGATTAAGTATAGGAATCCACCCGAAAGGAAATATTCTCAGTATATAAAAATATTTACCATTACTACCTTCTACTGGCGGCATAGCATTAACTTCGTGTATGAATAACCAGTTCTTACAAAATTTTACAAACCAAGAGTCATTCTTTTCTTGTTCGTTTATTAAATCAACATATTTCATAATTGTCCTCTAGTCCTGTTTGTTCTCTACATTCTTCTAATTCTTCTTTTGTATATCTATTTAGTTTGAGTGTAAAATCTTCGTGATATTGTTTAAGAGGTATACCACAAAGTTCATCCATTTTAAATAATTCTTCATAACTTATCGTGTAATCAAATTTATGACCGTGTTCTTTATAAGTTTCTTCCCATATATGTTTGTGTGCTAAATAATAATCAAGTTCTTCTTGGTTGTATTGCATTTTAGGTCTTTGATAATTCATAAAAGGACTATCAGCATTCATAACACCTGTCTTATGAACAGAAATAAAAGAAATAAAATGTTCTAGTAAATTTTTTCTATACAAGAATATTGTTGTCATTGGTTTTAATTCTTCTCTAAAATTATCAAACTCATAACCATATCCGTATGCCTCATCACTACCTTCATATAAATCCCAAGGTGTAAATTTAGCAACAAAAGGTGTTTTCTTTAATTCAGTTATTTGTTCTTCTCTAGATAATTTTCTAAAATCAAGATTAAATAGTTTTTGCATTTGTTGAGTATAAGGTAAATGAATTTTATCACCATCTATAAATCTTTCTTTAGAAGGATCTAATAATATACCAGGACTTATCTTACAAATAGATTCACCTACATTAAATAAATTATAATGTTTTGCAATAACTAAGTTTAACCAGGTACTGCCTGATCTAACAGGTGATACAATTAAATAATTCATTATTCAGTATATCCGTATTCTTTAAATTCATCTTGAAAGACCTTATTGTATTTTTCTTTCATATACCTCAATCCTTTTTTTGACCAATATGATTCATAATCTATATTCTGTATTTTTATTTTATTTTTTGGCGTGCCGCCAAAGCGTCTTGTTAAAAATTCATCAGTAAGTTCTTCAGTCCAGTAAACTTCGGCATTAGGTAATTTATTAATAACATCATTATTGAGTAATCTAACATCATCTATAAATTTATTCCAAAGATTCTCATCATGCTTAAACTCTATCTTATATTTTTCAATCGTTTTGTTTATCAAAGTTATGTCGGAGTGCCAAAGATTATCTGGATCATTCCAAACAACTTCATTATTTTTTCTTAGTTGTATTGTTCTCCTATGATGAAATAGATAACTTATATAAGTTCTCCAAAGATTTT
>Ga0160422_10000940_pt1 | contig 17990 bp, 13 predicted proteins | sample Fk160mmetaG_FD_108192 | JGI IMG/M metagenome (GOLD analysis project Ga0160422, IMG submission 108192) | Marine microbial communities from the Central Pacific Ocean - Fk160115 60m metaG | ecosystem: Environmental > Aquatic > Marine > Oceanic > Photic zone | place: The Central Pacific Ocean... | reverse complement strand
TAGTTAGCGTTTGAACCGGATATACTGCCGCCCCAAGAGTAGGTCGTGTTCTTACCTGCACGACAGGCGTACTCCCATTCCGCTTCAGTTGGTAGGGTATAGACCCAACCAGGAGGTAACCTACCGGCCTTTTGTTCGATATTCGTTAGCTTGACGCTCCATGAATTAGCACGCCACCAGTTAACCATCTCCACTGGATGACTTCCATTTCCTGAAGCGTTAAATTCACTTGGGTTGGATCCTGTTACCGCTGAAAATTGTGCCTGCGTAACCTCATATTTGCCCAAGTAAAAGCCCTTTGTGAGAGTAACCTCATGCTGGGTTTCGTCATCTGCCCTTCCTTCCTCCGTCGGTGGGCTACCCATCATGAAAGTTCCGGGTTCTACCCAGATCATTTCCAAATTCGCTGCGGATGGAACGACATGGTTCTTGAAGCCCAATCCGTCCTTGAGGGTTTCCAACTCCACATCCTCGGCTTTTTCGCGGGCCTTGTCCACGGCTTCCTGAATGGCTTGTTTCTCCGCATCAGTCAGAGGGCTTACCTTCGGATCCTCGCCTTTGGGGGCGAGGATCACTTGACTGGCCTCGACCTGAAAACTCTCATTCGCGGGGGAGACAAAGTCGACCCGACCGGTGAGGACGGAAAGGGTAGTGGCCTCTGCCAAAGCGATGAGCCTGAAGGAGGTTCCCCGAATGCCCGCAACGCCTAGAGGAGTGCTAATATCGAAGTTGGACTTTTTCCTGAGCTTCTTTACGTCGACAACCAAGTCACCGACCTTCAGATCGATCAGGACGGAGGAAGCGCTGGCTTCCTCCTCGAGCGCTCCTACCTTGTCCTTCCCTGCATCGAAGTCGTCCTGATGAAAGGCCTTCAATTCAAAAGTCGTGTTTGCTCCGACCGAAAGGGTCGTTCCGTTGGTGAGCAACAGGAGGGCCTCGGAACCAATGCCGGCGGCTAAAGAGTCACCCGGGGAGATGAACTGGTTCGCCCTAGCGGCCGAACCGTTCAGGTCGTTAGGGCTGATCACCGTGACGTTGCCCTCTACGGATAGGACGAGTGCGGCTCCCTTGCTGAGTGTCGCGTCGGAGGACGAGGAGTCCTCCTCCGCTTTGGGTTGTGGTTCGGGAGCGTCCGAGCACCCCCAGAGGAGAAATGCGAAGCAAAGAGAGAGTAGGGCGGGCCTCATGCCCTCAACCCAACCACGCCCGCCCCGTGCAGTCAAGCGGGAGGATTGGGTAGCGGATTGTTGACCCTCGCCCGAGGAGGCGCTTGGATCGGGGGATGAAGCCGGGAAGAATTTTTAGGAGATAAGGATGCTAACTCAAAAAGAGAAAGATCAAGGATACGTCTATGTGGAGCCACTCAGGGGCTGGAAACTTGTTCTTTTTTCCACGAAATACGCTGCTCTTTTCACACTATTCATGTTTGGTATTCGATTTTTAAAATACGGAGCAGACGAAGCTTTCGAGATTCCAATATACCTAGCAATTTTCTCCGGTGCCTTTGCTCTATTAGGCTTTATTGCCTGGAAAGGTGGAAAGATGAAGAAAATTTATCCGAACTAATGATTGAGGCTCAGTCTCTATCCACCAAAATTCATTGCAAAGTTGATAAATTCGAAAGTTGCCAGCGACCCCCGGATCGGTCAAGATGCCCATGGTTACTGGGAATGCGCCGAGATAGCTCAGTTGGTAGAGCAACGCATTCGTAATGCGTAGGTCGTCGGTTCGAATCCGATTCTCGGCTCCATCTTTAAATCAGCGGGGTTCCCGCTAAGGAAAAAGGGCTTCACTTGGGTGGAGCCCTTTTTTGTGTCCGAGGCTTGCGGAAACTAGCTGAAGAACTCTCTTTGGTTAGGTCGATTTGTATTCCGGAATAACGAAAATAAGATAAAAAGTGTTTTTTTGTCTCATTCTTTCCAAAACCTGCTATTAAACCATGGTTTTTTTAGGCTAACTTCATTCAAAAGAATCGATTTTACACTAGGAACATTCAGATTGATCAAAAGCTATGATGAACTTCAAAGTCATGTCGAAGGAATGGTTGCGAGCTTTACTTGCTCGTCCCTTTGTATCGGCATTTTTACGGCGTTTTCTTAGTTGAGCAGAAAAGAAACACCCAGGCATCCCTCGGGTAAATCGAGCGGTTCGGATGCAACCGGCGCCGAGGCGGATACACGGCCCCGATCCGTTGTTCTTAGACTGTCACGCCTCGTAACCGGAAAGGCTTTCAACCGATACGGCTACTCTCTTTTCGCCCTTTTTATCTTTTTGAGCGGGGTATATTTTGGAATCACCTATTTGCCCGCTGATGGACCGCACTCTTCCGGGAGGGCAAAAGAAAAGGAATTCTCTGGGGAGATTGATGATCGGACCGTTCTTCCCTCGTCCCGCCCCGAAGATTTTTTCCCGGCTTCCGAATTCAGGCCGCAAGCCGCAATTCTGATCGGTTGCCAAAACAACCTCAACGTCACTCCCGAGCTATACGTCGACATTGCCAAGGCCATCGACCGTAGAGTTCCCCTCCTGGGGGTAGTCAACACGGAGGCCCAGGCTGAGGAGGGGGTAAGGTTGATTCGCGAATATGGTCTGCCCGGAGATGCCATGCGCTTCGTAGTTTTGCCTTCGAGTTCGATGTGGATACGGGATTATGCCCCCATGATCCTCCGCTACGATAGCGAAAGGAGCGTTATGGTTGATGCGAAATATCACACCCGGACCATGCGGGAGAATAGAAAGAAGGATGACTTCATGGGGTTTGATCTGGCGCGTATGCTGGGCCTTCCTCTACGTTCGATTCCGATTGTTCTCGAAGGCGGCAACGTAATAAGCAATGGGGATGGGATGCTTTTGACTTCCGTGAAGACCGTTTTGGAAAACAAGAAGAGCCGCTACGAGCGCGACCAGATCATGCACATGTTCAATGACTTTCTGGGCGTCAACAGCGTGTACACCGTCACGCCGCTTGTTGGGGAGCCAAACGGGCACACCGACATGTTCATGACTATGGTGGACAAGAACCTTGCCATCGTCGGCGAGATCGATCCGATGGTTGATCCGACCAACAGCGCGATTCTGGAAGCTAATGCAAAGTTTCTTTCGACCATTACCACTTCCGCCGGTCCAATTCGCGTAAGGCGCATACCAATGCCTCCGAGGTGGGGTGAGCACTGGCGTTCCTACACGAACGTCATCATGGCAAACGGAGTTTTGCTCATGCCTTCTTTCAGTGGCGTTGATCCAGAAATCGAAGCGAGGGCGGAGGCAGTCTACCGGTCCTCCTTGCCTGAGGGCTGGGTGGTGAAGCGGATCAACTGCGACAAGCTGGTGAGCCTGAACGGCCAATTGCATTGCATCAGCTACAACATACCCGGCTTCGTCTCGATCGAGGGACTGCTCCGAAAAGCCAAGCCAATCATGACCGTCATAGAGTGACGATCGAGTCAACGGAGGATTTCAAGGGTAAGAAGAATGAAGGTCTTTCGCTTTGTTGCCTTTCTTGCCTTGTCCGCCTCGATGGTGGCCGCAGAGTGGCCCCAGACCGCCGGGCCGAACGGGAATTTCGTGGTCGAGGGGAGAGCCTTGTCCGCATTCAGCGTGGCCCGGGGAGAGGGAGTGGTCTGGAGGGCCGATCTCCCGAGCACGGGCCAGGGTACGCCGGTGGTCAGCCGGGGACGGGTCTTCGTGACTTCGCACGAGCCGACTACGGGGGATGCGCAGACGGGAAGCGGCATTCTAGGGCTTTGTTTCGACGCCCGTACGGGAAAGGAGCTTTGGCGAAGGAAGATCGGCGCGACCAGGACGACCGATTTGTCGAGTTTGTTCAGCGACAACACGGCGGCATCCCCAGTGGCGGATGGGGAACGGGTGGTCTTCGTAAACGTGGGGGGAACGGTCAAGTGCTTCGATTACGAGGGCAAGGAGCTGTGGAGTCATTCCTGGACCCCTTTCGGGAGGCATCATGCCCGGGCCCACGAGCCGATCCTCCACGATGGCAAGGTAATTCTGATGCATGCCCCGCGCTACGACCTGCCGGTCTCGGCCACCACCAAGGAGGGCTCGAAGTCGCTGGGCCGGGGAAGGGAGTACTGGACCCATTTGCGGGCCTTCGACTTGAAGTCCGGCAAGCCGGTCTGGCGGGCGGAGGCGGGCACGTCCGTGCATTCGACCTCGATCCTTGGCAAGTTTCCGGGGGGAAGCAGTGCGATCCTTACGGGACGCGGAGGCGGGCACAAGCCGCCGGAAGAGCCTTACGGGCTGTCTCTGGTCGACGTCGCCAACGTAAAGAGCCTGTGGGATCGCGCGATCGGAGGCTACCCAGCGGCCCAGAATGCAACCTGGTCGGGAGAAAGGGCTCATTTCTTCGCGGGCGGAGATCACCATTCGCTGGCCGTGGGTACGGGGAAGCCCATCGATTCGGTTTCCGTGACCGAGGGCGCGAGCATCACGAGATGGAAAAAGAAGGCTTACGAAACCGTGGAGAACGGGAAGCTGACGAAGGCAAAGAAGCCGATCACTTATTTCTCCAACGTCGTGGTGGGAAATTATCATTACTTCCGTTCCTTCGGGGGCTTCTTTATCGGACGGGTGAATTTGAAGAGCGGGAAGGTCGAGTATTTGCAGGTTCCCGTCCAAGTCATTCGCAGAGCAGGCGGGGAGGAAGAGGTACTTTGGGAAAAGAGCCTTCCCAACGACATGAAAAATGCGAAAGGGCACCGGGCGACCCGTGATAAGCGCAACGAGGGGAGCGGGTGGGGACACGTTTCCTCCGCTCCGCCCGTGGTGGTGGGCGACTTGATCTATTTCCCGACAATGGTGGGCATGGTCTACGTCTTGAAGTGGAAGGCTCCCCGGTTGGATGCAGACGCCTTGGTCTCCCTGGGAGACTTGGGTCCGGCGGGCAAGACGTGGTCGCTCTCCGGATTGGCCTGCGCCAACGGCCGGCTCTATGCCCGGACTCTAAAGGAGTTGATCTGCCTGGGCAGGGACGAGGACTAGCAGCCTAGCAGCAACCGGAGGAAGGGTCGCAGGCGGAGGGGGTGACGGGTAGGCTCCCGGGCGAATCGGGAATTCCGCACTTATCCTTGGCCAGGCAGTCGGTGTGAGTTGGTTCGAGCAGAAAACGACCGTTGTCCATCGAGAGCCCGTAGCGACCGATGGTTTCGGATTGGTACTCGACTTCCACCTCAAGGTCGCTCAGACCGAGGGCTTCCTCGGCGACCCCGATAACCTCGAGAATCTTGGCTGGACGAATGCGGTGGTCGAAGTCGTCGGCGCTCCAGAGCTGGAAGGTGACCATCTCCTCACGGCGTTCGGTACCGCCGCAGTCGACGTAGTGTTTGCTCGACTTGCCTACTTCGGTGACGTGAAAGTGCGGGGGAACGTGAGATCCGTTGGGAAGGACGAAGACGACCTCCTCAAGGTCTCCGAGGGCTTGTTTGAATTCTGGCAGGTTCATGACTTGGTAAATGAGGTTCCTTATAGACCTCGCGGGGTGGTTTCAACTGGTAAAGGGGACGGGGCGTCCCTTTACGCAGGGTTTTACGGTCTTGCCTTTGAGAGGGCGGGTTGTTTGATCGGAAAGGGAATGAAAGTGTTGAGAAGGATTGCCCTTTCCCTGTGCCTTGCCCTGGCGGGTTGTTCGGACGAGGAGACCGGTGACGAGGTGGGGAAGCCGGGCGCGGGAGCCCTCGAGCGGAGCAAGAAAATCCGCGAGCTTGAAAAGTCGCTCGAGCGACTGAGGTGGGAAAACACCCGCTTGTCCCTCAAGATGAAGTCGGTCGGCGGAGGTTCTCTTGTGAGGGACAAGGTGACGGGTCTTTGGCACCACGACGTGGAGAGGGAGCCTTTTACGGGCCGGGCCTTGGAGAAGTTCCCCGGCGGTTCCCAAAGGGCGGAGGCCGATTTCCTCAACGGCAAGAAGGACGGCATGGAGCGCTTCTGGCATGCGAACGGAAGGCTCAAGAGCGAGGGCCAGTGGTTCGACGGGAGACGAAACGGGGTCTTTCGGGAGTGGCGCGAGGACGGCAAGCCCATTTCGGCGAACCGCTTCAAGAACGGGCAACTGATCGAGAACCTGGCCGAGTAGCGATCCCCGGCTCAGGGGGCCTCGGGAATTCCGAGCGGCCGCTCGACCACACCGATCCATTCGGGCCGTTCGCAAAAAAGCGGCCCGCTCCGGGTCTGGATAACGTCCCGGACGAGAATCTGGTAGAACCGGGTAGGTTGGCCGTAGGTGAAGGTAAGAAGAATATCGGTGCGCTGGTTGGGCTTGTTGGCGTCGGTTGCGTCCTTGACCAGAATGTTGCCGCCGGCTCCCTTCTGGTCGGGACAAAAGTAGTAGAGTTGGTTGGGGGTCTTTTCCCCGAAGCGGATCAGAACGTCACCTTCGCCCGCCCCGTTGCCGAGGATGCCATGCCCGTAGGCTTTTTCCGAATCCTGCTCGTCGAGACCGACCATGAAGGCCTTGGCGTAGGTGAGGTTGTCGAGGCGAAGGCGGTAGGTGAGGTCACGGTCCACGAAGAAGGTGCGCGGGTTGCTCGCCCCGAGGTCGAGATCGGTGTCACCCTTGATCTTGAACCCGACGTTGGTCCAGGTAACGGGCAGAAAGGCCTCGATGGCGACAAGTTTGGTGGTCTTCCACTGAATGTCGTAGCGGGCGGCGCCCTCGAGCACGGGGAAAAAGGCCTGCTCGTGAATCTCCTTGCGCGAATACCGCGCAAGGTGTCTCCATTGCTCGCGCCAGTTGTGCTTGAAGGCCTCCTCCCATTTCTGCTCGTTGGTGGCATCCTTGGGGAAGGACAGTTTGTGCAGCGAGATGAGGTTTTCCCTCAGCTCACGGTTGCGGACGTCCTTGAGGAAGGCCCGGAAGGTAGTCTCGTTGAGGGAGAAGATGGAATTTGCGAAGAAGGCGTCTAAGTCGTTGGTCCGGTAGGCGTTGAAAATCGCCCTGCCGAATTCTTCCTTGGGATGACGCTCCCCCTGAAGCTGAAGAGCTCCGGCAAGGAGGATTATGGCGACCGCCGGGATCTTGGAGTTAATCGGCATAAAAACAAGCTAGGGACTTCTGGAGGCTCAGACAAGCGCGAAGATTGCAGCATCTGCGCAAGCGTAATGGGAAAGGGTCAAATCATTACATTTTTTCATGTAAATGAGGATTGGTTCGAGATTTGCTCAAGAGGCTTCCGAAACCCCATAAATAAGTCATGAAACGAATACGTCCTTTCGATACGCGTCAGCTCGAGGCTTTCGAGGTCCTTTGCTCGACCGGCAGTTTCACCGAGACGGCCAAGCGGCTCTTCCTTACTCAGTCTGCGGTCAGTCATTCCATGAGGTCTCTCGAGGAGGAATGCGGAAGCCGGCTTCTGCGTAGGCAGGGGAAAAAGGTCACTCTGACCGAGGCGGGGGATCGATTGCTGCGCTTTGCCCGACCTTTTCTCGGCGAGATGAAAAAGGTTCGAAGGGAGCTGGACGGGTTCGAAAAGTTCGGGGCCGGACGAATCCGCTTGGGAGCCAGCGCGCAGGCTTGCCGTTTTCTGCTTCCACCTATCCTTACGCAGTTTCGCGAAAGCAACCCTCTGTGCCGTTTCGAGGTCAAATGCGAGGACACGCCCCGTTGCCTTGATCTCCTGACGGCAGGACAAATCGACCTGGCCATTACCCTCGAGCCCATCCAGATGGTGGAGTTCGAGTTCGCCCCGTGCTTCAACGACGAGCTCAGAATCGTAGTCCCGACCGATCACAGGTGGGGTCAGGCGGGTGTCGTGGACTGGTCGGAAGCGGGATCGGAGAGCTTTATTCTATACAACCGGACGAGTTATACTTTCCGTATTCTACGGGAGTACCTGGACAAGGAGGGGGTCAGGCTTTCCGGTTTTATGGAGATAGGCAGTCCGGACGCGACCAAGGAGCTCATCAAGTCCGGCATCGGCCTTGGTGTGATGGCGGACTGGGCGGTTCAGACGGAGGTCGCGCGGGGCGAGTTGGCAAGCTTGCCGGTGGGCAAGAAAAAGCTTTCCCGGACTTGGGGCGTTTGCGTGCGCAAAGGCCGCAAACTCAACAAGGCCGAGCGGATTTTCATGAAGATGGCCGAGGAGTCGGGCTGCCACTGGATGGTAAACCGGGAGCTCTAGATGGTAAGCCGGTAACAAGTGTTGACTTGCGGCTTGTCCGCTTAGGGCTTTTGCTTCTGGGCAATGAAAGCGATGAGCGTTTGCCTGCTGTTCTCCCTCCTCGGCCTGATCGTGGCCGGATGCTCCGGGCCTGCGGCTGGTCGCGCGGTCGGAACGCCGGGGGAACGCTCCTTTGCGAAGCGTTTCGTGATCAGCAAGGGAAACGGCTTGCGGGAAACCTTGAGCGGGAACTCCTTCGTGGCCGACTTGCCCGGGGTTCATCCGCTCTTCGGAGAGGCGGTGACCATCCGGGTAAGAGGCTTGAAGACCGAGTCGGTCAAGGACGAGGATCCTCGGAAGGCGGCCCGGGCGTATGACCAGTGGCTGAAGTTCAAGAGAACCCTCGAGAACGCCAAGTCCATCGAGTTGCGCAACCTCGAGCGGGGCAGGGGGGCCTTGTGGGTCTGGGCCGACCTCTACCTGGAGGGCCGTTTTTTCGAGTGAGCCGCAGGTTGAACCTTGCGCGGAGCGGACTTTGCATTCAAGGATAGTGGCATGAACAAGTTTTTCCCTTTCTTGCTCGTTCCGGCCTTGCTGACCCTCGGGGCCTTCTTCGCTTGGGCCCAAGGTCCGGGAGGGGAGGGCGATTCCCGGAAATTCCGCCTCAGCCCGGCGGTCCGGGTATCCAGTCCGAACAACCCGACCATGGATGGCCGGCGCCTGACCATCGACATGCTGATCGACGGCAAGCTTCCCAAGGACGGCTGGCGCTCTACCTGGACGGCGTGGATGAAGGTAAACCCGAAGCTGACCTTCGACTTGGGCGAAGAAAAGAGGATCGGGGTCATCCGCATATACTTCCAGCCCTGGGACCGGGGGGACGAGCTCAAAGAGGTCAAGGTGGAGGTTAGCCGGGACGGAAACCGCTTCGTGGACTTCAACGACTACGAGGGCTTCGCCAGCGAGCGTGGAAAGGGCGCCTGGGCGGAGATCGACCTGCGGGCGGTCAAGGCACGCTACTTCCGCCTAAGCCCTCAATATCAGGGGTGGGGTCACCTCTGGGGCGAGGTCGAGTTTTGGGAGATCGCCAACTAAGGCCGGGAACCCTGCTCGGGGGAAACCCGCTCGATCCGTTCCTTCTTCAGCCGGCCGTTCTCCTCGCGCAACCGGAAGACTTCCCAGATCAGGAAGACGTTGATCAGGATGGAGACGGACAGAACGATGGAAATCTTTACCTTGAGTCTGTTTTTCATTTCTAAGGGGGACGCCGGCAACCATGGTTGAGCGAATCGCCCGGGGGGCAACCCAATTGTTTCCTTTGTGGTCGGTCTTGGTGGGCATCCTCGCCTTGGCCTGGCCCGAGAGCTTCCTGTGGTTCGGCAAGGAAACCATAGACGTTGGCTTGGGGATCATCATGCTGGGCATGGGCATGACCCTTACGGCGGATGACTTCATCCGGGTCTGGAAGGAGCCCAAGGTAATTGGCCTGGGGGTCTGTTCGCAGTTCCTGATCATGCCGGCATGGGGCGCCTTGGTCGCCTATCTGATGGGTTTGCCCCCTCAGATGGCGGTGGGCCTGATCCTGGTCGCCTCCTGCCCGGGCGGAACGGCTTCAAACGTGGTCGTCTTCCTGGCCCGGGGAAAGGTCGCCCTTTCGGTCAGCATGACCCTGGTATCGACAATCGCGGCGGTCTGGATGACGCCTCTGCTGACCAGTTGGTATGCGGGTCATTACCTGCCCGTCGATCCCTGGGCCTTGTTCAGGGGCATCCTCTGGGTGGTTCTTCTGCCCTTGGCCGTGGGTGTGGCCTGGAACCGTTTCTTCCCCCGCTCCGCCCACAGGGCATCGGCTTATTCTCCGCTCGTTTCGGTCCTTTTCATTCTTCTTATCGTTGGGTTCGTTCTCGCCGCCAAGAAGGAACTGATTCTGGGAAACTGGGAAATCCTCACGGCCTCGGTCCTGGCTTTGCATTTCGGTGGTTTCGCGCTGGGGTACGCAATGGCGGCCCTGACCGGTTTGGCGAGGGACGAGCGACGCACCCTCTCGATTGAGGTGGGCATGCAGAACTCAGGGCTCGGGATGTCCTTGGCGAGCAAGCATTTCGCAACCTTGCCCATGGTTCCGGCCCCCTGCGCCCTGAGCGCGGTGATGCATTGCCTGATCGGGAGCTACCTGGCCATGAGGTGGAGAAAAGAGCCGGCTGACAAGAGGAGGGAGTGATTGTCGCTTGCCTTCCCGGGTACCCGGGCTAGCATCGCCGGAGTGAGCCCCGAGGAAGATCTCCCACCGCACCTCCTGTCCCCAAAAGTTCACTGGGAAAGGGCATCCGGCTATTTTGCCCTCGAAATGTACGAGGAGGCGAAGCGGGAAATACGCGCCTTGCCCGCGGAGGAACCATGGGGCAAGCAGGCGCGCATCCTGACCCTGGGCATCTACCAGGAGAAAGAGGAATGGATGGAGATGCGGGAGGTTGCCAATGGGTTGAGACGGGAATTCCCCGAGGAGGAGGACTGGTGGATATCCGATGCCTATGCGACGCGCAGGTGCGAGTCGATCGAGGCGGCGAGGGAACTGTTGATTGAAGGGTTGGCCCGGCACTTGGACAGTGCCATGATCCGTTACAACCTGGCCTGTTACGCTTGCGTTCTGGATAGCCCGGGCGAGTGCATGGACTTTCTCAAGGAGGCGGTGGAGAGGGACGAGAAATACAAGCTTCTGGCGGTGGAGGACGAGGACTTGAGCGAGGTGCGCGAGGCGTTGCTCAAGATGGGGTGGGGAAAGGCCGAGGTTTGATGGGAAAGGCGGCCTTTACGATCATCGAGCTGCTGGTGGTTCTGGCCATTATCGCAATTTTGGCCGCTTTCTCGGTGGTCAGCTTTCACCATGTCCTGGAAGACCGCAACCGGAAGCAGGCCAAGGTCGAACTGGAAGCCCTGAGGACGGCCTTGGTCTCCTACCGTTCGGATTACGGGGGATACCCCAAGTGCCCTCAGGAAATCTGCACCCCGGGCGAGTGCCTTTTTCTTTCCCTGGCTGGTTTCCATAACGAGAAGGGAGGCCTGCAGCTTCCTCCCTACAGACCCTTGGTACCCCCCTCGATCTTTGGTTACGACCTGTCTTCCTTCGACGCGGCCGAGATCCCGAACGTAACCCACAACGAGGGGAAGTCGCTCATGCTCTGGCTCTCCCAGACCCTGGACAAGGACGTGGCCTTCCTCGACCCGTGGGGCAGCGAGTACGTCTACGAGTTCCCGAGGGAAGACGGGGAAAAGGGATACCTCCTTTTTTCCATGGGACCGGACGGGAAGACGGGCGAAGGCTTCGACGAAGACGATATCAAGTAGGTCCTCAGGGATCCTCCGTGACCTGCTCGATGAGACGATCCCTGATTTCACGCAGGGGGGCCATCTCCGGTCCGTCCGGGTTTTCCTCGATCAATTGATCGATGTCCTCGAGGGCCCGAGCGAACCTTCCTTCGGCATAGAGGGCCATCGCCCGTACCGCCCGCATGTAGTTGTCCTCCGGGTCGATGGCGAGGAGTGCATCGAGGTAGCGCAACCGGGCCTTGGGATCGAGTTCCCTTTCCGCGGAACGAATCAGGTTGCGCAGCATGCGGGCTATGATTTCACGCTTGGAGGAAGGCTCGAAATCCTCTTCGGTGAGCGCAACCCCGCTCAATTCCTCCGCCTCGTCCCGCGAAACGATCTTGCCCCCGAAGGGATCGATGAGGATTTCCTTGGCCTGCCCGTCCTTTCCCTTTGCGGGCTGTTCGCGGTACATGGCGATGAAGTGTCCGGGCAGACCGAGGCCGCTGACGGGAAGCTCGAGCCGGTTGGCCAGCTCGATGAAGAGCACGGAAAGGGTAATGGGCAAACCTTCCCGGTCGTCGATGACCTCGTTCATGTAGCTGTTCGAGCGGTGTTGGTAGTCGAGGGTGCTTCCGTGGAAGCCCATCTCCTCGAAAAGCTGGGCGACGAGGACCTTGAGCTTCTCCTCGCCGCTGGCTTTGTCGGGAAACTTTCCCCTGATCCTTTCCGCCAGCCGTTCCGCCTTGTCGAGATAGGTCTGGAGATCGAAGTGCTCGTTGTCCAGCCGGGCGATGAGAAGGGCGGAGCGGAGCAAGTCAACGGCCCGTTCGTCCTCGTGGGCAAGGGAGTGGGTAAGCTCGGAAATGATCAGCCGTTCGCGCACCTCGCGGGAAGCCTTTCTTAATTCGTCGGCCTTTCTCTCCAGCTCGACGGCATGGTCGAGAAGGGCCTGCGGAGCCTGTTCGCCCTGGTCCACGAGGCCGTTCACTTCATAGGATCGAATTCGTCTGCCCTCCTTGAGGGAATTCGTCAAGCGGGTGATTTCCCTGAGCAAACGGGGGGGGATTTCAGATTTCTGGAAACGCTTCGAATGGCGGAAGCGCCGGAACTCGGCGCCCGGCGCCCGGAACTTGCAGAGTCCGACGTCGCCTTTCTTGAAAGTGAAGTCGATCAGGTCGATGACCACTTTGCCGTTTATCGAGCAGATGATCCTGCCTTCCCCGTCGAGCCTTACCCGAAGGCGGTTCCATTCACCCGGCAGGTAGGCGTCCGACTCCACCGTCTTGAGGATCGACCAGGTAAAGACGTTCGGCCCTTCGAAGCAGGTCAGCCGGAGGGACCCGTTGGTCGGATAGAAGCCATAGTGCCTTTCCTTGTCCTTGCCGTGAAAGATCAAGCCGGCGGCTCCGCTCTCGTCTTCCAGCCTCACTTCAACCTCAAGCTCGTAGGGAGCGTCGTGAACGGGACGTTGCGAGAGGCAGACGGTCCGTCCCCCGAAGCCGGACCCAAGCCCATTGGCTGTGATGATTCCGGCCCTTTGCTTCCAGGCGGCTCCCATGACCGCCTTCCACTCGAGCTCGTCGAGGGCGCCGATGGTGAGCCATTTCGACATGGGCACGGGGTCTTCCCTTTCCATCAGTCTCTCGAGGGCGTTGGAGGGAATCCCGAAGCCCATCGCTCCACCCGACTTGATGGCCAGCATGGCGATGACCTTTCCTTCCAGGTCGAGGGTGGGGCTTCCGCTGCTGCCCGGCTCGATGGGAATGGCGACCTGGACCATGGGGCGCCCGTCGCCTTCCTGCAGTTCGCGGATGGCGGCGATTACGCCCCGGCTCACGCTGTGGCTGTAGCCAAGCGGGTTGCCTAGGGAGAAGATCGATTGTCCCGGGGTGATCTTGTCGGAATCTCCCAGCGTGAGGACGGGAAGATCCTTGGCATCGATCTTGACCAGGGCGAGGTCGCGGTCGCGGTCGACGGCGAGAATGCTGCGGGGCCGAAAGGTCTTGCCGTCGGCGAAGCGGACGGCGAAGTCCCGATGCTCCCCAATAACGTGGAAATTGGTCGCAATGACACCGTCGGGACGGACCACGAACCCGGTTCCTCTTCCTCCTTCCCGTCCCAGCCGATCAACGCTTTCGATGACCACGACCGAGGGCTTGACCAGCTTGGCGAGCTTCTCGAAGTCCTCCGCATCCCGCTTGGCGAGTTCCAGGTCGGAAAGGATGGAGGCATTGGCGTCCGGGCCTTTTGCGACCGCCGGGGATACCGAGCATGCGCTGAGGATTAGGGAGAGGATCTGATTCCTTGGGAACATGATTCCATTAACTTCGCACCGTCCCCGAAAGTCAAGTTTCGCCCGCCCCAGATATCTTTGTTGCCAGGCAAGGGCGGAAAATTTAATTACCCTACGTAATTCCCCTTAACCCACCCGCATCATGATCAGCCTATCTCGCAGAAAATTCATCGGGGCTTCGACCTCGGCCTTCGCCTTCCAATTCCTGCCCTCCCGGGTGTGGGGAGCCAACGAGCGCATCAACGTAGCCGGCATTGGAGTCGGCGGAAAGGGGACCGCCGACGTCGCCAGCGCCGCGAAGGCCGGCGCCAACGTGGTCGCCCTATGCGACGTGGATACGGCACGGGGAGGAAAGACCATCGGAGCCTTCCCCAAGGCCAAGGTCTATGCCGACTTCCGCGTAATGCTGGAGAAGCAAAAGGACGTCGATGCCGTGGTCATCAGCGCTCCCGATCACATCCATGCCGTCGCCGCCATGGCCGCCATGGACTTGGGCAAGCACGTCTACTGCCAGAAGCCCCTTACCCATTCCATCCACGAAGCCCGCATCCTTACCGAGGCCGCGGCCAAGAACAAGCTCATCACCCAGATGGGCAACCAGGCCCACGCGGGCGAGCCCATCAGGCGGGCCGTGGAACTGGTCCGGGCCGGCATCATCGGCAAGGTGACCGATGTGCACGTCTGGACCAACCGGCCGATCTGGCCCCAGGGACTGACCGCGCGTCCCCCCAAGGAGAAAATTCCCGAGAGCCTGGATTGGGATCTCTGGCTCGGGCCGGCTCCCAAGACCCACTACAGTTCCAAGTACGTTCCCTTCAAGTGGAGGGGCTGGTGGGACTACGGGACGGGAGCCCTGGGCGACATGGCCTGCCACATCATGGACATGCCCTACTGGGCCCTCGAGTTGGGCCATCCTCTTTCCGTGGAGGCGGAGCAAGGAGGCAACACCGAGCTTGCCGGCCCGAACTGGTCGGTCATCAAGTACCAGTTTCCCGCCCGCGGACCGCAGCCCCCCGTGACCCTGACCTGGTACGACGGAAGGAAGAACGGCCAAGCCAACCTCCCTCCACGCGAGGTCGCCGGCGGACGGGACCTGCGCGGATACGAATCGGTCCTCGTTGGGGACAAGGGAACGATGGTCTTCAACCGCCGGTCTACCAAGTGGAAGATCATCGGGCGCGACGGGGACGAGATCAGGCAAATCGAGGAATCCACTCCGCAAAGTCTTTCCCGGGTCGAGCAAGAGGGAATCTCAACCAATGACGCCAATCACGTCGAGTGGCTCGACGGGATCAAGGGAAAGGGGGAACCTCTTTCCGCCTTTTCGCTCGCCGGACCGTTGACCGAGACCGTTCTCCTGGGCAACCTTTCGGTCAGGACCGGCGAGAAAATCGACTGGGACGGCCCGGCGATGAAACCCAGTTTGAAAGCGGCGGAAAAATACGTCCGCAGGAAATACCGCAAGGGCTGGTCGCTCTAGGGTCAGGCGATGCCCCTTCCCGGAGGAATTACTTCGGCAGGGCGTCGAGGTACTTCTTGAGAAGATCCTCGGTTACGGACGCTTGCTGATCGAATTTGGCCTTAAAGGCATCGAAGGAGGCCTTGCTTGCCCCGTGCTTGGCCTTGGCCTCGGCGAGAGCCTTTTCCTTTTCGGCGAGGACTTGAGGGGCGCTTTCCCTGAGCTTGAGGGCTTCAAGCACTCCTTTCCGGGCGGCTACGACTGCGTTCTCGGCATCCGTCACTTCCTGTTGCTTTTGCGCGATGCGGTTCTCGGTGTCGCTCAAGTCCTGCTTGAGCAGGGCGATGGTCTCGTCGAATTTGGCATTGGCTTTGGATAAGACGGAATCCGCTTCCTTGGCGTCCGCCTCCTTCCTGGACAGCGCGGCCAGTTGGCCGACTTGATCGATGAAGGCGGCCTTCTTGCCCTTGGCCCGGATAATGGAAGCCTTTTCCGTTTCCAAGGTGGATACGGTTGCGTTTCTGTCGACCACCAGTTTCTTGGCCAGCGCTATTTTTTCCGGTACCTGACGAAGGGATTCGCCAGCCGCCTCGACGGCCTTGGCTGCCGAATTCATGAGACCGTCCGCCTTGCCGAGCAAGTTCTCCAGTTCGCTGAGTTCGGGCCGGAGATCGTTCAGCTTGGCAAGCTCTGCATGCCTGTCGAGGTTGATTAGTTCCGCCTGCCAGCGGGCCACTTGCCTGCCTGCCGAGTCGAAGCCCTTGCGTGCCTCGTCCAGTTCTGCGGCCGGTCCCTTGAGAGCTTCCCGGGCGGCGTCGAGAGCCTTCCGGCTCGCCGCCAGAGCAGCCTGGGCTTGCACCCCAGCCGTCTTGGCCTGACCGTGCAGGGCGACCGATTCCTGGTGGGCCTTGCTTCCGGCCTGGGTCTTGGACTTGGCAAGGGAAAGGGCTTGGCTGGCTGCATCGAGGGCCTTGGCCGCGGCGTCGAGGCCCTGGGTGGCGGACGCGACGAGCTTCGCGAACTTCTCCATCTCCGCCTTGTGGCGGGCGGAAGTATCCCTGGCCCGGGCGAATGCCTTCTCCATGGCCGCAAGGGCTTCCTTCTGCTTGTTGAGGGCATCTTGGAAGCTCGGGTCGTCGGCGTTGCCGCTTGCCGCCTCCTCGGTCTTGCGGTGGGCTTCGTGGAGGGAGCTTACGCGCTCGGAGCGGAAGTTCGCCCTCTTGGTCCATTTCTCAAAGGAACCGGAGTGGGAGAGGTGGCTTTGCTTGGCCTGGGCGAGAGCTTGGGCCTTGGAATCCTTGTCCTTCTGCTTGGCGGCCTGGTCGGCGGCCTTGGCCTTTTCTTCCGCTTGGGCCTTCTGCAGAGCGCCGAGAGTTTTCTGCATCTGGGCGGTGGCCGCCGCGAGGTTCGCCTCGGCCTGCTTGGCCTTGGCTGAGGCTTCCGCCTGGGTATCCGCCGCCTTCGCCTCGGCCTCGGCAAGGGGAGTATGCTTGGCTTCGGCTGCCGCGAGGGCCTTTTGGCTGTTTTCCCTGAGCGTATTGGCCCCGGACAAGCGGGTGGAAAGGGTGGGGGGATTGCCAGTGAGGGAGCCGACCTTCTTTCCGTCTGCAGTCTGCCAGACGGCGATCTGCCCGGACCAGTCCCCGGCTATGATCCGGGATCCGTCATGGCTAAGGCGTGCTTCCATCGCGATATCGGGAAAAGTTCCCAAGGTCTTGAGGGCCTTGCCTTCCCCGTCCCAGTACTTGACCGTCTTGTCGCGCCCGGCGGTGACGATCTTGCCCTTGGTGTCGTAGTGAGCCGAAAGCGTTCCCCCGCCGTGGGCCGTCCAGGACTTGAGCTGCTTGCCGTCGATCATGTTCCAGATTCGGGCGGTTCCCTCCTCGGAGGAGGACAGAAGGACGTTGGAGTCCGCCCGCCAACTCAAGTCGGTGACGGCTTCCTTGTGGCCGTCGAGGGTATAGAAGGCGTTGCCGGTGCGGGCTTCCCAGACGTGCAGGCCGCCGTTGCGGTCAGCGGTCGCGAGCAGGATGCCGTCGGGGGAAAAGCGGACTTGGGTGATCCATTCGGAATGCTTCTTGATCTGGTAGAGGACTTCCCCGCTGGCCAAGTCGTAGACCTTGACGATCTTGGAGGGGCTGCCGATGGCCACGAGGGACTGGTCGGCGGACAGGTCGGCCGTCAGGATGACGTCGTATTCGTCGCCCAGGGTCAGGATGCGCTTGCCGGACTTGAGGTCCCAACCGGCCACTTTTCCGCTCTTCCCGCCACGGCCTCCGCCTGCGAGGACGATCTTTCCGTTGCGGCTGAATACGAGAGATTCGATGAACCCATCCGGGTAGGGCAGGATGCCTGCCAGCTCCAAGGTTTCGGTATGGTAGAGAAGGACCTGCTTTTGGCCGGCGATGGCCACGAGGGGCGACCAGGGAGCGGCCGCCATGGCAGGAGCCGCGAAGGCTCGTTGGGAAACCACGCTGGGCTCCAGGGGCAGATACTCCGGCATGGGAGGAGGACCATCCGGTTTGCCGATGGACCCCGAGCCGAGGGCTAGGTTGACGGAAGATTTTTTCTTTTGCATCGGCTTGCCCGATGCGGTGGGGAGAAGGCCCTGGTCGATCCATAGCTTGATCAGAGCGAGCTTGGCATCGGCAATTTTCTCTCCCCTAGGCGGCATATGGGGTTCTTCCAAGCGGGCGGAAAGCAAGTATATAAGGCTGTCGGAGGCGTCCCCGGCGATAACCGATTCTCCTGAGCTTCCACCGGCCAGGATGCCGTTCATACTGGTCAGGTCGAGCCCTCCCTTGGCCTCGTCGGGGTT
>Ga0160422_10000939_pt1 | contig 17995 bp, 17 predicted proteins | sample Fk160mmetaG_FD_108192 | JGI IMG/M metagenome (GOLD analysis project Ga0160422, IMG submission 108192) | Marine microbial communities from the Central Pacific Ocean - Fk160115 60m metaG | ecosystem: Environmental > Aquatic > Marine > Oceanic > Photic zone | place: The Central Pacific Ocean... | reverse complement strand
GTTTATTGGATTATGACGGGGGCTGGGTTGATAATAAGCCAACTGTGTCCTACAAGCCACAACATATTGACATCGACATGGATTGTAGTGTCCAACTCTGGTTGGATAGCGAGCTTGGTGCGAAATGGCGTAGCGGTGAATTCAATGTCAATGTTATCAAAGCTTTAGGAGTGGACCAATTGCTACCCAAACGGGTAAAGAAATTGTCTGGTGGAGAGAGACAAGCAGTGTCAATTGCAATATGTTTGGGTAGAGATGCCGATTTGTATCTTCTAGATGAGCCATCTGCACACTTAGACGCCAATGCTAGAATGGAGGCTGCAAAGGCTATTAGGCGTACAATGGAGTCCAATGAAAAATCTGCCCTAGTAATAGATCACGATGTTTATTTTATTGATATCTTAAGTGACTCGCTAATGGTCTTTGGCGGTCGCGGCGGTCAACACGGAAATGCTTCAGGACCATATCCACTACGGGAAGGAATGAACCAGTTCTTACAAGATGTTAATATCACATTTAGAAGGGATCATGATTCCAAACGGCCAAGAATAAATAAGCCAGAAAGCCGCAAAGATCGGGAACAACAAACCTCCGGTGACTATTACTCATTTGAGTCGAAATAGGTGATTACATGCCGTTTGGAACACCACCATCAGGAGGTCCCCTCAGCAGATCCCGAACTAGATTATCGGCATCATCATTAACCAAGTTTCTAAGATGCAAAAAACAATATTTCCTTGGTAATAAATTAGGTTTATCTGCCCCTAAATCAATTTCACAAATTCTTGGTATCGTGATAGAGGAATCATTTTGTTCTATTTTGATGAGAAGGCCAGCAAGTATATACTCACTTGAAGAATTGACGACTTGGTGCCATAATCTAGCCATTGATGAAGCAATTGAATGTCATCGAAGGGGCAAAGAGATTTGGGATACAACAATTTGGCGTAAAAGTGAGCAATCCTGGGAAAGTGTTGATGTTGAGGTACTGGAACAGAAGCTAAAAAATGCCCTAGCTTTATTTTTGGTTGAGGTAGAAAACTGTCATAACGCAAATGGGGGGCCATACGTCAATGATTATCGCAATGGAAATCAGCCATTCGATAAATCAAGTCCGGCTTGGGGTGATGAGCCACTATTTCCAATTCCTGATAAAGTTAGGAATTTCGGTATGAGGACATGGTCAGAAAACGAACCGATGACCTGGCAAAAGGTCGGCTCACCACTTGATTGGTCCGAAGCATGGGAAATTGCTCGCCCTTGGATAAAGGACCCAAGAGTGCATCAGCCTCAGCGATTGTTTCACCCTGCTGGATGGGCTGCGGGTGAATTAGATCTTGTGTTGAGATGGGATGGCAGGATAAGATTGGTTGACATAAAATCAGGAAACCCAACCTCAAAATTCGCCGATTCTCTCGTACATCAGTTGAAATTTTATTCTTGGTTGTGGCGAGAAACCCATGATAATCAGCCGGTTGACGGTATCGAAGGTTGGTACCTTGGTGGACCGGAGAGGGTTCAGTTCGAAGTGCCTAAGGGTAAGGAAATGGATGACTTAGGTATACAATACCAAAAAATTCATCGAGAAATGCAACAACTGGGTGAAGGTCCAGTCATGTTGCCAGATAATTATCCAAACCCTTGTCAGAATTCAGCCGGATGTTATTGGTGTGGATTCGGGGACGATAGTACTACGGACAACACGGAATTGTTTGACCGCTTACGATCAACCAAGATAGAAATTAGCCCTCCCAGCCAGAAAATTGGTGAGATACAATCCCGAGTAAACATCAAAGGCAAATTCACTGGCCAATGGGGTCCGCTACCCAATCATTACGCGGAATCGGTATTGGGTGCAATGGTGAGTGTGTCCGGCACTCAAATAACTGTTGAGGAAAGTGAACCTAATGCCTTTCCTTCACTACATAACTATCTAGACGGTGAAGTGGTTATTCTCAATGCACTACCAGGGGTTTGGCGTGGCAACCCCAGACTTTACCTTGATAGTAAGAGTGAAATTATTCCAGTAGTTACAGAAGGTGATAAATCACCAACTGACATTGAATTTACTAGGGTTGGATTAATGAGAACTAGGGCGAATATAGAGGGCTTGATTATCTCTATAGATAAGAGGACAGGCGTTAGATTAGATGAGAAGCCATGGTCGATGCTGAGTATGCATGTTTGGGACGGAAATCATGTTGTAGAGGTCGTGGCATTCGGTTCAAGTATCACGAGTCAAATGCTAGAAATACGTCCAGGAGACCCTGTAAAAATCATCTCAGCTGAATTAGGCTGGCGTTCTGGTTTACCGCAATTACGTATCGACCAAAGAACAACACGCATAACTATGTCAAAATAGATTGATGCTCAGTATTGCAATCATATTTGATACATTTCTGAAAAATATCGTGAATATCAGCCTCATGTTTCTACTGTAGATCATCCTCCAGAGGATACAGTGGTAACCAATAGTTCAATCTCCTCTCGGATAATCGTTGACAGGGGTAGTATTTGATCATCGAAACTTACTATTACTGTTGAGGGTAATATGCCACAGTTAACTAATGCATCACGAAGTTTAATCTGATTTTCAAATTCGACTTTTTCTTCATGATCACGACCATAGAACCTAATCTGCATAACTTTGCCTGTAGCATCATGCTTATCACTATGGCGCTTGAGGCAATTACAAGCCGAGATCGCATAGCCCGGTATTGCGGTGGATTCGAAATCCACTGTCGTAAGACGCGGGGGTTCAAATCCCTCTCTCGGCGCTTTACATGTAGAATGCGTCGTGATTTTGCGTCAATTCAGACACTAAATCGGATGGGTTTTTGGGTGAAATCTGTTTCAATTTTTCAAGTAATTTGTTTGATGCGTCTTCAGGAATTGCTAAATTCAATTCAAACCATTTATCTAACGACATCAATAGATTTTGTGAGGCAATAATATCACCGCTAGAACCAATTGTGGTGGCAATAGCACATGCCGAACTAATGCCATAGACTGGTCCTAGGGAAGACATCAATGCTGCCATACCGATCGCCCCAGAGCTAGGCTCATCTCGCCTAACGTTGGCTCCCATTGCCTCTAAATCAACCCGATAAGCACTACTACTTGGCACAATAAAAATCTCTTTTGTTGCAGCATCATCGACCATTCCTGCCAGCACAATTAATTGTTGGACATCATTTTTACTTAACATGCTCATTAACTCGCGAGCCATCAAGCCTTGGTTGTTTGGTTCAAGCGGTTGTGAGGTTCCGGTGATGGTTAAAATGTGAGAGTCAGTTCCAGTGGCAATAGCTCTGACCGATAGGTGAGGTGGTGACAGTAAACCGTCATCGTCAAGGGTTGCTAATGGTGGTAGTGAGGTATGATGTAGTCTTGCTAATTCCGTTGCATCATTTGCAGAATTCAAAGCATCGATTGCAGATTTTCCGACATTACCCACGCCAGGAAGTGAGAATAGACATATTTTAGCCCCCAACATGTCATTGTGGCCATTGCGCCATTCTATTAGCAAACTCATGTGATGAATATCAATCAATAAGCAGTATAATGTTTGACATTCCACATAACAAAAAAGTACGGTTTTATGTATTATCTACCCTAACCATCATTCCTCTTCATTGAGGGTTCTTCTGGTTGATACGATATCTGGTAATTCCGGTAAAGAAGCTAACCACTCTTCAGATTCAACATTATACATTTTGCGGCGAATGTTGGCTCTCTGGTCTTCAGGAGACCACTTCAATGGTGCAGCAGCGTTTATTGTTTCATTGCATTGTGGGCACTCTCGTTGCAATGTCCAGACTTGGCATTTTTTACAGTGCTGCAATAACTGCCTTGCCATGTTAGTGCGTGCTGGTTGTCATTTATGATTAAGTCGGTGTTAATCTCTAAAACTGGCGGCTTGACCACCATTCTCTTCCATGGTATGCACTATGCTGTTGGTTACTTCAATCCAGAGGTCTTCAGCAGTCTTGAAGTCCGGGGCTTTCAATACAATTCGATATTCAGGAGCGCCATCATAGAAACACATTACGGATATTTCATCTTTTTCAGATGAGTATTGCTCTGCAGATATCAATGCGTTTTTAATTATGTCAACACCATTGTTTGCATTTATGGATAGATTTAGACTGCCCTTTATTTCGACAAATGGCGGAATGATATTTTCAATGGCAATATCGATAAATTCACTAATCCAGTCACCTTCAAATCCAGCATCAACAATCGAAGATTCATTCATTGCTGCTTCTTCAAAAGAAGTATATAGGGTGCCAAAGGCAGAAACTAAGTCTTCACCGATTGAATCTCTTTCATCGACACTCCAGCCCACTTTTTCACCCAATACTTTTAGCAACTGAATAGATCTTTGTTCATTCTTCCATTCCTGAAGTCTGTCTCTTCGTCTTTCCTCAGATACAGATTTCAGCGATAACTCTAGTGAAGATCCATCTTTTTTCGTCCGCATAACTTTGCAAATTAAGCGCTGGCCATCCCTAACGAATGTTCTGATATTTTTTACCCAACCACTCGCAATTTCTCCAATAAAGATGAATCCCTCCAGTCCGGGATACTCATCAAAGTCGACATAAACTCCGTTTTGTTTGACATTTTTAACAGTCACAACCACGAGTTCTCCTTCTTCAGGAGTGCTGATTTGGTCGTTCATGGAGGCTCAGCCTCCTTATTCCATTGTTTCGACCATTTTACAGCCGACAAGTTTTGCCTTTCCACCGGATGGTGAAGTGAGCGTTGCGCCACAAATTGTGCAGGAGATTATGGTTGTAGCCCTTGAGAATATGATTGATTCTGAACCGCAGTCTTTGCATGATACATTTATGAAATTCCCGGACATTTATTCACCTCACTTGTCGACTAACTCAAACTTTTTTGCTCTTTGACAAGGTGCGTAGTGAGCTTTCCCAGTCTCAGTGCATCTAAATAGAATGTTAACTCGTTTTGTTGGCTTTTCTCTGCCGTCTGGTTTTGGACGAGGAAACCCGCGATATCCTGCCATAACTTTGCGGAATCGCCTTTGTCCCCACTTAAGTTCTGACGCTCGCTTTTTCTTTACGCGTTCGACGGTGTGCATGGTATGCTTGCCGGCGGCAGGGCTGTAACGCTTGATTTGACGAGGCATCTTTACCATGTTACCACCTTGAGCATGCGTGCCACTAAGGTCGGGTATTTAGAAACTCCGACTGTATTTCTTCCTAAAAACAACGGACTGAATGTTAGTTTTTAGGGATGAAGTAATTAATCTGCTTCATCTCCAAACAACATGGATGAAATATTTGAGGCAGCCTTATTGTTTTGGCTACCTTTCGCTTTCATTCCTTTAGGCTTCTGGATTTCCCAACTAAAATCAAGTAAATTATTCAATAATTTTGGGTATTCGTTGATTATTGTGGGATTAATCTTTGTTCTCAGTAGTCCATGGACAGTTCCTGAATCCCCGTCTAGTGCTGTCGGCCAACTACTCGGATTTATTGCGGGACCAACGATACTTGTTTTGCATGGGTTATACAAAATCGCCTATTCCGGCAACGTTCCTGTTGGGAAATTAACCAAGCGCGATAAGAATCTAGGCTTTGTATCGTTGTTTGTTGGAATTACTTGGCTAAATCTCATGCACTGGTGGGGTATAACTCCTTCAATGGATAATTCGGTGAATCGATATTGGTTGGTGTTTCTGCCTAACCTGTTATTGTCATTAACCTGCTTCTGTTTGGCAATAGGTATAGGCTTGTTGGCTTTTGGCGACTCTAGAGCAAGGGAATCAAGATATCTGTTTGCCATGGCTAGCGCATCATTCATATTTTTACTCTGTGCTATGAATCTGGACTCAATAAATCTAACCGCTATCGAATTCAGAGAATATGTGTGGTTATCAGTTGCTGATTTATTGGGTATTTTTATTGGTGCAGTTTTGGCAATAATGTCGTTCGCATCGGTAATTTTTGTCTACGAGAAAAATCTTCCAAAACCAGTATCTATTGAACCACCAACAAGTGATGAATTAGCCGTAGTTTCTCGTGTAATTAAGAACAACTTAGGAGATGAAAACTCATGATCAGTGAAAATAAACCATCTATCAAAGTTGTTTTAATTGGTGCGATCTTGCCAGTTTTTTCGATTGTTGCAATCGACTATACTCTTAACGGAGGAATTCCAAATTTTGGTATGGCCGAGATCAATCCAAGAATCGCCAACTCGGCTTTAACATCATTTATTTTAGTCTCAATCTTCTTGCTTGGAAACATGTTTTTCTACGGAGAATCTCGAAACCGACCTATGGCGCCAATTTATGGCATGATAATCGCTGTAGTGGTTGGTATCTTAGCTGCAATTTTCTTCATCAATCAAGGGCCTATGCTGCTCGAAGGTAATGGCTCAGTTAGAGCTCAATTGGTCTACAACACAGCTCATACTATCGTGTCAATCATTGCGTTAGCTTTCTCCGCATTGGTAACGCTTGGAATATTGTTTTCCGCGATGACGCACTCATCGCCAAGAATTGATAATACGCACATGAATTCCGAAGAGGAATAGATTTTGCATTCCGTTTATTTCATAAAGGATTGGTAGGTGGCCAAAATACTGAGGTGAGTATATGTCAAAGGGTACACCGTCTATGGGCCGCCGCCAGAAGACTACACACATAAGGTGTAGGCGATGCGGAAGAAATGCTTACCACAAACAGAAATCTGTTTGCGCTGCATGTGGATATGGAGCGACCGCAAAGATGCGTAAGTTTAGTTGGTCCAAGAAAACACACCGGCCAAAAGCCTGAAATTAATTCCTATTTTGTGATTTATTCAAGCAAACAATCATTTGCTAATTGACCTGTGGTGTTGATGTGTGTGGCATAATTGGGGTGGTTGGCCGACAAGGTCACCACGTTAACCAACTAATTTACGATGGGCTAACGGTTCTACAACACCGCGGTCAAGATGCGGCAGGTATACTTACTGAATTTGACGGCCAATTCAGGTTAAGAAAATCTACTGGATTGGTACCCAACATATTTTACACGCGACACATGCAAAGGTTACAGGGTCATATTGGGATTGGCCATGTTAGATATCCAACTGCTGGGACATCATCAAAAGCAGAATCACAACCACTATACGTTAACTCCCCATATGGCCTATCAATTGCGCACAATGGTAACCTTACTAACGCAGCAGAATTAAGACAGATATTACGAGATAAACACCTTAGGCACATGAATACTAAAAGTGATTCAGAAATACTCCTCAACATACTTGCTGTCGAACTAGCCAAGTATTCCTCCGATTTATCAATCGGCGGTGAACCACATTTAGACATCGAAACGGTGTTCAAGGCAATATCTGCGTTAAACGATTATGTCAGAGGTGGTTATGCGTGCGTTTCAATGATTTCCGGATATGGGTTGTTAGCGTTTCGTGACCCCCACGGTATCAGGCCGTTAATATTCGGTAAACGCGAATCTGAAAACGGAACCGAGTGGATTGTCGGTAGCGAATCGGTCGCAATAACGGCACTCGGGTTTGAAATTGAGCGAGACATCAAACCAGGCGAGGCGATTTTTATTTCGTCATCTGGTCATCTATTTTCTAGAATTTGTGCAGAACAAACAAGTTTGAATCCGTGTATTTTCGAGTATGTGTATTTTGCTAGGCCTGATTCAGTAATTGACGGAATATCAGTATATCAAGCGAGATTAAACCAAGGTAAAACCTTAGCAGAGCGAATACTAAATGAGTGGCCAGATCATGATATCGATGCAGTCATACCAATTCCTGACTCTGGACGCATTGCAGCATTACAGATGGCAAATTCGCTCGGTGTTCCTTATCGGGAGGGGTTTGTAAAAAATCGTTATGTTGGAAGAACTTTCATTATGCCAGGGCAAGCTTTGCGGGAAAAATCTGTCAGGCGTAAATTGAACACTATTGAAAACGAATTTAGGGGAAAAAATGTCCTATTAGTCGACGATTCAATCGTCAGGGGTACTACAAGTAAGCAGATAGTTGAGATGGCAAGGGAATCAGGGGCTGCGAAGGTATACTTTGCTTCTGCGGCACCTCCAGTGAGGTATCCTAATGTCTATGGCATTGACATGCCAGCTACTACTGAATTTGTGGCGAATGGAAGGACTGTTGATGAGATAAATGAACATATAAAATCGGACAGACTATTTTACCAATCGTTAGAAGATCTCGAGAAATCTGCAATGTCAATAGTCGAAGCCGAGATTAACTTTGATTCCAGTTGCTTTAATGGTGAATATGTTACGGGAGATATAACTGAGGAATATCTAAACAGGTTACATGAACAACGTAATGATAGTGCGAAATTATCGGCCAATGATGACGACCAAATTCTCGACATACACAATGACACAAATTGAAATCTTTGATGCTCATTTGTTACAGGTAGACAAATCACATAATAGTGAAGTTAATCATGCGCAATCAGTTGGTGGTAACATGCTTACTCATGAGGTCAGTATAACCTGCAGGCCTCAGTCAACTGTGACAAACCTAACAGTTACTCAAGACGGCGATACATTAGTTTGGTCGGAAAACAATGGTTCAGTAAATTTTGTATCCGATAAAGAAAAGCCAGTCAAGATTTCTATAGAAAGCAATATTCAAAGTCTTACTACCCTAGATGGTCATATAATTGTTGGTGATGACGAGTTTGGAGTTCGCTGTTTTGATAAATACGGTAATACGGTTTGGGAATGCCAAATACCTGGAGGAATTTCATTTTTGGTAAACTGTACAAAATTCATTGCACTGGCTGATAATTTAGGTCGATTGCGTTTAGTCACACATGACGGGAAATTAAACACAAAGAAATTTGATTATACCTCGATTATAAATCTTAAACCATACCTTGATGATGTTATAGTAGTCCAAGAGGGCGGGATAGTATCCTTATTTGATGGTGAACAAGAATTGTGGAACAGGCCAAAGCGTGGCGATGTGGGTGAATCAATAACGGGATTAGGCGTGTCTGCCGATGATAAGTTGATTGTTGGAAGGGAAGGATTTGCCTTGGTGCCCGGTGAAGAGGAGGCATTGGAGATTGAGGTTTGGGATGTTAACAATAATCTGTTGGTAATGCGTAAGGAGGTAAAAAACCGATTATTAATTACATCATCAAACAGCAAACAAACCTATCTTGCTTTTGATGATGGTTCGATAAATCGATTAATTAGCTCTGATAATCAATTCTATGAGTTGTCTGATCCACTACATAATTGTGAGTTCCCCGTAAAAACGCTAATTGTAACAGATGATTGTATAATTGCCGGCTCTTGGTTTTATTTGCACGGAATCACAATTCGGGGTGAAAAGTGGATGGTAGAACACCAAGGCATCGTACAGTTTACTGCTTATTCAAGTATGACAAATATGCTATATTTTGCCGGCGATGATCAAAATGATTATACTGAAATCGAGCCTATTGGTAAAATAAATCTCCACTCAGGATTGGTCGACAGGGACAAATCAGAACTGACTACTTGGTTTGAGGTATCAGAGGTAACCGAAACACTAAGTACTGAGGATATCTACTCAATCGATGAGAAACTATCCTCGATTATTGAGGCAGACATGCAATCCGCACATGAATTTGGTGATGAGGACATTACAAGTCTATTGTCTGCACTTGAGGAGCAACCGATAAATCACTTAAATGACAATAAACAATCAGATCTGTCTGAGAATAATTTAATGGGAGAGTTACTTGAAGAGTTCTCAGTTGAAGACCGACCCATTGCTGACGCTGGCGAGGATAACACATTTGAATGCGGTGAAAAGTCACATTCAATTGTTGTTTTAGATAGTATCAACACAAAAGGGGACAAGAGCAAAATTGTTAGTTACTCGTGGATTGATGATTCAGGCAGAGAAATATCCAATCTTCCTAAATTTCGGGCAAAATTATCTCGTGGCAAACATCGTTTTGAATTGAGAATAATCGACAACGATGGGAATTCTACGTCAGATACTGTATATATTGAAGTGATATGAATGCGTTCCGAAGATTTCTGGGTTGAATCATTTGTTGTTGGTCCCTTAGCAATGCGGTGTTCTGTGGTAACTGACTTGTCAACTGGTGATACGGTCATCATAGATGGCGGCGCGGAAACTGAAAGAATAATTTCATGGATTAATGACTTTGCTGGACAAGGCCCCAATATGTCTAACGGACCGGTGAACTCAGACCAACTCTTAGAATATGGGGTATCAAGGAATGTAATTGCTTTGGTGAATACCCATGCTCACTTTGACCATTCGGGTGAAGTGCCGTTATTACTTGAAGAGTATAATGTTAGTTGGTACTTACATGACGATGATACATACTTACAGAGCCAGGTCCAGAATTCTGCAAGAAGATACGGTATAGAGTTACCCAAACCGGCTATTGCTGATAAGCAATTATATGATGGGATGGAATTGAAAATAGGTTCTTTGCTGTTCCAAGTTTTCCATACTCCCGGACATTCACTGGGAAGTTGCTGCCTGTTAATTGAAATCGACGACGGTCCAAACCATCTAATCTCTGGAGATGTTATTTTCGCCGGTTCAATTGGACGGACAGACTTGCCAAACTCTGGTGGCGATTTTGGTCTTCTGGCAAAATCGATCTTCACTAGGTTATGGCCGTTAGAGGATGACACAATTGTTCATCCTGGTCACGGTCCAATGACAACGATCGGCTTGGAAAAATCAAACAATCCATTTGTCGGAGTCCACAGCCAAGCGTTTGCTGACTTTCATTGATTAACCCAGTAAACTTGCAAGTGAGTTGCTAAGCACTGGTAAGGCATCTTCCCAAGAGGCAACAATACCATAATCGGCATGTTGGAAAATAGGTGCTTCAGCGTCTTTGTTAATCGCTACAATATATTTTGAAGAACGCATTCCAGCGAGATGCTGTATGGCCCCTGATATGCCTACGGCGATGTAGAGGTTAGGATTGACAGTTTTACCAGTTTGACCAACTTGCATTGAGTGGGGTATTTCTTCCCAGGTGTCGACAGCAGCACGCGATGCACCCACTGCTGCTCCTAGCTTATCCGCAATTTCTTCCAAATGACTGAAATTTGCTGGGGTGCCCATGCCTCGCCCTCCAGAAACGATGATATTTGCTTCTGAAACATCCAACCTCTCGGATGCTCGCTGAACCATCTCTTGGAGAGCGGTGGCTACATTACCCGTGGTGTCAAGAACTTGCACATCACAATTTCCGGAATTCTCGGCTGGTGGAAAGATATTTGCTCTGATAGTCACCACGGCATCACCATTCAGAGAGACATTTTGGATTGCTTTACCTGAGTATATTGGGGTTGATAATGTTCCATTTTGGATTCCTGTTACGTCTTGAATTACAGAAACAGATCGTCTGGCGGCCAACCTAGCTGCCAGGTCTTTTGACTGGGCTGAGGCCGATGTGATTACTATGCCGCTAGGGGAAGCAGAATCCAAAGCTTCAGCCCATGCAGCAGCATCATAGGTTTCAAAAACGCTTGATTTTGCGGCAATTACTTTTGTTATTCCAGCAATACTTCCAGCATCATTTGCAACGGAGGATTCCGTACACGGAACCACTAGTGTGCAGTTGCTGCCAAGCATGCCAGCAGCAGTTACTAGTTCATTTGTTGTAGCATTTATTTTTCCTTTAGATAGTTCTGCGATTACAATAGTGTCTGTCATTTTTTCACCTCAAATTACGTTTGCCTCATCCCTAAGTAGTTGAGCGACTGTTTGTGCTGATTGTGCACCTTCGTATTTCTTGCCTGCTGGTTTTGCCGGTGGCATAACTTCAGAGACTATTGTAATGGTTGGAGAAGGTGGACTAACAGACTTTACATCTACTTGGGCCCTTTTCGCCATCATGATTCCTTTAACATTGGATTTCCGGACCTTGATTGACCCTTTATCACAACTTACCACTGCAGGGAGGCTAAGACTAGCAATCGCATCACCGCCTTCGGCTGGAGATGTGACCATCAGACCTTCACCAAATTTTATTGCTGTAGCATTTGATATCGAGCCCCAACCTAATCTCTCAGCAATTCCAGGGCCGGTCGAGCCAGCGCCTGTATCTGCGGCTGATTTCCCACAGTATACCACATCGTATCCGCCAGATTTTATTTCATCGGCTAAGACAGATTGTAGTCCATTTGAATCCATGTAACCATCGTAGTCAAGTCTGACAATATTGTCAACCCCCAGTGCTTTTACACCCTTCAATACTTTATCTGCTCCGTCATTACCAACAGTAATTGCAGTCACCGTACCACCTTCCGATTCTTTGTGTTGCAGTGCGTTTTCAACAGCGAATTCATCGTATGGACTGATTTCCATTTTGACGCTGGATAAATCCACCCTATCACCGACTATCTGTATTTTCGAATTTGTATCAGGAACCTGTTTTACGAGCACTGCAATATTTACCATGTAATCACCAGCATTGTGACCAACAGAATTCAATTCATGAACATTTTCCTTTTAGGATATATCGATTTAGGTTGCAATCAGCCTATTTTCTGTTGATTATGTCGGTTACCTCATCAAGTAATTTAGGGTTTGATGAGAAATGCTTTGCCACCGTTTCCAAACCTTTTGAAATTCCATCAGCAACACCAAATTTAGCATCCAATGGATGTAACGTTCCATCCATTACTGCGGCTCTGAAGTCATCAAGATTAGTCCACGTGGAGGGTTTTCCAAATTTTGGATTTGGAGTAACAACAACTTCACCGAATTCTGGTAAAATCACATGTTCAATCAATTCGTAAATAGGGGAGTTGGTATCATCTTTATTCAGATACGCGTGTTTTCGCATCTTCTTTCGGAGTTTGTCAGGCTCATCGTGGATTAGTATAGCGCCACCTGGATCTGATTTACTCATTTTATGGTCGAAGCTTTCCATTCTTGCCCCGCTCGACTTCAACGAGGATATTATTGGCGTATGTAGGCATGTTGCTTTTTCCCAGCCATATTTACTCGCAACATCGCGCATAAACATGTGAGCTTTACGCTGATCCATACCACCGATTGCAATGTCGATATTTAATTCGAAGATATCGCTTGCTTGCATTGCAGGATAGAAGAACTTCGACAAATCATGATCAGATGATGCCTCGTCCCTTCCCATAATAGTGAAGGTTTTCCTCACCATTGCCAGTGTTGCACCTTTGGAACATCGTAAAACTCTAGCCCAATAATCACCCGAGTCCATAAGTTGTGAGGCATAGTAGAATCTTAATTCGCCCGGACCATCACCCTCGGGGGGGTAATCCAATAATGCCCTGAATGTTTCTTCCATGTATCGAGCAGTTAGTTGAATGTCGGCCATATTGCCGTTGAACTTGTCATTAATCCAAGCATGCCAATCCGCTAAGAAAATCAAGACATTGACGTCAGCCTCAAGCATTCTCTTTAGTTGCAGGGACAGCACTTTCCAGCCTATGTGGGCTTTCCCAGACGGTTCAAAGCCGACATAACACCTAAGAATTCCGTCACCACCAGCACTTACCCCATCTGCTATACAGTCAATCAAGTAGTCCAAACCAACGGTTTCTTCAACCGAGCCAATGATTTTGTGAACTCTTATGATTTGTTCTTCGGTTAATTCACTAACCCTAGGACAACGCTCTTGATATTGACTTATCATTTCATCAATATCCATGGCATTTCACCTCAAAACAGATCGTTGAGTTTCTTTACCTTTCCTTCTGATGGTGCTTCACCGTTGTCGATCATTGATTCCAATTCAGCAATCATTTCAAGTGCCTTATTTTTGGTTTCGTCAGTAAGTTTGGTGGCCATTTCCATCGACTTGTGAGCCATTTTAATCGCTGATTTTGCTTTTGAGAACTTCTTTGCTTCTTCTTTGGCCTTGTCCCCTCTTTGTTTGGCGTTGTAGCCCGTTGCTTGGTCTAAAAACCCAGACCAGCGTTTTCTTGATTCCATAGCCTGCTGCCTGCCACCTTCTGCGGCTAGGAAATCATTTAATTCATCGCCTTTGAGTTGTTCCACATCAACAACTAGTTTACCGTCCTTGTCGAAATTACCGGTTACTTTGGTGAGTATTCCATAAGAAGCAGTAAACTCACCGTCTGAATTGGCATTGACATCATCAAAGTACTGTGTTGCAAGTTTAGCTAGCCCCGCATTTCCTCCAATTTGTTTTACAAGGCCCCGCTTTACTGAAAATTTCTCCATGGACGGGCCAAAACACCATTGAACATAAGGCTCACCGTCAAAATTAGAAAATAGAAATCTTTAGATTGAACACTTTATGGGTTATTTGTGCGAGTCAACTACCTAATACCAATGTCATTAGTATTGATCATGTTACTTCCAACCGTTATTGCTGAAAACATAGAAGTCGACCTCAGTTTAGAACCATCTATTGCCGACTATGATGTTGGAATTATCAACGCGGCCATGTCCCCGGATGAAAACACTGTTCTGGTCTCTGGGCAGGATGGCTATTTACATCTTATATCTGCTAGAAACCCTGGGGATCGTTCCCAAGATGTTGAGCTAAACAGTGCCAGAGACAATAATCTGAGAGATATAGCATGGCATCCAAGGGGTGAAACAGCATTAATTGCGGGAGATTTTGGAACGGCATTACGTTACGAAAAAGTCGATCATAGTGTTACAATAGTAAACGGAACAGGCGCAATACTGGGAAGAGATATGAGTGCTGTTGAATGGCGTAGTGCTGGCGATTATGCATATTTTGCTAGCAAGGATGGCTCTGTATGGCGATTTTCTGAGGGTACCGGATTCATGCACTTGGGTAATGATGTCAATTCCGAAATAACAAGTATATCTTGCCATATTAATTACGACATTTGCGTAGTTTCGACGCTCTCAAGTGGCTTGGGAGTAATAGGCCCCACACACAATATTTCATGGATAAGTGGGACAAAAACTGATACCTGGATTGATGTGGATTGTCCTGATGCCCAATTGAATGAGTGTGTTGCCTTCGGCAGTGGTCTTAGAATGATTGCAATACAATTAAACATCGTGGATCACACTAAATCTACTGTTGGTAGTATGGTTGAATATCAAACCCTAGACGGTGATTTTATTGCAGCATCACGCGGTTACACAAGCTCTTCGCTGATCTACTTGGCACCCTCGGGAACAGTTAGGTATGATGCGCAAAACGATGTTGCCAAAATTCAGATATCATCATCACAGTTAGCAGACTGGGATTCAGTTGTTGCTGGTAGACAAATTTCTTATGTTTGGGAAACCAGTTTCAACAATGGATATATTCTAACCTCGAACGGTAATATAATTGCTTTTGAACCCCACAAAGTAGAGATTGATAATTCGATGTTAACTACAATAATTCTTGTCGCAGTTTCCGTATCCGTCCCCGGTGTCATCCTCGGCCTCATCTACATGAACAGCCCATTTCTGCAAAGAAAATACAACCAGCTGATGAGGAAACGAAAGAAATGAAAAGTCCTCATGTAGTTAGGTTATTGAAGCGCCTATGTTCCCGACTTACTGGGGAGAACGCATGGAGCGATATGAGGGGCTAGATTTTTACGATGTTGAAAGCCTATTAACAGAAGAAGAACTAATGATTAGAGATATGGTCAGAGATTGGGTTGACGAGGAAGTATTACCCAAGATAGAACACGCCTGTGAACAAGGAATTTTCCCCGACGAATGGCGTGTTGCGTTGGGGGAAATGGGAGTTTTGGGAGCCCCACTCAAAGGTTACGGATGCCCGGGTTTATCCTACGTAGCATATGGTCTAATTTGCCAAGAGTTGGAAAGGGGAGATTCTGGTCTACGCTCATTCGCATCCGTTCAAGGATCATTAGCGATGTATCCAATATGGGATTTTGGTTCCGAGGAACAGAAAAACCATTACTTGCCAAAACTTGCTTCCGGCGAGATGGTCGGTTGTTTTGGATTAACTGAGCCTGACTACGGATCAAATCCGGGTGATATGATTACAAAGGCCGAAGATATGGGCGATCATTTTTTGCTTAATGGCGCAAAAATGTGGATTACCAACGGAACTATAGCAGATGTAGCGGTCGTCTGGGCCAAACTAGATGGCGTCATCAAGGGCTTCATTGTCGAGAAAGGCGATGAGGGTTTTACTGCTCCGGAGATGAAGGGCAAACACTCACTAAAAGCCTCAGTAACCAGCGAGTTGGTGTTCCAAGACTGTAAAATTCCCAAGGACCGTATTCTACCCGGTGTCAAAGGTTTGCGAGGACCATTTTCTTGCCTTAACAACGCCAGATATGGTATATCATGGGGTGCATTGGGCGCAGCCATGGCTTGCTTCCACAGCGCTAAAACATATGCACTTTCAAGAATTCAGTTTGATGTCCCAATTGCCTCATATCAACTTGTCCAGAACAAATTAGCATGGATGCTGCGAGAGATTACCAAGGGGCAATTACTAGCATACCACTTAGGTAGAAAGAAAGACGACGGGACATGGTTTAATGAGCAAATTTCACTTGCCAAGATGAACAATGTGGATATTGCGCTGGAGATTGCCAGAACAGCCAGAGATATCCACGGCGCGAATGGAATCCTTGACGAATATCCAGTAATGCGTCACATGGCCAATCTAGAGTCAGTTAAGACCTATGAGGGGACACACGATATCCACAATCTCATTCTTGGCAGGTATATCACCGGGATACAAGCCTTTACGCGAACACAGTAATCAAACGGACGGCAGTATACCAATTCTTGCTAAGCCATTCCACACAGGGTCCAAGATTCTCGGTAGCATTCGATGCCTGATGTAGACCGCTGCAGCCAAACTCATTTTCTGTAGTTTATTCAATTTCACTCGCTTTGTGAACACATCGCCTTGTTCCTTTTCGATTTGCCGTAGTATTTTGTCATAAAACGCAATCATTGCTGCTGGAGAGTATCTTGTTCTTCTTGGTAACAACGGTAATAATTGCCTTGCTTCATCTAGGTAGGTCCTTGCTCGTCTGGCGTAATGATAACAATATGGTTCCCAAGTTTTGTTTAGCACTACTTTACCGTCAAGTTCAGATTCTAGGATACCATTCTTTTCCAATTCATCTAATGGAAGGTAAACCCGATCTCGTTCAATATCTTCACCGACATCTCTCAAGACGTTCGTCAATTGCATGAAGATACCCCAAGATTCTGCATACTTCTTGGCTAGTGGGTCGTTATATCCGTAGATTTCAATGCACATTAGTCCGACTACCGAAGCTACTCGGTAGCAATAATCGTAAAGTTCGTCAAAAGTCCTATATCGATTGTTGTAGAGGTCATCTTCCATTCCAGAGATAAGGTCATCGAAAACATTCCTAGCAATTCCATACCTTTCTACGGTGTCCTTTAATGCAAGGAATACCGGGTCCGTTGAGTAAACATCAGTGTAACAAGTGGAGAGTTTCTTTCTGAAGAAAAATAATTGAGTTATCTTGTTGAGATATGATTCCTCATCTAAGATAGTTCCGCGGTTTTGTAGTGCCTCCAACTGTTCTCTGTATGCTACTGCTTCTGGGTCGGTTTGACCGATACTACCGGGAAATCTGTCAGCCCAATCACCATCTGCAATGTCATCAGCTCTTCGACAAAATGCATACACTGCACACATAGCTAGCCTCTGTTCATCTGGAAGATACTTGAAGGAATGGTAAAAATTACCAGCTTCTTGGATGGTTAATTTTTCGCAATACTGGTATGCTAATTTGAGTAGTTCTTGCGGTGGTTGTTCAGACCATATCGGTGCATCAAGGTTTTGGAATGGGTCTACCAATTCGTTCTTATCTGCTATACCGATTAATGCAACACCCTCCCTCAATGCTTCCATTGCGGTAACACTAACGGCTTTTACGGCATCTCTAGCGAGAACTACACCAGCTCTAAGGCGATCGAGAGTAGTCATTTTCGGGACTTCTTCATCGGATTCTCTAGACTTGGCG
>Ga0160422_10000938_pt1 | contig 18007 bp, 10 predicted proteins | sample Fk160mmetaG_FD_108192 | JGI IMG/M metagenome (GOLD analysis project Ga0160422, IMG submission 108192) | Marine microbial communities from the Central Pacific Ocean - Fk160115 60m metaG | ecosystem: Environmental > Aquatic > Marine > Oceanic > Photic zone | place: The Central Pacific Ocean... | reverse complement strand
TCGAAGTATTGTACTAATAATGGCCCATCAGCAAATCCAAAAGTCTCTTTTAATGCATCTAAAGCTTCAGGTTTTAACTTGCCCTTAAACTGTGCAAACATTATAGATGCTGGATCACCTGGCATTAATCTGGGGATTAAAAAATTTAATGTTATTGCCATAAAACCAGCTAAGCAATAAAATAAAAATCTTCTAAATATATATATAACTGATTTGTTCATTTAGGTTCAACTTCAGTTAAAATAAATAAATTTTCAGGAGTTTTATTTGGTGAAATTTGCGCATAGGGATTATCTTCACTTGGAAAGTTTTTAAACCTTTTTGTACTATATACACCCCATGTTGGATCAGCGAATAATGGAATTGCTGGAGCAGATTTTATAAACAGCTCCTGCATTCTATAAATAAGCTTATTCTTCATAATATCATCGGACGTAACTTCAAAAACTGAAACAAGACTATCAACTTCAGACAAACCAAATCTATGCCAATTTGTTCCTGCATGTTCACCAACAGGTTTTATATTTTTAGATGCCATAAGTCCTTCATACATTGGAAAGGGATTAGCTCCACTTTCTGCCCATGCAATTGCACCAGAAAACTCCCCTGTTTGTAAATCATTAAACCATGCTCCAAAATCTTGTGTTTTAACTCTAGATCGTATACCAATATCTTCTAAATTTTTTGAAATGATCTGACCTGCTCTTATCCAATCTGCCCAGCCAGATACTATGCCTATTGAAATCTGAACTTCTTTTCCTGTGCTATCTGCCCAATAACCGCTACTATTCTTTTTATAACCTAATGATTTTATTTTTTCAACTGACTGTTTAGGATGAAAACCGACCCAACTTTCATTAATATTTTCACTAGATAATCTGTAATTAAGAAATGAGCCTGAAATCGCAGTTTGATGAGCTGGACTTGTATAATCATACATCGCAACTTTTGTAATTAATTCTCTATCAATAGCCATACTTATTGCTTTTCTGAAATCAATATTATCAAACGGAGCCTGAGTGGTGTTTAAATATAAAAATATGGAACCTCCTGACTTAGGAAACCAATATTTATTGTGCTCGGGATCTTTGCTTACAAAAATTCTATCTATTGCAGGTATAAAATTTCCAGACCAGTCAACTTCACCTTTTATAAGAGCAAGGGTTGCTTGTTCATTTGATAAAAAAGCAGGGAAACGAAGTTTGTTAATTTTAGGTTTTCCTTTTTGCCAATAGTTAGGATTTTTACCCAGTTCCCAAACTTGATTCGTAAATTTAACTATTTCAGTGAATGGACCAGTACCAATTGGGTTAGGATCAGTATATTTAACTGGATCATCAACATTACTCCAAACATGTTTAGGGACAATTGGTTGGCCTGCTAATACTTCAAACCCTGGCACATAAATTCTTGAAAAAATAAATTCTACATGATTTGAATCTACAGCTGTGACACTTTTTAAATATTTCCAATTTCCAGTTCCATCTAGAGCTGGAAATTTCTTTTTTAGATTAAATGTAAACTCAACATCATATGCTGAATATGGTTTTCCATCAGACCATCTAACATTATCTCGTGTCTTAATTATTAACACTCTATTTTCTTTCTTCCATTTATAACTTTCACCAAGCCAAGGTACTACTTTAGAAGTCATTGAATTAGTTATAAATAGTGGTTCATAAATTCCTGCAATTGATGGCCATCTTGCATTTGCACCAGGAGCTAATGGATTGAAATTTCTTACCCATGATTGAGTCTGCTCTTTGGATATGGTCATTACACCTTTTTCAACTTGATATTCATTGTTTGAGCAACCGTGAAAAAATAAAAAAAGAAGTAATACAGTATTTATAAGCTTCATATTACTTCATTGCCTGTTTAGGCTTTCGATTTGAATAATATACACCCCAATGCTTTTCTACTTCATTAGGGTGATCACCACCCTTCCACTTTTCATCAAATATTTCAAAAAAATGGTGTGGAATTTGATTCTCTGCAGCCCATTTTCTAAAATTATCATAATACAATTTTTGATTTTTTTCACTAGGATTTCCTTTAATGAGCTCATGCTGAAGACCTTCATCATGTTTCATAGTTGCCCATCCAGTTTCTCCAATAACAATTTCCTTACTAGGGTGCATTGATTTTATTTGAGCATAAATTTCTTTCACCCAATCTAATGATTTTTCAATTGATTGGCCTCCCCAAAGTGGATGTATATGCACAACAATAAAATCACACTGCTCTGCAATTTTTTTTGATTCTTCCTTATTCCAAAAACCTAAATCATCTGCAGTTGTAACAGGGACTCTAACTCTTTTTCGAGTGTAGTTTAAATAATTAGCCATAATATCTAAATCCACCTTATGATCAGACCAGTATACCATAGTTTCATTCCCAATATTAATTGAGTTAACAACATCAGGATATTCATTGGCTAACTTAATTGTATTTGATATTTCATCTTTATTATCATTTGAAGCTTCAATCGTTCCATCTTCTTTTGCAATCCAAGCTCCTAGCATTACTTTTATACCCAATGAATCATTTCGAATTATATTTAAAATATCTGAGGATATTCCTCGAGACCCATAGAGCCTAATCCATTTCCAGCTTTTAGATATAATATGCAGGTCTTCTCTTAATTCCTCTATTGAAGGTGCTCCATCCCAAGGAGCTTGTCCATCTCTAAACGGTCCATATGCTGCCCCCATACCAATCCATTCATCATTAAATGATAATACTAATTTTCTATTTTTAGATGATAAATCAGATGCAAAAGAAATAGATAAAATAAATGTGAAAATAAAAATTTTATTTAGACTATTCATTGCAACCTCGTTGACTTACCCGTACATAGTCAATTTTCAAATCTTGGGGAAAAGCACTATTATCAATTACCTCTCCTCCCATATTACCACCTACTGCTAGATTTAAGAGAATAAAGAAATCTTGATCAAATGGCCAGAATTCAGATCCATTCTCATCATTCTCATGATATAAAGTTGATACTGTATTTCCATTATCATCAATGATAACCTCAGCAGATAATTCATCTTGAGACCAAGTTAATTTATAGGTTTTAAATTCATCTGATGCGCCTGATACTTCAATGGGCCCATTTGAAACTTGATTATTTTGAGAAACATTATATGCAGAAGTATGTACAGTAGCTAATATATTATTTAATCCTGTGGTTCCTGGTGCATGCTCCATAATATCAATTTCACCACTTGCTGGCCATCCACCATAGACGCTGTATGTTGGTAGCATCCATATTGCAGGCCATGTTCCAACGCCTGATGGAAGTTTTGCTCTTACTTCAACTTTAATTTCACCACCTCCACATGCTCCACATGCAATTGGTTGAAAATCAACTTTATATTGAGTAGTTAAGCGAGCCGAAGTGTATTCATATGGACTCGAGTTTTCATTTGTTGAATCAATAAGTGAATTTTCTCTTAATGATCTAATAACTAAATGATTATTTTCTATAAATGCATTATTCGGACTTGATGTATAAGTCTGTAGCTCTTCATTAAATGTTCCTGCATTCCACTCTTCAAAATTCCAATTATTTGAATCTATATCAGGGCCATCAAAATTATCTTCAAAAATAATTTCATAGTCATTATAAAAGTCTGAATCTTCCAAACCATAGTCAGAACATAATCCACAACTTCCGATACTGCTAGGGTCACAACAATTATTATTTTCATCTACTACAAAAATTCCATTGCACATGCCATTACAATCCTCTATTGCAGCCCCGCCGCATTCACCATTACAATCAATTATTGCAGAGCCTCCACATTCACCATTACAATCTACTAAAGCTAATCCACCGCACTCACCATTACAATCCAGAACCGCAGTCCCTCCACACTCACCATTACAATCTAATTCACCAATACAATTACCATCACAATCAAAAAAATCATCAGGGCCAGAACCATTGCATTGACCGCATATATCTAAAACTTCACCACAGTCACAACCCATTGATGTTTCTGCAATGCATACACCTTGACAATCAAAAAGTTCACTTTGATATAAACATGAATCATCATTTCGGTTAGCATCAGCATTATAATTACATGCCGTATCATCCATGCAACCCCATAAGGGTTCTGAGCTTGATGGGTTTTTTTCACATGAAAGAAGAAAGATTAAAATTGATAATATTAAGAAAAGTTTATTCATAAGTTTACATATTCAAGGGTTGACCATAGTTTAATTTATAGGTGTTAGTTATAATAGGAAATAGAGGAACAGCTAATTTATATGGACCTATTTTATTATATGTCGCCATATCTATTGATGAAAGTGTTATTTGCTCTAAAGCATCTAAATTTATTCTTATTTCTTGTGAATACTTTTTTGTTAGATCAATGAAATAATCATTTAATTCTTTTGTGACTTTACTTGAATTAAACTCTTTTTCATCTTCAATAATTTCTTTTCTATGTGAAATGGCTCTATAATTATCATACCACTTTTCATACTCAGATAAAACATCAGGGTCTTGATCTAAATTACGTTTAAATGATTCAATGTTTAAGCTGCGATCTTTGATTAAATCTGCAAGAGCATACTTTAACTGATCTGAAAAATGAAGTTCTTTATAGTAGCCATCTCGAAAAACCAGAGGATGAACAGCCATCCAATCTAGAACTTCACCTATATGAATTTCTTCATCATTTAAAGTTAACAATACATCATCAGGATTTCCTATGTTTAGAAAAGACTTGCCATCATTATTTTTAATATCACTAGCTTTTGCATACCACTCTTTAATTGAATTGGTAAAACCTAAATATGTATTTGGATTTAATTCAAATGTTAATCCTGACATTACATCTTTTACATAAATATCAAAATCTGATTCTTGTAAATGAGTAACAATCAAATTATCAATCTCTTCATCAACTTGAAGCATTGCTGATTGATTCATATTAATAATTTTATGCCTACTATCAATCTGGACAAACATTATTAAATTATCATCTGTTTTAATTGGACCAATAATATCACCACTATTCCAAATCTTAGAAAATAATATTTCTCTTAATGATCTATTTCCAACTGTAAATAAATTGACGTTTTCTCTTTTAGGAATATTTGTGCTATTTGTTTTTAAATAAAATATTTCATCCAATGATTTTCCAATTGATATTTCATTTTGCAATTCATTCAATTGATAATCACTTGAAATTGATAGATATGAAAAACTATACTCTAAAGATGAGAGAGACTTCCAATGGCTAAACTTATTTTTCTTTTTAAAGGAGTCTTGTGTAATGGATTCAAATAAAACTTCTCTCATTTTTTGATTTCTTCTACCTACTAAGTAGTTATCAATTTCAATTGGAACTTCTTTTGTCATTTCTATCGAAAATAATTTTTCTCCAATTAATGAATTGAGAATTATTCGTTTATCAATTGAAGATTTTCCCCTGCAATAAAAGGGCCTGGGAGTATACTCAGCCCTTTCAATAAAGTCTTGAACACTAATAATTTTATCTCCAACTTTTGCAATAATTTGATCCGAACCAACATTGGAAAATAAAAATGAAAAAATAAATACTATTAGTCTAATCATTTAAAATTCCAATCCTAAAGTAAGTAGATTTACAATTCCAAAAACACCTACATATCTAACTGCATAATCTGCTTTCAATTTAATTCTTTGCTCAATAGGAAGAGATAAACCAACACCACATGTAGGACCGAATGGTGAAGAGAATCTTATCTTACCATCACCTATACCTTGAATATGAATCCCTTTATACCCTGCCCTTAAATGAAAACTAAAAAGTTCAGCTCTGTTTAATGTATACTGCGCTCCAATATTTATTCTTTCTTTATCATTGTTTGGATGAATTGCATCAATAGCAATATTTAACTTATGACTTGGAAGATTAATAAAGTTATTTGAAACTCCAATTCTAAAAATTAATGGAAGCTCCCAGTTTGAAGTTTTATACTGACCTAATACATTTCCAAAGTTTCCATAATCATCATCAGGATCAATAGGTTGGATTAAATCAAGTCCATCATATTTAATTCTCGTACCATAGTTAGTGATACTCATCCCCAACTTCATACCATCATCTTTACCATTATCGCCAGCAAGAAAATCAGTATAAATCTGAACTCCTAAATCCATAGATACTGCTGATGCATTGCTATGCCATATTTGAGAATTTATAAATTTTAGTGTTGCACCAAACCCAAACCATTCAACAAATCTTCTAGCATAACTAACCCCAGCTGAATAATCTAGGGCCTTATAAAACTCTCCTGCTCCATCCTGGAACTCGAGCGATGTAACTTCGATATCTCCATAATTCATAATATTCAAACTTATACCAACTCCACTTGAGTTATCTATGGGCATTACAAAAGAAGTATATGTATGGTTTATATCTGCAATCCAGGCTTGATTAAAAAATAAAAGATCTGATTTTTTCGTAAATGCTAGTCCCGCAGGATTCCAAAAAGTGGATGAAGCATCACTTACTAGACTAACTCCAGCCCCTCCCATTGCAACCCTGGAGCTTGCAACATCTATTTCTAAAAAACTTAAAGAAGTTGTTCCATTCCTAGATACACCAGAAAGATTATCTGACAAACTAAAAATCATGAATATATAAATAAAAATTTTCATTTATTTTATAATTGCAAACTTACCTATTTTTTCATTTCCACTATTATTTACTAACGACTTAACATAGTATATATACATCCCCGCGGCAACCTCAAGTGATTCATTTGTTAATAAATCCCAATATGCCACACCGTCATCTAAAGCATTATTTACCTCGATAGTATCAACCAAAATCCCAGAAACAGTATATATTTCTATTATACATTGAGCAGGTAGGTGAGTAAACATCAATTTTCTACGTTGATTAAAATCTGTGTTATAAATTGACTCTTCAAGTAAATTTGTCATTACGTATGGGTTGGGCACCACTTTTATCTTGTCCATTTCATTTGCAAGTTCTGAATCTGATATAAAACCAAAATCTCCCGTATTAAAAACTAGATGGTCTCCTGACCAAAATGGCCTATTAAATCGCACCGAATATATATCTCCTGAACTAGGAAGACTTTCTTCAAGAACACCAGCAAAATCTATTTCACATGTTGTCCCAAGCCACAGCCCATCTTCATTCGAAGTTCCAACAATAACTCTATCCTCCCAAGGGTTAAATCCATTACCATTTAAATCAATACCAATAAGACTCATTGTATCATTCAATGTACGATTATAAACATAAAATGGATAGCTTCTTGAGATTGATTCAATATCTCCTTGAATTGTAGTTGTTATTTCTTGATCATCAGTATCATAGATTCCATTAATACCAACAGGAATTAGTCCTGATTGTTGATATGAAAAATTATCTAAAAAATGAATGTCAAAATCCCAAGGAACAATTTTTGATTCTCTATGATTTACATTAGGCCATGGTTTAATAAATATTTGTGGATTATCTGTATTTGATTGATACCAAAACTGTTCGGATAATTCAGCATTAACCTCAGTTGAAGTACTAATACTAATTTGAATTCCATCAAAGATATCAGTCATGACCCTAGAATCACTTATTACATAACTATCTACATCTTCATTATAAATAAAATTTTGTCCTGAAAAGTTTGGCATTCCAAATTCATTGAATGATCCTGTCTCTTGATAAGCTGGACTTAAACTAAACTCAAGGCATTCTCCATTCTGAAATTCAAGGCATTCATATATTGAAAACCCATTAGTATAAATATTATTTGGCCTTGGAAAGAATGAATCTTGAATATCTACAAACTGAGTATCAGTCTCAAATATAAGGTAATATCTTGAATTTGGTTTAATTTGACTATCAGCAATAATTTGTACTTCAATATCTCCAGTACCATAAACTATTTGATCATCTATAGTCAAGGATGGGTTTGAATAGCCAGCTGATGGTGCCGCTGCATATACTTCAGCAACATTTATTCCTGTAGAGATCACATATTCATTTTCATCGAGTTCAATAATTGCATTATTTTCAGAAGGAGGAATTCCATTCTCAATCGCATCTGTTGGTGCAAGGCCATAATCATATGCAACAAGCGCATAATAATATGTTCGACCATTTACAACATCCTCATCAACAAAGTGATGTTTAATTCCAGTATCATCTCCCAAATAATAAGATGTTCCAAAAACTGTGATATCTGAAAAACCTGTAATTCCATCTACTTTATCACACTGAAAGACTGGTTGAAAAAACATTGCACTACCATATCCATCAGTAATTATTTGTGCATCTTTAAAATACTTATCTGTAGACTTATAAATTTTATATCCCTCAAAATCATATTGAAATTCTTCTGGTAAAAATGGATCTCTTGATGATTCAGCAACATTGTCCCAAGATAACAATATATTACCATCCTTTGACTCTGCTGTAAGAGTGGGCATTCTAGGGGGCTGAGCAAATCTATAGTCAGTTTCATAAATTAACTGGACAGTTTTCTTTAGCTCAAATAAGGCAGGGGCTTCTTGAGAATCGCCTCCTGGAGTACCAGTCAGTGGATCAAATGAGTGTAGTTCTGCCATAGAAATTCTTTCTGTCTGACCTTTTTTTAACTCGAAAGTTCCAGAAGCAAACATTTCTACTAAATTAGCTGGCGTGCCTAAAAATTGATCAAATTGATTGCCACTCATCATTTCCCATATAACTGCATCATTATAAAACCATGCAGTTGTTTCATCTTGTTGTTGACTATGTTCTTCTACTGGAAATAATCGAAATGTAGTTAGTCCAATCATATCTGACTCTGAAACATCTGTTTCTCCAAAATTTGGCTCACATCCAACTCCAGGAGAACAATCTGGCTGTCCATTACATTCTGTTCCATCGCTATCTGGTCCAGAATATGCAATATCTCCTGGCCCAACACCATCTAAACCCACATCATCATTAACTTTTAAACAATTTCCATCTTCATCAAATGTACTTTGAATCCAATCTTGATCTTCATCGCCAGACCAATGATCTCTAAGGTCTTCAAGCTCTAGACCATAAAAATCTAGGAACATACTAATATCATCAATTCCATCTGTAGGTCCAACATATACGCCCTTATCATTGTCTCTCTTTTCATCAATGATTCCATCCTGATCATTATCAATCTCATCGTTACTTATACCAGGACTTTCTAAAAAAGCAAAACCCATTATACCAGGAGCAACTCCGGCCTGGCCAACCCCATCATAATCCCATGAATAAGATAAATCTAAATATGTATCAAAGTATCCCACTTCATCATCAGTTGTTCCTTCTGATCCAATAGCATTATCTACCCAGTAACCAAAGCTTGATTCTAAAATATTAAAATCAGAAATATTAGTTATATTATATTCCCAAAATAAAGCATCTCTAACTAATGGATTATTCCACTGAAATCCCCGGATCTCCACTCTCAATCCTAAGCCACCCCAATCCTTACCTGGTAAAAATGATGCATCTTGTTGAATTTTTTTACCTGGCCTAGGGTAGTATCTAAAATCATTTCTATCAATATATTCTTGATCCATTGCATCATTAATAACAAAATAGGTTTCAAGATCAGCATAAGTCACACCCTTCCCAAATCTTCCATCCCAATAGCCTTGCCACTGTGTTTGCTGACCAACAGAAGGCCAACCAGATGAAGGCCATGTATTCTCATCATCACTCATTGCAGGATAATCTTGATATGAATTAAAATATCCAAAAGCAGGATAAAAACCCCAATCAAGTGTATTTGTAAAATTGTGGTCCATCTCTTCTCTGTAGCTTGTTTGAAGAAAATATACTTCGTGGAATGAATTGCTACTATTTATCTGTGATAAATCATCAACAATCACAGTGTCAATAGTAGCTTCAATCTGATCATCCAATATGTAGGTTTTAGCCCCAACTAAAAGTGCAATACCGTCGACCATTCTAGTTCCAGTTCCATCATTAGGCCATATTGATACATTGTCAAGTCCTCCTGGCTCCCAATCAGATAATTCACTTGTATTTTTAAATTTTAAAAACACTCTATTGCCATCCATATAAGAACTTCTTATGGCTCCAACATCTCCAGCTAAATCATCGGGACCAATATATTCTTGATTAAATGAGATAGTAATGAAAAGAATAGTATATATAACAAATTTCATTAAAAAGTAATTCCTACATTTAATTTAATTTGTCGTGGAGCTGAGAACATGCTTGGGTTACCGTATACATCTTCAAGCGTAGAAAATGTACTTTGATAGGTTGCTCTTTCAATATCTGTAATAATACTATAATAGGCTCGACCTGTATCGGCATGAACTGCTACTTCATTTAGTCTGTCTAGTAAATTATAAATTGATAAACTGATTTTTGCTTTAATACTGTTACGAATAGTTAAAGCATAAAATGCTCTGAGGTCAACTGATATTGTTGATGGTTTATAACTATTATTAGGTAAAAGGTTTAAACTGGCAAGGTTACTTTCACCTACGGGTTCAAAAGTATATGTAGTTCCTGAATTAAAATAAGAACTTACAGTACAGCCGTAAGAATTAGTATTATAACCAACAGATAAATTAAATGTATGTCTTTGATCCCAGCTCATTGGGATCAATGTATTTACAGGATCTTGACTGCTGCCTTCCCTACTAAAAGTTTGTGTGGGATGATCAGCAATCCCTCTTGTAAACTGAAGTGTATAATTTGATAAAATACTAACATTTTGATGTATATAATCTAGTTTAAGCTCAAGCCCTCTAACATTTCCATAATCTTTATTTGTGTAAAGTCCATATTTAACATCATTAAAAGTGGTTATCGTTTTTGTACTTAATAGGTCGTATATGTCTTTGTAGTATAAATTAATATCTGCTGACAAGTTATTATTAATTCGTTGCCATAAGCCTATTTCATATTTGACAGTTCTCTCAGCTGACAAATTAGGATTACCCATTACTGTCTCGTAATTTCCTGTTGGAACAAGCCAGTCACTTCTATTGTACATTGCATAAAAAGGGGGCATTTGAAAGAAATGACCATAACTAAAATGCACTACGGCTTCATTTGCAACTTGATAAGCGATTCCAAGTCTGGGACTAAATTGAGTTTGTATTCTTGCTTGATTATAATCAGATGAATCTACTTGATTAATCATATTAAGTGGATTTCTATATTCAGAAGGATAAAGTGTATTAGGATCAAACCGATCAAATCGCAACCCTAAGTTAATTACCATGGCATCGAATTCCATTTTATCCTGTATATAAAATGAAATCTCACTTGGCGATACATCAAAAATATCATTAAAAGTTGTTAAAGTCGTATCACTAAAAATAAATGCATGATAATCTGTACTATCTGGGTGAGGCTGAATTGTATAATAATTATTTTTTATATTGTGATAAAGTAAATCAATACCTGATTTTAAGTTATGATATTTATTGAGTTGATAATTGATATCAAACTTGAAATTATGATCAATAGTTTCTCTATTACTATGTGCCTTTTCTTGACCACCTGTAAAAAACCCTGGTCTACTTTGCAGGAAGATATCATTTACATACCTAGAATCTGTGGGATCTTCATAAACAAAATAACCATTTGAATACCTGAGGTTTGAATATTTTATATCAAAAAATATTGAATTAGAAAGCATATAGTTTGATTGAAATGCATAAAATGAAGTCTCGCTAGAAGAAAATGCAACTCCATTTGGATTATATCTAAATGCATGGGAATAAGGATGCCATTCACCAATATTATTTGTAAATAAGAATGATGTTTTCCATTTATTATTAATTACAAACTTTAGCTTACCCATCAATGAAGAATTTTTTGATGTATTCATCGCAACGAGCGAAGAATCTCCACTGTTTTCTGAAACCCATTCATTGGGATTATCAGAGGAATAATCACTTTGATCAGATGGGGAAAAATAATTAAATCCATTTAAATGATTGTTGTAAGATCCCATTTTATAATTAACAAAGAAAAATAATTTATCTCTTAAAATCGGACCACCTATTTGAAGTCTGTAATCTTGATTTCTATTTAAAGAAAACTGATTAATTCCAGGGAATATATCTGAATTTGGAGTTAAATAATTAGCATAGGAAAAACTCGTAGAACCTTCGAAGTTATTTGTTCCTGATTTAGTAATTTGATTGACAACTCCACTCATTGCTTTTCCATACTCAGCATTAAATGTACCAATAATTACTTCTATTTCACTTACAGCATCCGGCTCTAAGGCAACAGCTTGCCCCTCTGATGAGAATCCCTCATCTACTTTTATTCCATCTATCAGATACGTAACTTCAGTATTTCTTCCACCCCTAAAATGACCTTGAACTACTCCTGCTTGCATATTAATTACATCAGAAACATTCTCCACAGGAAGTATTTCTATCTGATCTGAAGAGACATTTTTTATTGCACTGGTTTGATCTTTCTTAATGTTCATAGAATTGACGCTTACTGTCACCTCTTCACCATCAATTGCAGATTCATTTAATTGTATATTAGCTTCAGTAGTTCTATTGACTGAAACTCTAAGCTCCCTGATTGCAGTTTTATATCCAATATACCTAACCTCAATACTATAAATTCCAGGATCTAGATTAATTATGTAATAAAAACCATCTACATCTGTGGCCGCACCTAAATTAGTTCCAGATATTCGAACATTAGCACCTATAATTGCTTCTCCAGTCTCAGCATCTGAAACAACTCCAGATATTTTACCAGTTGTCTGCCCAAAGGAAAGGGCAAGAATTAACAATAAAAATGATAATCTAAACATACTTATTTTATAAGCGTGACCAATTGTGAGCTTTCAAAATTACTACTTTGCATTCTTATAATATACGAACCACTTGAAAGATTATGTGCATCCCAAACAATTGAGTGCTTTCCTGGCTGAAAATATTTATCTGATAAAATACTTACTAACTTGCCTTGCAGATCATATACTTTTATTGAAATATTACCAAAGAATTCATTTGAAAAATTAATTTCAGTACTTGGATTAAATGGATTTGGATAGATTTCGTTAAGACTGTAATTACTTGGACTTATATAATCATTATCTAAAATATCATCGCATACTCCAAAGACGTGTCCTACATATTGATTATCTTCATATACATCAACATACCTGTCGTTCCACTCTCCTTCAGAGCATGCATCTGGAACTAATTCAAATCCCTCATTTTCCCATGTATCTCCACATCCATTGACAAATTTATATGTCTGATGAGTATCATAAGGGAAAGGAAGTATAGTTGTATAGATACCATCACCATCTAAATCACACATTTGAGTTCCCTCTGGTCCACCTGGCATTGTTCCACCAGCTATACAAACACCGGCTCCACTTACCGCTTGATTATTCATATCAACATTAAAACTTACTCGAGCATATCCAGGGCATTGATTAAAATAATCAAGATCAAATGTGGTAGGAGTGTAAGGTACAGATTGATGTCTCCAATTTGCATTTGTTGTACCACACTCACCTCCAAAGGCTGTACCACAACCACCTACTCCTTCATTGCTTTCAGTGGTAGCATTAACCCCGCTGCATATTGCATATTTATATAGAAGTTCTTCACCGGATGTAAATGTTTCATCTAAAGTAAATATGCCATTACCTTGATAATCCATTTCATAAGGATTTACAAAATAATCAAAACCATTAAAATTTCCATATATGTTCATGCCGCAACTTAATGCTTCTTCAAGCTGATCACCTTCTAGCTGCACCTGCCATTGAACATCAATTGGCACATCTGGCTGGCATTCTCCTTGTTGGCAAAAATCAAAACAATACGGACCATATGAAAAACTCTGATCCTCGACTGTGACTGTTCTATCCCCCCATTCACCAACTCCGCATTCTCCCTCAAAATCTTCCCAAAAGTTTTGAGGGCAGCTGTTCCAAGAATCGCAATAACCATTTCTGAATTTAAATGTATAAGAGCCAGGAGGCAACTCAACGGTTACTTCCCAAATTTGATCTCCATCATCATCAGACATCGCAATACCTGTCGGACCTTGAAGGTAGCTACTGCCACCAACAAGATAAACACCTGAGCTATTAGCGCCGGTAATTTCCATATCAACAAAAAATGTTATTGGTACAGTTTCTGGGGGAGCACCACATTCACCAACCTCACAAATATTGAAACAAAATAAGTCTGCAGACATCTGACCCTCTTGATCAATAGTTATCTGCCTATCATACCATTCTCCAACCCCACAATCTTGAAGCGCATCTTCAAAAATTGCTCCACAGTTATCCCAGTTATCACATGGTCCATTTCTAAATTTATATTGAACTGTTTCTCCAAACGGGATTGGCACTACAACCTGCCAAATATCATCACCATCATCATCCTGCAATAACCAGCCAGTAGGAGGGTTGTCTTCGTTCTGCTCTTCGTTGACTAGATACTGATTTCCACCAACAATATATACTCCATCTGGATGCGCAGGGGTATTTGACATATCCACTGAAAACGTCACATCAGTAGAAAATAAAATTGAGTTTAAAAAAATATAAAGTAAATAAATGTTTGTAGCTATTCTCATCTTTTCTCCTTGTTGAGACAGAACCTAAATATACAAATTTTTTAAGCTCCTGTAAAAACTATATCATAGGGCAAAAATATAAAAATTATACCAAATTTTTTAATTGACATTTAGCAATGTATTGCTATTTAGCAATATAATTACTTATTATTTAATATAATATTTAAAAATACTTAAAATTTTATTGTATTATAATATAATCCTGCAATATTTTATTTTTTTTACTTTTAAACCTAATTATTTTATTTATAACTTTGTGGCTTAAATTATTTTAATAAAGGAAGAATTATGACAGATATAAGAGTTGCAATAAATGGATTTGGAAGAATTGGTAGGTCGGTTGTTAGGGCTGCAAAAAAAATGAATGCAGATATTAACTTTGTGGCAATTAATGATTTAGTGGAACCTGATAAACTTGCAACTGTACTAAAATATGATTCCGTTCATGGAATTTACCCTGGTAGCATAGAGGTTGTTGATGGAGATGTGCTCAAGGTAGATAATGACCATATTAAATGTCTATCAATAAAGGATATTAGTGATCTTCCATGGGATGAACTTGATATTGATGTTGTCATTGAATCGACTGGAGTGTTTAGACACAGAGAACATTTAGAAAAACATATTAATGCAGGTGCTAAGCGCGCTGTACTAACAGTGCCTCCAAAAGATGAACTTGATGCGACGGTTGTTTTAGGAGTTAATGACCACATCTTAACAGGTGAAGAGAAAATAGTTTCAAATGCAAGTTGTACTACGAACTGCGCAGCAACGCTATGTAAGCCAATCCAAGATAATTTTGGCATCAAGGAAGGGTTTTTAATCACAGTACATGCATTTACTATGGATCAACGTCTACTTGACTACCCCCATGCGGATATGAGAAGAGCAAGAGCCGCATCTCAATCAATTATTCCAACATCAACTGGAGCAGCAAAGGTTCTTGGTCAAGTTATTCCAGAGCTGAATGGTAAAATTGATGGTATGGCATATAGAGTTCCTGTACCAGATGGATCAGTAGTTGACCTAGCACTTGAACTTGACTCAAACGTAACTGTTGACGATATTGACAAGGTGATGAAAGAAGCATCTGAAACATATTTAAAACATCACCTTCAATACTCCACAGAGCCAATTGTATCTGTAGATATTATAGGTAACCCCTACTCAGGCATTTATGATGCTCCATTGACACGTGTAGTGAAAGATAACTTTATAAAAATAACTGGATGGTATGATAACGAGTCAGGATATGCAAATCGAGTTGTTGACCTAGTGAGGAAAATGGGTCATTATGAAATTGGGGTGTAGCATAATTGACAGTGCGTCTGACTGTTAATCAGGATTGTGTAGGTTCAAATCCTACCGCCCCAGCATAAATTTTGTATAAAAATGTTTCATCTCTTTACTTTATAGGATAATTAGTTTAATTTAAAACAACATGAAAATTATTTTTAACATAGTATACATAGTATTTATTTCATCATTATTCTCATTTTCAGCTCACTTTGAGATTGATACTAATGATATCCCATTCCCTAATGACGATTTTAGCAATGTTGTTATTAATGGTGACTGGAATAATTGGGATGGCTGGGGAGTTAATCTTCTCGATGAGGATGGCGATGGAATCTATACAGGAACCCTTCCCAATCTAGCTGATGGCCAGCAAGTTCAGTATGTGATTGCTTTTACAGGAGTATCTGATAATTGGAGCGGATGGGGACATATAATAAATGCTCCTCTTGGAAGTAGTTGTGACTGGACGCCAACTGATGAATGGGCAAACTACGGATTTCAAATACAAGGTTCAGATGTAAATCTTGTATACTGCGCTGGAACATGCGATCAGGAATGTGAAAATTCTTCAGGTGGAAGTGATGATAATCAATTCTATACTCTTGTTTGGAGTGATGAATTTGATGGAGATACTATTGATGAAAGTAAGTGGAATTTTGAAACTGGAAATGGAAACTGGGGATGGGGAAATGGAGAACACCAATACTACAGGCAACAAAACGCATCCATTGAAGATGGTAAACTTGTTATAGAAGCTAGGAATGAAAGTTTTAGTGGTTTTGATTATACCTCAACACGAATGCAAACCAGAAATAAAGGTGACTGGCGCTATGGTAAGATAACTGCAAGCCTTAAGGTTCCAAGTGCTGGTGGAACGTGGCCAGCATTCTGGTTAATGCCCACAAACTCTGTTTACGGTGGATGGCCACACAGTGGAGAGATTGATATTATGGAACACTATGGCTGTGATCCAGGCGATGTTCATGCTACAGTACATAATACTACATTTAACTGGAATGGAGGAACGCCTCCAACTAGCTACAGCATGTACACCAGCGCCACCTCCGAATTTCATGAGTACACTGTAGAGTGGACAGAAGATGAACTAAGTTTTTCTGTTGATGGAAATTGGATTGGTTCATACTATAATGAAAACTCAGGACCTGAACAATGGCCGTACGACCAAGAGTTTTATATAATTCTTAATTTGGCTATAGGAAGCCACTTCATGGGATGTGAAACTCAAGATGCATTATTCCCCCAACGATTTGAAGTAGACTATGTAAGAGTTTACGAGCTTACCGATGAATATGTGGTTAATCTCTATGGTGATGTAAATGAGGATGACCAGCTCAATGTTCTTGATGTCGTGCTCATGGTTAGCTTTGCACTAAACAATGCAGAACCAACGTATGAGCAGAGTCAAATTTCTGATATGAATCAAGATGGCTCTGTTGATATTTTAGATATCGTAGAGCTTGTTTCCATTCTTGTACAATAATCAATAAAAAGATAGCTTTCTTCAAAACCTCTCCTCCAAAGTCATTTATTTAATACAGTATTTAATTTAGTCAATTAGGCTAGATATTCTTATTTCATCAAAATAAAATCATTGAATTAAAATTATTAAAATGTAACTTATCATATCTAAGGGAGAAACTATGGAATTTCAAAGTATACTTATCACGTGCTTGATTGGTTATTTAATTGGATCTATACAGCCAGCTTATTTTCTCGGGAAACTAAAAGGCGTTGACATTCGTGAGCATGGCTCAAAGAATGCGGGCGCTGCAAACACATCAATGACGCTTGGGTGGGGATTAGGTTTTCTGACTGCCTTAATTGATATACTAAAAGCAGCCGTTGCTGTTCATGTCGTGAGGTACTACGTGCTTGGACTACCAGTGAATATAATATCACCTGATAACTTTACAATTCTTCCATTTCTGGGAGGAGCAATGGCGGTCATAGGACACAACTATCCATTCTATATGAACTTTAATGGTGGAAAGGGAACCGCATCTGCGATGGGAATCATGATCGGCTTTGAACCTGTTTGGGGATTAATTATGCTT
>Ga0160422_10000937_pt1 | contig 18013 bp, 19 predicted proteins | sample Fk160mmetaG_FD_108192 | JGI IMG/M metagenome (GOLD analysis project Ga0160422, IMG submission 108192) | Marine microbial communities from the Central Pacific Ocean - Fk160115 60m metaG | ecosystem: Environmental > Aquatic > Marine > Oceanic > Photic zone | place: The Central Pacific Ocean... | reverse complement strand
CACACTTGACATTTTATTTGATTATGATATACCAAAATACACCTACTTCTTTACACCAATTACTATTTCAATTTTTTTATTCATCTACCATTTATTACTTATCACATACCTTTTTATACTCGCGGGGGGTTCCCCCCCTTACCCCCCAAAAAGCATCATTTAAAAAAAAAATTGAAATACTTTTTTAGGAGAAGACTTATCAGCAAAAAAAACACCCATTAAGTACCCAAGCATTCTCAATGGCTGACGCGAAGGAGGAGTGTCCCGTCTGCTACGAGCCGATCCTTGACAAGGGGGTATCGAAGACGGCATGCGGGCACGTGTTCTGCCTCACTTGTCTAGCGAAGCACCTGACTAAGAGTAGTGGGTGTCCTTTGTGCAGAACTCCTATTATGGACCAAGCAGGCTACTCTTCAGCCCCCCTCTCGCAAATCGTGGAGGGAGATGCTCATCCCCTTGTAGTGGCTGTGGCTCAGGCGATTAGGTTTCCTTCGTTTGCCTCCAACCTAGATCCGCTTCTTGAGCGGATCAGCGATGCACTCGACGACGGACTGGAGGACGATATTGTTCATGACCGTGTGGACAATGCGAGGCACATGCAGTGGTACGCGCTTCAAAGGGCCGTATCGCGGTATCGCGATCACGTAACGGCCACGCGGCAGCCTGCTGGGCTCTTCAACATGATCTTGAGATCCGGAGACGTGGAGCGGTTTGCTGATCGTGTATCTCAGCGCATCACCGATGATATCGCGTCTGCTCAGCGCGAGCGCGAGCAGCAAGCTGCGAATCGGCAGCGATACACTAACTACAGGGCCGCTCTCGAGAGAAGGCAGCAGCGTCGAGCCGCCGATCAAGAGGCCGGGCGTGTAGTCGGTGCGATCATCGTATTCGACCTGGGGCAAGGGCGTGTGGCCGTCGGCGGCGGCCCTGAAGAGCAAGATCGTCGTACTCGAATGGGTAGGAGAGAGCTCAATATCAACCTTGACGGATCAGACGACGGGAAGACTGCCATAATTCGCAAGGTATTCTCTGTGAACATGGATGTGGAAATTCAGGACGATACCCATCGCGTCATTCGAATCTTCAAGAAGTCGGCTTATTTTGCGGTTTTGCAGGGGGCATAGGTCTGGCGTGGGGAGGGTCTTAGAACAGGAATAATCGAAAAAGAAAAAATCAGAAACAATTGAAAACAACTGAAAACCCAGAAACAGGACATTTTTTATTGTATCAATTTAAAGATAAATCGCTGTTATTAATAATAATGACCGAATGCAAGAAAGAGTTAAACGAGTATTTAAAGTGTATTCAATGTCATCCTAAAGAGATTACAAAAGTAGTGTGGTGCAGACATGTCCTCAAAAACTTAGACCTTTGTATAATAGAAAAAGCCAAAAAACCTAAGGTGGCCTTTAACGGTGAAAAAATGATATTAAAAGATATTGCTTTTGTAAATTAAAATAAATGACAGACATTCCTATGGATATTTTTTATAAAATAATATCATATTTGAATGATATTATTATTCAAGAACGGAAAAAAGTCGGTTGGAAAGAAATAAACGAAGAAGTTCACCTATTTAGCGAACACCAAGATAAATGGCAGAAGAACAAAGCACTCTATAAAAGCATTAGATGGACCGTTGCCGGTTACAAAATTATAGAATCAGAGTATCTACCAAAAATGACGCAAATATATCGTATTCGCAGATGTCAATGCGGTACCGCAACAGAAGATATACCATATATCTGTAAACTCCGTGATTGTATGTGCGGACACCCGAAGCAGCTGGAACTGGAAATGTTCACCTGTAACAACTGCGGTATAAACCCTAGAAAGATGTGGACTATGCCATTATAGCTCGTGGTAGTGTATTCCTATGTTGTTAAGGTTTTTAAGTGTTAATTTCCAAGCATCAATATAGCTTATAACCGTATAAGGTTTGTTCCATTTTTTTGCAAAGACCTCCAATTCTTTGCTAACGATAGGCTGTCTGAATTGCGGCATTTGAGGAAAAAGGTGGTGGACACATTGACAGTTTAAATAACCCATAATCCAACAAACAAAAGCATTCTGTGTATCTATGTCCACAGTATGTTTCAATGCATAATCTACCCAGTTTGGATAAGACCCCTTTTCAACTACGTCTAAAAAACTATGGCTTGTTGAAAAGTGCCCAAATAGATATACGCTGGCCACCCATTTAGTCAATAAGAATGCACACCACCCTTGAAACCAGTTCCAATTTAAATAATGCGAGTATATAGCAGACAATAATACATGTGACGATAATATCCAACCACCCTGTATATAATCTCTATCTTTTACAACTTTGTAAGGATGTAGTATAAATATCCAAAACATCATAACTAGAATACCGCTTGTAATAGGTAAAAACGTAACCGCCTGCCATCTTAGCCATAACTTCGAATATTTTTTACTTCTACCATTTTCCACAGCCTTATTGTAAAACGCCACAAAGGGTGCCGTGTCTAAATCCGCATCACAACCCACTTTCTGCGTACAGGCGTGGTGTCTGTTGTGCATACTATTCCACACCTTCCCAGAGGTAGATAACCCAAACCCCATAACCATTTTTTGTATGTGTTTATCGACCCAGGGAGTACCGGTAAAAGACCCGTGACCGGCTTCGTGTTGGACCCATCCACATCTGCCGCCAAACAAACCAAATCCTAGTATTGAAAACCTCCAGTATTGTAAATAACATAAGTATGTGGAAAAACAGAAAATACTAAATAATTCTAATAATCTGTATAAAACATGCGCAATTGATGGCTCAAAAAACCCTCTTTTAATCAAAGACAACCGCCAAGCGTTGAAATCATCTAACATTGCTTGCTCGTTATTATTGTAGATCAAAATGGCAGAATCTTGTTTCATCATACTTTTCAACAACCGCTGGGCTTTAGAACTTCTATGATGAAACGCGTTGAATACGTGTGTTGCATTCTGACCATAGTAGTATGAAATCACATTTCCGCCAGGATGTTTAAATTTAGAAACATCCACTTCAACATCATTAATATAAAGTATGGCAGTCATAATACTTTATATTAGATTATATTAAATTGAATTTACAATATATATATTTGTGATATGTAAATGTATACGGAACGACAAGAACCGATTACGCTAATTAATGGCGTCACTTCAAAAAATATATCTCACGCCCAGAAAATCCACTGTATCATAAACTATGATCAGGAAGACATCGAAGAGCGTAAACGCATACTTAATTTTGTTCCCAAACCTTGCCCTAAAGATTTTCCATGGCCAGAAGAATGGCACTGGGCACAATTCAGTTTAACCCCATATCAATCAGTTATTATGAAAAAAAACAATTCAAGGGGTATAAAAAGATAACCAAACAGACAAGGGACATATTATTCCTGCTCCCACACAATGCCACATAGTATGACACAGTACATAATCATCCCATTTTCTCTCCTTAACAGCCTGTTTTCCTAAATACCAGCAATAAACTGCTGGAGCAGACATTAACGGCCACAATATATGTATCTTTTTTGCTGTAAAGATACACTGCAACGAAAAAAATAATGTAGCATGCCATCTATCTGCGCCATGTGTCCAATGATCTACCCCACTATAATACCAGTCGGAAGCAAGAGATAAGGCGGTTTGCGAGTAAAACAAGACTTCCAATAGTATTTGCATAAAACTCGCCCGCTTTAAAACGAGTGTAGGAACCAGAAACATGCTGCAAGATAATCCTATCATCGTAGAGTTTGCATTCTTCTTTCGCCATTTAAGATCGGTTTTACTGAAATTTTTGGTCATCGACGATACATGGTTGTTTATAAAAGCCAACATAATGTAAGCTTCTGTTTTTTTCTTAAATTGGTTTAATAATTCCATTTATTTTAATTATTGTAAACATCGACTATTTTTGATACTAGCTTGTGTCTTAAAATATCATCAATATCGAATTTTACTACAGATATTCCATCAGCACTCATTAGATCCTCGTCGTCATTATAGTATGATGTAAGTTTGTTGAACGCATCCTTCAATCCGCTATCACACACATCCGATTGTGCCAAATCGCCGGTTAACACCATTTTAGAACCATCTCCAATTCGAGTAAGCAGCATAAATAATTGTTCTGGCGTTGTATTCTGCATTTCGTCTCCTATTATAAATGAATTTTTGAAAGTTCTTCCACGCATAAATCCTAGAGGTACTATCTCAACTTTTTTGTAGCTTAATAGGTCTTCTACTTGTGGTGGAGAATAATATTCTTCTAATATGTCTAAAAGAGGTCTAACCCAAGGATCCATCTTGCTATTGATGTTTCCCGGTAAAAACCCTATATCTTCATTTACAGACACTAATGGACGTGTTAGAACAATTTTTTTATCAAAATTAATCATTTGACTGACCGCTTCTTGACAAGGAAATAAAGTTTTGCCTGTTCCTGCTGGTCCTACACCTATAACCAGTTCTGTTTTAGGATCACTAAGTTTATCAACATACAATTGCTGATTAGAGTTTTTTGGAAGATATAGCGACGAATGTTCTGTGGCAGCATTTTTTTTTACTTTCATAGTAATAAAACTACCAGCGGAACGATTACGAGAAGAACTTCCAAATCCGTCGACAGAAGGAACAAGCAAAAAAAGCAACGATAAAATTTGCATTTACATATTGTTAATATTTTATTTAATTATTATATAATGCCTGTTGGACCTGGTAAACTTCTAAGTTCTCATTTCAATATGAACTCATACAAATGTATGTGCTGTGCCCCACCCAATAAGAAATTGCCGGGCGATGATGGAACATAATTTATTTAACAACCATAATATGACCCAACACTATCCAAACCCACCATAGATCGTCTATATTTGTCAACTTATCAAACGGTAAAAAAGTTAACAATATACCTAACAAATTCAAAAATACAATGTATTTTATCGGTACGTTATTGCGACAGGTTTCGATATAATGTAGGGGAACATGAACAAATGATAAATACATTAGCGATGTTATAGGTTTTATTACCCATAAATAATGCAATAATATCGACGGAAACAAGCCTATGTCGTTTCTTATGTGGTATATTGAAGCCACAAAAAGAGCATAAAACCTATGCCTAGGTTCTAATTTAGCTATAGCACAATAACTAGTGAAATATTTCTCAGCTATACCTTTGCGAAATATGTCAGTCATACCGTGCATGGCTATATTGGAAACCGAAGCTTTAATCAAGAGTTTATTTGGGATCGCTAAATTTTTATATATGGGATTGAATGCAAAAGTATTTGATAAAATAGCTAATAACAACACAGGTTTCATTAGTTATTCTTCACATAAAGTATTATTTGATACATCGCAATTAGAGATTAAAAAATATCTTTTATATATTTTTGAACCATCTTCTGCATAGCCTTCTGCTTTTCTTATAGGGGTCATTCTATAGTTATAATTTTTAAGAATTTGTCTGGTTATATTTAGTAAAGGCCATCGCTGACTGACCTCTGCGTTTTTATGTAAACAAGTATTATTTGAAGATTTTATATAATTTTTTAGAACTGGTATTTCATCATAGATTTTTTTGTATATAGCTTTATCCAAAAACATCTCTCTTGGAACCAACTGATTTTCTAAATCACATTCTTCTTCGATCGGCAAGCCTATCTTGTTCAAAAAGCATTTTATATCCTCATCCATATAAATATATTTATTAATAATAATAATTACATAATAACTAATTTACGATATAATATTTATCATCCCTAATTTCATACTTTGCTATAACACTAGGATTTACAACATTTTTAATAACATCCTCGTGACTATAAACATTTCCGTCGGTGTCTATATATTGAATAATTCCTCCAATATCCTCGCACCAAACCTCTTTTTGAGTTAAGACTTCCGAAGTCTCCGTCGTTATAACCCCGTGTGGAACTCCTTTAATGTGTGTGCCACAGAAATTGCAATTCTCCTTTTTCCTACGAGAACACTGTTCTCCATTCGCTCTTTTGGCCATACATCTATCAGATAAACATACACTATTTTTGCTGCGCTTCCTCTTCATAAAATCTTCTTTCGATAATACCATAGGCTTAATAGAATTTACATGTTTAATTAACTCATCCAGAACCGTATCATCATTTTTAAGGGTTTCTTCTTCGATACCCTTTTTAACACTGTTTATTAGTTCTAACATCTCTGACTTGACGTCTCTAATATGGTTTGATGCTTTCGTATTTATTCTGTTCTCCATTGTTTGTTATAAACTTATAACTTTATTTACCTTTCAATTTATATTATAACATTAATGGATTTTTATTTTCCTTGCTTATCTCGCTATAACTTATCATCAAGACATTATTTGCATCTTTTACATTAAAATTAGTTCTACCATCATAAAGTATTTCATTATTTTCGACTACATTTCCTATCATTGCCGAGTCGAAATTTATGCTCCAATCGCCATCGAAGTCTTTCATCCGCCTGAACTTCCTAATTTTTTCTTTACTGGCCTCTGGAAAATCTTTATCTTCAAGCTTTACCAGTTCCACATCACTAAATTTATTCTCTTTATCGCTAATGGAATTCAAAAATACCTTCATATTATTATTGAATGCCACTAATCTAATGATACCCCCAGTCTTGCTTTTAGTATTTCCTTGGTCGCCTATATACGCCGTATATTTAATAGAAAGCGGCAATGCCGAATCATAACTTGAAAAACTGTAAAACGGCCCCAGCCCATTCCATATAGTACTTCTAAAAAAACCATATACCATTTGAAAGTATGTGCTTTCTATTTTATCGCCTCCTTTATAATAAACCGACGGTGTATAAATCTTTTCATCATTGCCATAAAGTAAAAAACACATATCATTGTTATTGTAGAATACGTCGACAACAGACTTGTGTATTTTGTATGCAAGCACGGATTTAATATTCACAATCTCGTCTATCGTACTCCACCACCACATATCCTTAGCCTGATGCTTAGTCAACTCTGTTTTTTCGTTCTCAACATTAACGTAAACCAAGAGTTTACCTTGAAACAACTTTTTACCAACAATTTTATATTTATAGTCTTTCAATACCTTCTTTAAAAAACCTGTCTCCGATGCTTTACTCTCGATAAATGGAAAATATAAGGTATCGCCTTCTGGATATTTATACAAAAGGTATTGCAAAAAAGGCAGCAAACCTTCATAGTTAATAGTGTAGATACAAAACACGGTTTTGTTGTATTGGCTCCCTGGTTTTATAGGTTTCATACTAAGTTCGATAGGATAAACTATACTTCTACTGCCATAATCGTCTCTTGCTATCGTCTTTGTATAGAAATTAATATCATCCATTTATATATTAGGATAATATTAATCTTTATGTTTAATTTGTTCTTTTGTCACTTCCAATCTACTATCCATTATAAATTTAGTTAATTGATCCGCCATTTCAAGATCGTTTTTATAGAAATCAGTTAAACTATTCAGCAAATGTTTTTTGCTTAATGGGGCTTTACTTTTAGATTTTGTGTAAATTAATTTTCCATTATTGATATCAAACTCATCTATATTATTTGATTTCATTATTGTCGTCAGGCTCTCTGTTAGCACCTTTTTATCTTTCCTAAGAATACTCAGTTCTTTCTGTAATGTTTTTATCTTATCGTCGTGTGATACCCAGTTTCTAACTAATTCAATTAATTTAGCTTTTTCACTCATTATTACTTATAATAATAATATTTTAAATTATTTTAGTAATCTGTTCCATATCATTTATTTTTCCATTCTCATATAAAACTACGTTTTTTCTATACAAGTTATGGTGTGTTTTACATAATATTATTTTGTCTTTACCCAGATACTTTAAGTTAAAGTATTCATCGCCGCCATTTTTACACATAGTACCTGTTTTAGTTTTGCACGCACATTTAGGTTTTATTTTCTTATGTTTATTACAAAATTCGTCATTGCACGGTAAATCACACAATACATTATTTCGATCTTTGTATGTACATTTGAACATATACATACAGTATTTTTCAGGAGCATTCACACCAGTAACTTTAGAAAACCCTTTAAACTGTGGAAGAAGTTTTGATTGAACAAACCGGCAATACGGACATCTTAGTTCGCTGATAGCAAGTTTTCTTGGGTCCAAATTTGTTTTCTTCTGGTATACAACCTCGTTGTATATGTCTTTATAATTGAATTTGTGGCCACAATTAAGGGTGACATGCTTTTTCTCCAGTTCTGCACCACTTATTAAACATACTTCATTCTCTTCTACAGGATTGTCTTTTAATGTTTTAGCTAATTCCTCCAAAAAGCATAAATTGTCTTCTATAGTATAATTCATACATATTTGAATAAAAAATTCTTTATATTATATTAGTATAATGAGTATTAAATGGGGGCCATCTACTTGGTTACTTTTACATTCATTGTCGTTTAAAGTAAAGGAAGAAGAATTTGACAGCGTGAAATTAGAGCTTATTGACATATTTAAACAAACGTGTTCTGTTTTACCATGTCCCTACTGCCAAAAGCATGCAAAAGAATATATAACAAGTAAAGATTTCAACAAAATTAAAAGTAAACAAGATTTTATTGATATGCTTTGGGTGTTTCATAACATCGTGAATGTTAAAACCGGTAAAAAAGTGTACAACCGTGAAGATCTAAAGGTATACGAAAATGCCGTGCTCAAAAATGTTGTCATAAATTTTCAACGTGTGTTTATGAAACCAATTAACAACCAAAGATTGTTAATGGATACTTTAGGAAGAGAGAGGGTCATTCAGAGATTAAATGTCTTTTTAAAAAAAAATTACAGTAAATTTGCCTTTTAAATTGTAACAAAATTTACTATTTCACCATCCTTATACATTTTACATTTAAATTGAGTTTTTTTTGGCCGCGTGCAAACGTCGCTGTTACTTAAAGGTTCAGTATAGTAAAGTAAATTTTCTTGCCCGTTATCTCTTAATGTTTTGTACCACATATAGCCTACTAGAAAACCAGATATACCTATTAATATGACTTCATGTGCTAAGGCTCTACAAGCACCCTCACTCGACAATCTATAATAACTTGATAATCCATATAGTGTAACGAGTGTTGACACAATTTGATAGTTCATAACGCCCAATCTCATCATAGGAAATAACATATATGATAAGGTATAAGCAATTATATTTCCAGAAAGAGCCGGATTAGTATCTCCAGGAAAGATTCCAACACAATCTTTTACCTCTTCTTTCTTTCTTCTTCTACCAAATAATTTTAATAGTATTTGAGTAAATACTGTTGAAATAAAAGCCCCTGTTAGCCACATAATACCTTTAAGATCCTTATTTATAAAGGATGCTACTATCAAAAATATACCTATTAACATAGGAGAATTTACTGTATATTTCGTAAACTGTTTAATTCTACTTTCGACTTTAGCGGCTGCCGGTGCTGCGGCCGACGCTGCGGCACCTGCAACATCTTTAGCGGCGTTTTTAACTTGTGCAACGTCTTTAGCTACGTCACCTGGTGTCTCTGTCATTATATATATATACTATAACATTATAATATTAATAACATCTTTAATATTATCTATTGCCACAAATCTTATGTTTTCTAAATTTGAAGAGTTTTTACTTACAAAGTCTTCGTAATCTTGAGAATTATCTTTAGGGTAAAGTATTTCTTTTACACCTGCTTTAATTGCTCCCGTTATTTTTAAATCCAATCCACCAATCGCCATTATTTCTCCCTGAAGATTGAGTTCTCCCGTTATGGCCACATCACTTCTAATTTTCTTATTGTTAATCAAACTATATATAGCAAGACAAATTGCTGCACCGGCCGATGGACCATCCTTTGGAGTTGCTCCTTCCGGGCAATGAATGTGTATACCTTGCATATGTAAATTCTTGGTTCTTTCTATATACTCTTTCAATATTCCGTCTTCAGTAAGATTGCACGCCAATGTCTTTGCTACATTCATACTTTCTTTCATAACATCCCCCTGTAAACCCGTCAATTTAAATTCCATTAGTGTTGTAGAAGGGAACATTGAAACTTCAATTGAAAGAATACCGCCCGAGCCAACACTATTTGCCCACAAACCATTTATTACTCCTACCCTGCCTTCGCTTCCTACCTTTTTGTTAATAATATAATTATGTGATTTAAGATATTTACCTTTAACATCGTCTTTTGTTATTTTAATGGGTATATCATAATTTTCCGCCTTTTTTAAAATATTAATATTAATCTCTCCCAAAATTTCAAAAAGCAGTTCTTTCAACTTTCTTACACCAGGTTCGTTAGTGTATGTCTCTATTATATATTCAATAACCTCGCTACCGACGTCTATTATATTCTCCAACCCCATTTTGGCGTAAATTTCCGGCAGTATAAACTTCATAACTATTTCTATTTTATCGTTTAATGATAAAAAATCAAATTTAATTCTATGTATTCTATCCAACAATATTCTGTCTATCAGGTTGACATCGTTATATGAAAAAACAAATAGAGCCTTTGATAAATCCAAATCTATACCTGTGAAGTATTTATCTTGAAATTTATCATTTTGCGTCGGATCTATTAAATGGGTCAGTATACCTATTATCTCTTTTCCATTTTCCGTCTTGCTTATCTTATCTAATTCATCTATGAAAATTATGGGGTTCATGCATTTACTGTCAATCAATATATCAACTACTTTTCCCCACGTAGAACCCACATATGTGTAACTGTGGCCCTCCAATATACTACCATTAGACGATCCGCCAATACCTATAAAAGAAAATGGGCGGGGTTTATCATTAATATCTTTTAAACACAAAGATAACCCTTTTTTAGCCAAACTGGTTTTTCCCACACCAGGAGGACCTTCGAAACCAAAACAATATCCGCTATTAGTTCCGTTTATCCACTGACCTATTATTCTCTCTATTTGTCTTTTCGCATCTGTATGACCATACACCGAATCGTCCAAAATTTTTCTAACATTAGTTATGTAGTTTTTGATTAAAAATACATCATCCTTTATTAACTTAACATTCGATAGCGTATGTTCTAATGTCAAAACATCGAAATCCGCATTTTCAATCAAATAGAAGTATTTTTTACTTGTATCAACATTGTTCGTTATAAAATCCGATATTAATAGCAATATCTCCTTATTTGTTTTACCTGATTGGACCAGTTTCCCCATCTTAATACCCTCTTTTTTGATAATACTATTAATATTATTAACAATCTTAATTAAATAAGGCCTTTTCCTTTTTTTGATAGACTCTATAAAAACATACAATTTTTCATCGCTTATTTCATAAAGATTCTCTTTTATCAATTTGTCTACAAGAATTTCCAACTCATAATTATTTTTAACTAAAGATTTATCCAACTCATAATCTAATTTGAATAATTTAATGTTTTTATCTATTATCGCATAAAGCATCTTCTTCAAATTCTTGGAAGTTTTCAATATATTTTCTTCACAATAAATTCCAAATGGTATTTTTAGCAACCCATCCAAAAAAGATTTGGCCTTGGCACCGGAATCCTCCGACTTGTTTCTTACCTCTTTTAATTTCGTCATAGCTTTTTCTTTAACCAAATCATCTACCTTAAGTAAGCATATTTGCTGTTCTAATGGCAACTTGTTATTGGCTGTATTATTTAAATTATTTGTATACTGGACCGTTTGTTTCATGGCCTCGTTAAAATACTTTCGCAGGTTCCAAGGCAAACTATCATACAACAAGGTTTGTTCATATGTATCTATCACTCCATTGTTCTCATTTGAAAGTAAATCATACAACAAATAGGCTAGGTATTTGGATTCGGCATTGTCTTTTATAAGTAATTTAATCAACATATCTCGTTGATTAAAGAGTGCATCATTCGTAAAATTTTCGATGGTATTAGATAAACAAACCTTATTTATATCGTCTACATCAGATAGGAATTTGATGAAGTTTCCTATTAATTCGTCTTCGCTATAAATCAACATATCTTTTAAAGACAGAGATTTGACATACCTTTGGTATTCGATTGGTTTATATTCGTACTCTATTTTCATATTAATTAATTTCTTTTCTTTAGATTTAATAAACTTATTGTCTATAAACATCGTTCCCACGTCATCTATTATTCCATTTATAACCAAAATATTGTTACCATTTATCAACACAATTTTAATACCATACACAAGTAGTTGAAATTTGTTATTATAATCAATATTGTCTAAACATGTTAAGTTTGGTAGATTAGTTAATTTATGTTCTTCAGAATTAGGCGTAATCGAATTTTTTGAGATAAGCCTACAGTTGATTGGATGTATGTAATTTTTCAAAATGTCATATTTGTCGTCATCCTTTATTTCTTCAATAAAATTATTCCCTAAAATTAGTCCTATTAAATCCTCTAAACTTTCTGTACCGTAATTTTTGACTAAATTTATTAATTGTGTTTCTAGCTCGTCCACCTGCTTAGATGTATATGTGTCTAAACAAACAATATTAGTAAATAAGTCGTTTAAAAATTCTAGCGTACTATTCAGTTCTCCTGCAAGAATAATATCCAAACTCTTGTATTTTTGTACCGCTAAAATTGTTTTCTTTATTATGTTTTTAAATTTACTTATTTTTATTTCATATTCACTAATTTTCATTGTATTAAATAAGGATTTTTAATTTTAATTTATTGAATTCATACGATTTTAATAAATTGAATCATATTAAACACCCGTTTAATAGTATATTAATGGGAATACCTAGCTATTACTCTTATATTATCAAAAATCATCCTAATATTTTTAAAAGACTTTCAAAGAATTTGAAATTCGAATATTTATACCTAGACAGCAACTCTATAATTTATGATTCTATAAAACTAGTAGATTACACTACAGATACGGATTTATTCGAAACTACGCTTATCGATAAAATTTATCACAAAATCTTGCAATACATAGAATTATTCAATAATCCTACAAAGGTTGTTGTGGCTTTTGACGGTGTAGCTCCATTCGCCAAGCTTGAACAGCAACGTACTAGAAGGTACAAATCACAATACATAGATCCTATTATTGCTAAAATCCATAAAGACAATACGCCTAAGTGGAGTACTGCTGCGATAACGCCTGGTACACAGTTTATGAATAAACTTAATACAACACTTAATGGTAAATTCTCTACAAACAAAAACATACTGTACATGGGGTCCGATACTCCAGGTGAAGGAGAACACAAATTATTTCAGCATTTAAGAGAATCTAAGATTAACCTTGACAGCAATATACTGGTTTATGGTTTAGACGCCGATCTTATCATGCTTGGGTTAAACCATCTTACGTACTGTAGCAACATATTCCTTTACAGAGAAACCCCTACTTACATTAATTCACTCAACAATGCTTTGGATAAAGAGGACGATTATGTTTTGGAATTATCAACGCTGGGTGAAGCTATTATTTATAATATGACCGATTCATACAACAAAGAAAAAATGTATGACTACATATTCTTAGGTCTAATGTTGGGGAACGATTTTATGCCACATTTTCCGGCTATTAATATTAGAACAAACGGTATAGATATATTACTTAATCATTACTCTTCTACCATTAAGAATGATGAAATAATTTTTAATGGTAAAGAAATTAACTGGAAACTTTTCAGAAAACTAATACAATCATTGGCAGATAACGAGTATGATTACTTAACAGAGGAATATAAACAGCGGAGTAGGCTTGAAAAACGACAATTGCCAACTAAAACACCTAAGGAAAAAGAAAATAAACTTATGTCCATGCCAATATACGAACGCCAGGTTGAAAAATATATTAATCCTAAATGTAATATGTGGGAAAATAGGTATTATAAAACATTATTTAATACCTACATCACCGATGTAAAACTAAAAGCTATATGTAAAAATTATTTAGAAGGATTAGAGTGGAATTGTTTATATTATACATCTGGATGTCCTGACTGGAATTGGAAATATAAATATCATTATCCACCCCTTCTTACCGATTTGATTAAACATATTCCATATTTCAATACACGTTTTATTAAAAACAAAAATCCCGACCCTTTACCTGAATTGGTACAACTTGCATATGTTCTTCCCCGATCTAAATTACATTTGTTACCTTTCGCATTATATGAAAAAGTTAAAAATAAAAATTGGTACTCCGACGATTTAGAATTTAAGTGGTCTTTTTGTAAATACCTTTGGGAAGCTCATATCGTTTTTGAGGTCATAAATATAAACGAACTTAAAAAATTAGTTGGATCTAACATAAGCTTCTAATGCTTTCATAGCGACTTCTCGTTTAGACAGTTTACCACCACCACTGGATCCATTATCTAATCGCTCGACGATACCGCTCGAGGGGCCCCCACGACTTCGCATGGTCGGCCCCCCATTGTCGTTCGCACCAGCTTGGCTCTCATCCGTCTTGCTGGTGCCTCGACGGCTAACTAAAATGGTGTTGCTCTGTGCTCGGGCCGCGTCTGTACGGGCCTGGTTACGGGCGCCTCTGCGAACGACAAGGGTCTTGCTCTGTGATCGGGTCGCGTCTGTACTGGCCTTGTCACGGGCGTCTCTGCGAACGCCAAGGGTCTTGCTCTGTGATCGGGTCGCGTCTGTACTGGCCTTGTCACGGGCGTCTCTGCGAACGCCAAGGGTCTTGCTCTGTGATCGGGCCGCGGCGTCCCTGTTCACGCGCTTCATCGCTTTGAGTTCCGAGAGCGACTTGTGCGACGCGACTGGATATGCGGCCTGCCTCTTCCCGGTATCATCGATCGATTGCTGTTGGCTTGAGCCTGTTGGAGGAATACCTAAGAAATGTATGAGGTTTGGATATTTATTTCTATCTATAATCTCATTTATTTCAAAGAATTCATTCAAGACATTCTTCTTTTTTTCCAGGCTATTATAGTCTTGCCTAATATCGATGTCTCTATCAAGACCTCTAACTGCTTTATAATCATTCTCACTAGGATTATATGACATATACTTTTTGATTGCTATGTTCACCTCATTTTGGATGTTGGTCGCTATTTCTCTCTCCTTAAGAGGGTTCAGATTGGTTTTATTGGCTTTATAGCTTTTATCTTTTTTTAAATATTCTTCCAAGCCCTCAGCAATAAACGTCTGGGGGGGGGAATTACCCAAGAATTGCGAGAGTGCTGTATAACTCGACATATCCATGTCTTTAAATAACTTATTCAAGAAAGTCTTCATGTTTTGCATTCCTTGTATCGCCATCTCCTCCTTCGTCAGACTATTCGGAGGAGACGAAGAGTTCGCCAGGTTATTCTGCCTTTTGATTTCATCACCAAGAGCTGTAAATTCAACATTTTCTTTATTTCGTGTTTTGCTGTTACTGATTAGTTCGTTTACTGCGTTTTGCGCCGCTTTCGCGAAATCGCTCGCGAACCCGCTCGAAATTGTTGGTCTAGTTCGCCCTTTAGTTTTTAAATCGTTATTCAACATTACTAATTTTTGATTCAACTTATTTGCGTATTGTTTTTTCAAGTCTTCTGAGTATTGTTGATTTACCTGCAACTCTGGGCTGGGCGTAGGCGCGGTCGGCAAGGCGGCGTCGCGAGCGAAGGGCCATTCGCCGTACTTCGAGTCCAAGTCGCCGTACAGGGACGCGGGCGCCGACCTCGACATTAAGACCTCCTTGCCGACCGCGTCGGCGGAGGCGCGGGCGGAGCGCGCTCGGCGGCGCTGATCGAGCCGCGAATTCATTTTCGCTCGCGCGACAGCGGCCTGCGAGCCCGGGCGGTCGGGATCGAGTTCCCGCCGCTTGTTCTCATCCTCCCCAACGAGCTGCTCATTCAGCCACCGCATGCCCCGCGTGTCTTCGGCATCTTGCTTCGTCGTCAACTCGGCCGCGTGCCGCTTGCGATCGGCGGCGATGCGCAGTTGCTGCTGCTGCCGCCGCTGCTCTTCGAGCCGTGCCTGCGCCAGCTGAGCGGCCTCGGTCTCTTTCGCGACTTCTTTTTCCTTCTGCTTGAGCTCAGCGAGGGCTAACACATTCTTCGCCTTGGCCGCTTCAAGCGCCTTTTGTGCCTCTGTGCGTTCGGTCTTCCCGCGCGCATCAGCATCTGCCTTCATGGCACGGAGCCGCTCGGCCTCCTCGCGCGATTGTTTCTCCTCCATTTGCCGCTGCTTCTCGAGCTCGGCCCTGCGCTTCATCAGCGCTTGTACTGCTACTTGTAATTGTAATTTTAATATTGACAATTTATGAAGATTACTAGATATTACTGTTTTTTGTAGTTTCAATAACGCTATATTACTATTATGTTTACCATTGGCTGTGCCCGCTGTGCCCGCCGCCTCCGCGGCCTCGGCGGCGGGCTCCCAAGACGTGCGCATCGCCTCCGCAAACGCGCCGTCGTCATCCTCATCCGTCTTGGCGCCGTTCGGCTTCAGCTTCGCGAGCAGCTCCTTCTCCGCAGCTCGGACTCTCCGGAAGGCCTGGTTCGCCATCTCCCACACAGAACGGGTCGGATCGGCCGGGTATCGCTTCGCAACGTCGACGCCGCGCTGGCGGAGCTTGTCGGGGTGGACCAGTATGCTGTGCGCCATGAACGCCTTGTGGATCTGCTCCTTCGAGAGCGGCTCGGGCTCGGCCGGCAGGTCGAGGATCTCGCGTGCCGAGCGGCTCTGTAGGACGCGATTGACGTTCGCGAAAGTGTCGGGCCCGCTCGGGATGTTCGCGTCTTCCATGACGGGCGCCATGACCGCAATCATAGCGTTCGACACATCCTCATCTCCCTTAACCTCCGCCTTATGTTTGGCGCGCAACGCCTCGAATTCTTGTTTTATCCGCTCGACCTCAGCGAGGGCTTGCGCCTTCTCCGCGTTGGCCGCTTTAAGCGCCTCTTGCGCCTGTTGCGCCGCTAGCGCTTTCTCCTCGATGACAGCTTCAAGGGCCTCCTTAGCCAGTTTCTCAGCGCGCGCATCAGCATCCGCTTTCTCCGCACGAAGCCGTTCGATCTCATCGCGGGCTTGCTTTTCCATCAACTGTTCGCGCTCCTGGAGTTTCTCTTCTTTGGTTTCCAAGGCAGCCAAACGCTCGTAGATAGTGTTGTCCGTCACGACCGAGTTCTGCTCGCCGCGCTTATCCTCGTCGAGCCGCTCCTCGAGATCGGCCGTGCGCTTCATCAGCTCATGTACTGCTACTTGTAATTTTAATATTGATAATTTATGAAGATTACTAGATATTACTGTTTTTTGTAGTTTCAATAACGCCATATTACTATTATGTTTACCATTGGCTGCTGGCGCCGCGTCCGTGCCACGCTGAGGTAGATCATGATGAGGTGTAGACGGAGGAGGTGTAGACGGAGGAGGTGTAGACGGAGGAGGTGTAGACGGAGGAGGTGTAGACGGAGGAGGTGTAGACGGAGGCTTCTCGGCATTCTCATTCGTTAAGAGGATATTGGCGTTTCTATCTATCTGGTCCACCACATACTTTAGAGTACCTTTATAAGTACCTACAACCTCAGCATCAGGTTTTATATTAGGTTTTTCTGTAATAGGTGTTGCCTTTGGTATTTTAATTACACCGTTCATAAATATCGCTTAGATAATTAATTATTATAAATTACACGTTTATGACCTAAAGATTCTTGTATTTTTTTTTTCGTCTTATATGTTTAATAGTTCCGCCTTTTATTACACCTTTTGTTGCACCCTTTCTTGTACCTTTTCTTTTACATTTTTTTCTACCTTTTCCTGAGCCCCCCTTTATCGCAACTCTCTTCTGTATCGCAACTCCCTTTAAGGAAGTTAACGATTGTCCAAGTGGAACATGTTTTAGGTCAAGAAATTGAATCATCTCAGCCAATGTTAACGAGAAAATTCCCATATATATATTATTTAAATATTTAAATATTAACTATAATTATTAAGTAATGTCGTCTAAAGAAATAATCACCGAATTAAATAGAACTGAATTTCAAGAACTCATT
>Ga0160422_10000936_pt1 | contig 18027 bp, 16 predicted proteins | sample Fk160mmetaG_FD_108192 | JGI IMG/M metagenome (GOLD analysis project Ga0160422, IMG submission 108192) | Marine microbial communities from the Central Pacific Ocean - Fk160115 60m metaG | ecosystem: Environmental > Aquatic > Marine > Oceanic > Photic zone | place: The Central Pacific Ocean... | reverse complement strand
TGATTCTCGGACGCATTCTTCGGCTCAGCGGCCTCGAGCCGGATAATGCAAATACCTTCGAACGCTTTATTTATATCCACGGCACGAACCATGAGAACACGATCGGAACGGCAACCTCTCACGGGTGCATCCGCATGAGGATGGAGGATATTGCCTCGCTCTACGAAATCGTGCCGACAGGCACTCGAGTTTATATTAGCCCCACCCGCCCATCGTCTGGCACGCTAGGCTCGAAGTCGGCACCAGATTAAAGCTAGTGCTTTCGGTCGGGGAAAGGCGTGAAACTGGATACAGAAAACGCCCTCCTTTTTCAGGGAGAGCGTTTCCTAGAATTTTTGTGCAACCAGACGATCTATGAATCAGAGGCTGTGGTCTCAGCCACTTCCTCTAGCTCTTCGTCTTCTTCCGAGCCAGCCTCAACAGCCAGATCTACCCACTCTATGATGGCCATAGGAGCGGCATCCGAAAATCGAGGCCCTAGCTTGGTGATTCGGCAATAACCTCCCTGACGCTCGGCACATGCATGCGCAACAACATCAAAAAGAGTTCTCACGATGTCTTTATGCCGCAAAAAAGCTACTGCCTGTCTACGCGCATGAACATCCCCGCGCTTACCGAGGGTAACAAGTTTCTCCGCAACGGGACGAAGAGCTTTTGCCCTCGCAAGAGTTGTTCGAATTTTTCGCTCTCGGATCAAAGCACATGCCAACCCCGAGAGGAGAGCTTTTCTTTGGCTCGCGTCGCGCTGGAGTTTTCCGGTTTTCTTTCGATGCCTCATGACTGGTTTAGTCTCGTAGTTATTCGTCGATGTTCTGCGCGATGAGATCTGCCAGTCCGACAGGAGCCTCATCCTCGGCACCGAGACGCGGTGCTGCAACTGATGGCATTGGCCCGCTGAGAAGCGATGGATCAAATGTCATGCCGAGGCTGAGCCCAAGCTCTGACAACTTATCTTTAATCTCGTTCAGAGACTTCTTACCAAAGTTGCGATACTTGAGCATTTCGGCCTCCGTTTTCATTGCAAGCTGTCCGACGGAGGTAATGTTGGCGTTGTTGAGGCAGTTTGCAGCCCTCACTGAGAGTTCAATCTCATTGACACTCATGTTTAGAAGCTTCTTCAGCGCGGCATTCTCTTCGCTCTGCTCGGCCGGGGCTTCCTCGAACTCGACTGCGTCATCATCGTAGTTGACGAACACATCAAGGTGGTGGCGCAGGATTGCCGAGGCGTGAAGCAGTGCTTCGTGGGGCTCGATGCGCCCGTCAGTCCACACATCAAAGATGATTTTGTCGAAGTCCGTCATCTGCCCAACCCTAGTATCTTCCACCGCATACTTGACGCGAGTGACCGGGGAGAAAATCGAATCAATCGCAATAACTCCGATCGGCATTTCCTCCCTTTTATTTTCGTCTCCTGTTCGGAATCCCCTTCCCACCTGAACTTCAAACTCGCAGTCGAACTTCACTGAGCGATCCAAGGTACAAATCACCTGGTCTTTGTTGATCACTTCATAGATGTTATCGTCGTCAATATCTCCTGCCGTGACCACCCCAGCTTTCTCAATCTTAATGGAAAGAACTCGAGGCTCCTTGTCGTGGTGACGAAACTTGACCTTCTTTAGATTCAGCACGATGTCTGTGACATCTTCAACGACTCCAGGCAGAGTTGAAAACTCATGCTGAACACCGGCAATTCGAACCGAGGTAATTGCCGCTCCTTCCAGAGAGGACAGAAGCACGCGCCTTATTGAATTTCCCACGGTATGTCCAAACCCACGCTCGAAGGGCTCGGCTACAAACTGCGCGTAGGACTCGGTGGCAGTCTCCTCGTTCTTAATTAAACGGTTTGGAACTTCAAACCGATCGAGCCTGATTGGCTCACTCACACTTTCGTTTTCAGCAAGGGATGCGTCGGACATTACTTTATGGGGTTGCCGGGTTTCCCTCTGGCGAGAGGCCAACCAAACTTTTTGGCTGCCCAGAGGACCTACGGCGATTATGAACTCTCGCGGCCGGGGACTAAAGGGGATCTCCCCTGCTAATGCAACCTTAAATTACAGCGCCTTCTCATTCGAAAACCTCTTGGCCTCCATCTAACAAATCCAGTTACTTTTGTATTGGATTGTCCCTTGCATAAAGGCATATCGTACCGCCTGCCAGCGACATGAAATCGAAACGCAACCTCACCCGCTTCACTTATGAGACTACCGCTTTCCAAGGCTGGCGCCTCTGCCTGAGTAGAGCTGGCACTACCTTCACAAAATATTACAGCGACAAAAAATACGGAAGCTCCAAGAAGTCGCTGGCAGCAGCTGAAGCCAGTCTCGCAGAGCTGGTGCAACTTGTTGACAATTCCCGGCGGGTAGACAACAAGCTCAGCCAAGCCACGGTGCGCAAGGCCCGGAAGCTTCTTGCCAAATTCTGAATTCCGAACCAGAGCTTCGAAGACAAGTAGTCAGCTTCCCGAGCATCGGCCCGAGGTTTCAGGCTGCGACCGATGCCAGTCTACTGCGCAGCTCCCCCAAGCTTCTCTTCATCAGTAAGAGCCGCGACGATTTCTCGAAGTTCCTTGGCTGGAATCGCATAAGTCTCGCAACGATTCGCACGCGCGATATTCATTCCCACGCATTGCCCTTCCAAATTGAGGAGAGGACCACCTACGCTGCGAACCGAAAGCGGCAGATCTGTTTGTAGGACCCTCGGGAAATCACTCCTCCTTTTAGAAAACCGCCCACTCATCGCATCATTCCTGGTCTTCTTCTCCTCGAAAACGCTCTCCCTTCTCTTTAATTCTACTTCCAACTCTAAATCTTCTCCCTTTCGTTTTAACTTCACTTGGATCCTGTCACCCGGCTCCTTACTGCCAAGCAGCTCCTTCAGGTCCTCCATGCTGCTTACTGCGCGACCCTCCATTTCCAGAATCACATCGCCACTTTTTATGCCGGCCTTACCAGCACCGGAATCCTCCTGCACTTCCTTTACCGGAAGACCTTTCTCTTCTCCACTAGTGTCCAGCGTTACACCGAGCACCACTGGAGCTCTTCCCTCACCGACCATCCGAGCATTCGCACTGATGATCCCAACCCGGAGCCTGCGGTCACGGCGAGTTGTTGATCCGTTGCTAATGACCCACGTGCCATGAGAAGGCTCAGACTCCGCCCAGTCGATAACTGGTAGCCCCTGCGCCTCTACCTTGAGGAGTGCCACATCCCATTCGACGATTGAGGATACCACCGTCACCTGCTTGAAATGCTCTCGGTTAACCCTGACACTGAGTTCTTCTACCCCTTCAATCTCGCTGGCCTTTGTAACCATATACCCGTCAGAGCTGACGATTACTCCATAAGCGATTGACTTCCATCCATCGTAGACCACCGCACTGCTTTCTTGCAGCACTTCTCGAACAGGATCGAACGCCTTCCATGTTTCCTTACCGTTGAGACGGAATTCTCCCTCGAGCTGCCCAACCTGCTGCTGGGCGGACGCTGTAGAGACAACCAGTGAAAGGAGAATCGAAACAGCCCTATTTTTTACCCAACTCAACTTCAATTTCCTTTTCTTCATCATCTCTAAGGATCTTAAGTTTCACTTTCTGACCAGGCTTAAAGCCTTCGAGCGAAGCTGAGAACTGCTTCGCTCCGTCCAATTCGTCCCCGTTCAAACTTAGAATGACATCGCCCTTCTGCAAGCCGGCGTCAGCGGCAGGAGTTTTGTCTCCAACCTCTTTAATCACAACACCACCTTCCTTTCGGTCCTCCGTGGCCACTCCCAGAAACGCTACTGCTTCCTGAGCAAACGGCCCCTTCCCCACAAATTTTTTATCCAGCATCGCATCCCAATTCTTAAGAAATTCGCGCAAAGGCACATGCATATTCTGCTCAAGGCTCGCCCCCACCCGACTATGAATTCCGATCAGTTTCCCCTTCATATTGAAAAGAGGTCCTCCTGAATCGCCACCGATTAAATTGCAGTCTGAGTTGATGGTTTGCTCCGCCATTCTTACAAGCCGGCCAATCCGAACTCCTACCCCTCTCTCTTTTTCAAAGCCCCCTGAATGCCCGAGAGCGTAGACCCAGTCACCAAGTGAAGCTGAATCCCCACGATCAAGTTCCACAAAGGGAAAAACCCCTTCCTCGCTAATTTGAACCATGGCCGCATCCGTTGAGGCTACCAGCCCAAGAGAAGTCGCTTTATGCTTCGTTCCGTCTTCCATGATCACCGTCATGTCCTTCCCCACGCCCGCACTCACATGAGCAGCTGTAAGCACTAACCCTTTTTCAGATACAATCACTCCACTACCCGATCCCCCTCCGAGATCAATGGACACTGTAGCAGCCCGTGCCTGAGGCAGAGTTTCCTGCAATGCTCTCTGAATGCTACGGAGGTCACGGAGATTCTCCGGCACTTCTTTCTCATTAAAATACTGTCGACTCTCTTTGGGCTCTTCCGCAGCAGCAACCAAACAACAGGTAAGCGACCATAACGCGAAACAAGGATCTGTGAGAAAACGTTTTTTCATACCGCTGGCGCAATCTAAGCCTGAGGCTTTGGCACTTCAACGACCAAGCCGAAAAAAGACAACCCAACGGCGTAAAACTGGCCCAGGAAACCCCCTAACCTGTAGCCAACGCCTGTTGGGCTGTCCAATCCCCACAAGGAGGATCCTAAGGTGATTTATGATCGGCCCTTCCTTGGCAAGCATATTCCCAATCGACCTGATTCACTGAAGATCAGGTGTTTCTGACCATCTCGACTATTACCTCGCGCCCTAATCGATCAGGATGACTACGATCAGGTGATCGCGCTCTCGTGATCGTGAAGCTCTCCCCGAACAAACCACGCAACTCTTCCAGACTTACGCCAAATGGAGGACCGAGGGCTCCGTCCTCGCGTGGAGGAGGATCCGTGAAAAAGACACCCAGTAAAAAGCCTCCAGGAACAAGCCATTGCTTGGCCGATTCCACATAATTACGCCGCTGCTCGGGCTCGATTGCACAAAAGCATGTATGTTCGAAAATCATATCGACGGAGTGCTCCTGCACCATCGAAGTATCTAAGAAATCTCCTTCTATCCATCTAACCGATTCACCATAAAGTTTCTCGGCAGACTTCAGTGCAGTGGGCGCGAGGTCCAGCCCCGTGACCTCCAGGCCAACTCTCCGTAACGCCTCTGCGTCGTGCCCGTAGCCACAACCGGGAACCAGGGCAGTTTGACCCACCGAGAGCTTAATTTCTTCATTATTAAGAACTGCGATCAAGGGTGGAGAGGCTTCTCCAAGATCCCATGGTGTATCCTGCTCCTGGTATGATTGCTCCCAGTTCACCTCCGGTCGGTTTTCAAGATCTCAATCACGAATCAACCCAGCGATCCACTTCAGCTTCTTGATGGCGCTGCCTGGAAGGAGGCAAATGTGGATCCGCAAACGATACCACTGCTCCCGCGCCCGCCGCATGAGGGGCCCCAAAAACGCGCTCATCATCAACTTCAGGAAAATAGTATTTCCTTTGTCTTAATTTCCAGCGCCATGCCAGGATCCCTACAACAAGTACCACGAGGGCACTCAGAATAAAAAGTCCAGCGCGCATCGAACCCCGCAAGCTACTCCCCTCAAAGCTCCTTTCAGGAACAAGCAAAGCTTCAACAGGCTGAACCCCTGTAACCTCTTCGTGAAGCCCTGCAATTTCCAGTTCTCTTTCGATCCAATACAGCCGTGTCGAAAGCTCACCCAGAAAACTGTCCAGCTGAAGAGCTTCATCGGTTTTTTCAAACGCCTCAATGATCGCGGCTCGAAGTGCCCTCTCCTGCTCATCCTGGGGGATAACGGCACGTATTTCGGGGCTCATCATCAGCTGGGCCCGGTTGGGAGCTCCGAGGTAGAAATACACCAGAACGACTGGTCCGGAGTCCTTGAAGAGATCGCCGTGCAGCTGAACGACCTTTTCTATTTTGTAACCCTCAGCGACTTCCTGTCGTTCATCAAAGAGATTTAGAACGATGTTTATTGCGGACTCATCGGAGTGGTAGTTCAGGAAACTCGCACAGTCGCGGAATTCCTGCTGTGAGAGTAAATCCTGTGGGTCTCGGAGGAAAGCGGACTCTCCCTGAAGATGCCCTATCGCCGAGCCAAAATAGGCTGCCATCTCGTCAGTTGACAGCACCAGATCACCCTCATCCAGCGGCTCGGGCAGCGGCTCAAGGTCTTCCGGCAGATCTAAACCCGGGGGATCAATGGTAGCCTCTGGATCAACAGTTACCTCCCCGAAGAAATTTTCACCTGCCACAATCTCTCCCCTTTTTACCCCCTCGTAATCACTGGGACTCCAGGCGGGAAGTTCCGGTAACCTTGAGCTCAGCTTCTCTCCAGATGCACCAGTTTTACCACTATCGGACTCCGCGGTGTCCGAAGTCCCCGCACTCTGGCCTCCTAGAGGCGACTGCACTAGGAGTGGAAGCAGACAAAGACAGAATCCCAATCTCATGCCTTACTTTTCGTCCGCCCTCCCCTGTGACGCTCCCTCAGTCCACGCAAACCCACCTCAGAACTTCCCGTATGATCGTGTTGTGCTCCCAGCTCCTTCGCGTCTCTCTCACTACGGCGTGACTGCCTTGCCAATACCCTCGTAATCCTGCCTAAGACCGACTCACTTGCCCTCAACCACTGCCCTTCCAAAAAGTATGGGTGCGCGCTCGATAGCGCCCCGAATGTTGCCTCCTGCGAGAGAAAAGGTGCCACCGCATAACCAGAGGTGAGACCCGCGGACTTTCCTCCGACATCAACACTGAGGAGTATTCCTCCCGCATTCGGCCGGGACACCTCGACGTCTTCGAAAGCGCCACGATTCAGCAACCAGAAACCAAACTGCCTGAGACTGGGAGTCTCCCTGAAACTACCAAAATAGATCCCGAAAAAGAGCTGTGGAAAATTCTGCTGGAATTGATCGAGGCGCCCTCGGAGAGCGATTCTCTCCCTTCGACGCAAAACCCCTGCAGCGTCTGTCAACGTTCGCAGTCTTACATCATCTTGACCGAAGATCCGGTCTACATTGGCGATACTGAAAGCACAATGAGGACACTCCCGGGCCATACTGTGAACTCTCTGGACACATCGGGGGCACTTCATGAGCTTATACTCTTTCTGTCATTATATAACAAAGAGTTACCATTCTGTTCCCAATCCATAACGCCCCGCAAGCTCCAATAACTCCGGACGCATTGGCCATTCATCCGGGCGCTCACTCTTTTCGTGGCGGCGACTGGCCCCCTTTAACTTCATACACCCGGTATTATCACCTGCGGCCATGACTTCCTCCACCTCATCTGGGGTAAACTCAAAATCAGGTAGCCCTCCAAACTCCTCAATCTTCGATTCTATGCTTCGGGCTGATTCGCCAGCCTCCTGTATAAAGGTTGGCACAACGCTCTTTACCGGAGCCTGAGACAGATTCCACAGACACGCAAAGTGCAGAAGATCCATTTCATGCCGGTAAATCACTGCCTTCATCTTTTCAATTCTATCGTGCCCTGCTTCAACCCAGCCCTTCGGGCGATATGCCCGGTGATCCCCAGGCTTGAACTCATGCCCTCTCTTCATATCACCATGGAAAAGGCCACCATAGTCAACCACTCGAGTCAGCACCTCCACCCCGTGCTCCTGAGCGGCAGGAAGAACGAAGCGCCCCGGCCAAGGCTCCAGGGGGTTGAGGATAATCATCGCCCAGTCGATCACCTCCCCGAAGTGCTCAAAACAATGGATCAGATCGAGAGTAAAACCATTCGCTGGCCCCGGGGCTATTCCCAACCTCGTAACCATCCCTTCTTCCTTCAGAACCACCATTCCCTTCCAGACTTCCTCGCTTGTATATCCCGTTTCATCAGGGTTATGAAGCATCAAGAGGTCAAAATGATCAGTTCCACAATTCGAGAGCGACTTACTACACGCCATTCGTAAAAAATCTGCATACTCATCAGGACCGCGAAGCTCAGGGTCGGTGAAGCGCGGAAAACCTCCCGATCCAGCACGGACACCTTTGTAGAAATCGTGACCAATGGTGCCGACGAGGCAGTAGGATTCACGCGGATAATCTGCGAGAGCCTTGCCGAGAACGATGTCTGCTTCACCCTGCCCGTAGACATCTGCCGTGACGAAAGTTCGGACGCCGCGGGCATAGGCAAGTTGAATACATTGAATGTAACGATCTTCCTCAAGGGCTTCTCCAAAATGCATGTAGCGTCCTCCGCTCCATGTTCCATAGGCAGTTCTCGTCAGGTCCATCTGTTCAGCCATCACCTAAAGATAGTGAGTCAAACCGTCAACGCTAAGCGCTCACATCCCACGGTCAGAATTCAACCACTGATCCTCCACAATCTTTCTACCATCCGGCCTTTCAGTGAATTAGAGGTCGGTAGGACCTAGATTACTTTTATTCCCAATTTATTCACAATCTCTGCGTGATCACATCGCGCCCCCGCTTGACATGTCTTCCGCTCTTTTCATCGTGCCGAAGTGAACATCGCGTGGGACGAACGGACCTTGGCAAGCAGCCGATGGTTCCACTCAAGGATAGGCCCTTTGTCCATGACCATGCTGAGGCGCTACGACGAATGGCGCGTGAGCACCTCCTACTCCAACGGAGAGCAAGATATTCAACGCGAGGAGGGAAGCTTGGAAGACCTCCCCGAGGGCCTGGAGTGGCAACGCTGGGATTGCCATGATGATGACACACGCGTCCGTCTCACTCCGGCCCTTCCTAGTCTCCCGGTGATAGCAAAGCCAAATTCCTCACTCTCTATCGCTCCCGGTGGCAGCGCTCTGTTTTACATCGGAATCCCGTTGAATCTCGTTATCCATGGAGAATGCGGGGGCAGCCTTCGAAAGCTCATCAGCATTCCCTCCGAAACTCTTAGCAAGACGTGGCATGGAGACCGTTCAGCTGGCGAAGTCTGCTACGCTCTCAAGACACGTGCTCGTCGATATTTTGATCCTGGCGACTGGCTCGATCATGACATCATAGTCAGTGTCGACCTGCACAACGCCAGTCGGGACGCTTTCGAATTCGAACGACTGTTTCTCGACTTAGGGCACTTCTCGATTTTCAGTTATGAAAATCGTCTCTGGGCAAACGCCTGTCGCATTCGCATAAACGAAAACGATGAGGAAGGGAACGACATTACCTATGATGCGGGTCCAATCGCTCCGGCTGATAGCGGACGGGAAATAGCCCCGGCCCGTGCAGGAAAAACCAGTCGCTCCACCCTCCGACGCGCTTTCGCTTCCGTCATTGATGTCATTCACTAAAGCTTTCCCGTGACCGCGCTCTACCTTGCTGCACCGCCCCCGTGGCTTCAGGAATTTCTCGCGACTGAGTACCCGTTGAAAATCCTTGGCGCTGCAACCATCCTGATCGGTGGAATTATTGCGGTAGCCATTCTCTCGAAGACGGCCCTCGCCATCTTCGGGGAAAAGCTAGGCCCCCAGGGCACAATGGTGGTTAAAAAGCTGATCCGCTACATCGGATATGCTTTTGCCTTCATTCTCGCCCTCAACCACATGGGGCTAAACCTTGGCGCAGTCCTCGGAGCCGCTGGCGTTGCTGGGATTGCGGTCGGCTTTGCCGCACAAACTTCACTGTCGAATATCATCAGTGGGTTTTTCATGATCGGGGAGAGACCATTCGAGCTTGGCGACGTCATCGAGGTAGACGGGATTGCCGGGACCGTCGATACGATCGGTCTCCTCGCGCTCACCCTTCGCACCTTCGACAACCGCTCCGTACGTATTCCTAACGAGACTCTGGTTAAGACCAAACTCACCAATGTTACCCGACACCCCATACGCAGATTCAATCTCGATGTTGGAGTCGCCTATGATGAAAATATCGGACATGTCCTCAGGGTGATGCATGAGGTCGCGGAAAAAAATCTTCAGTGCCTGAATGAACCCGACCCGCTTATTGTGTTTACTGGATTTGGGGATTCCTCCCTCAATTTCCTGCTAGGGGCTTGGTGCCTTCAGGACGACTACGGGACTCTCCGCAATACACTCCCCAGGGAGCTCAAGGAGCGGTTCGACATGGAAAACATCGAGATCCCCTTCCCCCACATGACGCTTGCCGCCGGAAAAGCTCTGGGCCCCATTCCTGTGGAGGTTACCAACGATTCTGTGGACCGAACGGGCTAGTTTGTCCCAGAACGCAGGTCTTCTCACATTCTCTCCCGTCCTGTTTGCCTTCCGCTGCGCACTACTCCCATTCGATACTTGCAGGGGGCTTGGTAGACACGTCGTAGAGAACCCGGTTCACACCAAGAACAGTGTTCAGGATCTGGTTGCTTGAATCCCTGAGGATCTGGTAGGGCAATTCAACCCAGTCCGCGGTCATGGCGTCCTCGCTCACTACCGCACGCAGGCTTACAGCGAACTCATAACTCCGTTCGTCCCCTTTCACTCCGACGGTCTTCACCGGAACGAGAGCTGCATATGCCTGCCAAACCCTGTCATACCAGTCATACTGCTTGAGCAATGAAATAAAGATCGAATCACACTCCTGAATGATCCGCAGACGATCCGGAGTGACTTCCCCGGGGCAGCGGACAGCGAGACCCGGACCAGGAAATGGGTGCCTGTTAACAATGTCAGGTTGGATCCCCAGCGACAGACCTAGCTCTCTCACTTCATCCTTGAATAGCTCAGCTAGAGGCTCGAGAACTTTTCCCTGCTTCTGGAGCTCCAGGATTTTATCAACACGATTATGATGAGTCTTGATTTTCGACGCCTTTGTTTTTGCGTTTGACGCACTCTCAATCACATCTGGATAAAGAGTTCCCTGCGCGAGCATATCTGCGTCCCCCACCGAGTCCCAGAAAACTTTGATGAAGAGGTTTCCTATAATCTCACGTTTTTTCTCAGGATCGCTGACACCAGCCAATTGACTGAGAAAGGTCTCCGAGGCTTCAACCGTTTCAATGTCCACGCCCATACGCTGGAAGTTTTTACGAACCTCATCGCCCTCGTCTTTGCGCAGTAACCCATGATCAACAAAGATTGCCCTCATATGAATACCGGCTTCCTTCAGGAGGACAGCCAGCACAGTGCTGTCTACGCCTCCACTGACTCCGCAAACCACTTGCTTGTCCCCAACCTTCGCTTTGATCTCCTCAAGGAGCGTCTTTTTGAAATCCTCGATTCGGAACTCCTGTAGATCTTGAGCCATTTCAAGAAAGTTTTGCAGGACCTTCAGCCCTTCGTGGCTATGAGTAACCTCCGGATGGAACTGTATGCCAAAACAGTTAGAACCCCATTGCAGGGCGACAGGAGTTCCATGCTCATTACGAGCTATTACACGGCAATCCTCAACCAGGTCACTGACCGTGTCCGAGTGACTCATCCACACCTGCGATCTCTCTGAGAGATCTTTGAACAGACCTCCGCTTTCCTCTGGAATCAAGTCCGCCGGTCCATATTCACGCCGGTCACTAGCCTCAACCTGACCCCCAAACTTGACATTAAGGAGTTGCATTCCATAGCAAATTCCAAGAACCGGAACCTCGTATTTTTGCAAACAATCAAAATCCACATCAGGAGCACCTTCGTCACGTGTACTACTTGGTCCGCCTGACAGAATGATCGCACCAGGACTGCCCAGGATTTCAAAATCTTCAACCGTGTGGAGTTTCGCAAAAAAGCCCAGCTCTCTGACCCTCCTGACAATGAGCTGGGTATATTGAGAGCCAAAATCAACGACTGCTACATGCCTGTGTTCTTCCATGTTTTTAAGACAATTGGATACGCATTCTTGCCTCAACTAATCGGCTGATAGTTAGTAGGCTCCTGAGTTATCACGATATCGTGTGTATGACTCTCACGCAAACCGCCTGGGGTAATCCTCACGAACTCGCTCTGTGATCGTAGGGACTCAAGATTATTTGCGCCAACGTAGCCCATTCCTGATCGCACCCCTCCCATCAACTGATAAATCACATCGGCCAGAGGCCCCTTGTATGGCACTCGACCCTCTACCCCCTCTGCCACCAGCTTCCCACTCGCACCCTGCCCGTAACGATCACCAGCCCCCTTCATCATCGCTCCCAGAGACCCCATGCCCCGGTAGGTTTTGAAGCGGCGACCCTGAAAGTGAACGGTCTGCCCGGGACTCTCACGCGTCCCGGCCAAGAGTGAGCCCAACATTACGATGTCAGCACCCGCCGCGAGAGCCTTGACTACATCACCCGAGTAGCGAATTCCACCATCTGCAATAACGCAAACACCATTCTCACGGCACCACGGCGCGACATTTTGTATCGCCGTGAACTGGGGCATTCCTACTCCTGCGATCACGCGGGTCGTGCAGATTGATCCTGGCCCGACTCCTACTTTGATCGCGCGCGCACCTGCCGATACAAGATCCCGGGCACCTTGCTCTGTAACCACATTCCCGGCCACCACTGGACGATTAGAGAGACTTGCTAGCGCCTCTACAACCTCAAGAACCCGGGCCGTATGCCCGGTCGCGGCATCTATAAAAAGAGCATCCGCACCGGCCTCGATAACCGCCTCTGCCCTGTCCTTCCAATCCGCTCCTACACCGATAGCTGCGCCACAGCGCAGCTGTCCGTTTGGATCCTTAGCCGCATCGACAAAGGTGATTTGCTTTTCAATGTCTCCACCTGTAATCAGGCCGACGAGCCTCCCCTCACCATCTACTAGTGGTAGTTTTTCTATTCGATGCTCATAAAGAATCCTTCTCGCCGCCTCCGGAGTCGTATCGGGGTCCCCGGTAACCAACTTATCCCTCCCAGTCATTACATCCTCTACTCTGGCGGCATCATCCGCAAAGTGCCGGATATCTCGTCCTGTGACCATGCCAACCAGTAGTTCTTCCTCATCAACAACCGGAAAGCCAGAGAACCCCTGTTCCTCCATAATACCTTTAAGATCCGCAATCGTCGTCCCTTCCCTGACGGTCATGGGTCGCTGGATGACAGCACTTTCAGATCTCTTAACGCGGTCCACCATCGCGAACTCCTCTTCCACCGAACAGGCGCGATGAATAACCGCGATCCCACCTTCACGCGCCAGCGCAACAGCAAGATCTGTCTCCGAAACCGTATCCATCGCCGCGGATATCACTGGAATTTTCAGAGAGATTTCTGAGGTCAACGCAGTGTCGAGGACCGCGCTGGTTGGTAAAACCTCACTTCTCTGAGGAACAAGAAGAACGTCATCGAAGGACAGTCCCAGAGTTAAATCCGCCATAGAAGATTCAAAGGAGAGCGACGGAGCTTATCAAGCCTAATCAACTCGAACCTTCGTCATCCAACCTCCAAGCACTAAAACCATCCAGCTACCGATTCCAATGACCTTTCCGGCACTCAAATTCAAAGAATCAAAGGGCGCGCTCAACAGCTAGTCGGAAAGCAGTCAAAGAAAGAAAGTTATAAGCATGGCACGATTTCTGCTAATAACTTCTCGCCTGTAATCCAATCCCTGTAATACTGGTAGTAACCCGGAGGGGAAATGGCTGAAACGTCCTTAAATCAAAACCTCAATCAATCGCAGACCTTGGCGCCTCAGATGCGTCAGAGTTTAGAGGTTTTACAGGCAAACGCCTTGGAATTGCAGCACCTTTTGAGGCAATTCATCGAAACTAATCCGGTCCTCGAACACGATCTGACTTCCCTCTCTCTGGAGGAACTCGACCCCGGTAACAGTGAAGAGGAACAATCAATCGAGATTCCTGATGATGACCTGCGCGAACTCGCAATAATGGAACGCCGGACCAGCGGATCGAGCAAGGAAGACGAGGAACGCAGGGAGCACCTCTACAGCTCCATTGTCGCACCCGAAACACTCCAGCAGCACCTGCTGAGCCAGCTGAACCTATCCGCACCATCTCCGGAAGTGCGCCGGGCTGCAATGGCCCTTATCGGCAATATGGATGAGCGCGGTTTCTTTGACGAGCCTCTCAGCGAGGTTGGCCGGCGGCTTGGTATATCTCTGGAGGATCTGGAACGCGCCAAAACGAGCTTGCAAAGCTTTGATCCTGCCGGGATCGCCGTGGAAAATCTTAGAGAATCTCTTCTTGTTCAACTGCACCGGTCGAATCGTCTGAACACCTTGGAGTTTCGCATCGTCGAAAGTCACCTAGGTGATCTGGCGAGCAAACATTATCCCAAGATCGCCAGCGCACTGGGTGTTGAGGTCGAGGAGGTGGCTGAAGCGGCATCCCATATCGCACAACTAGACCCCTCGCCGGGAACCTCTTTTGACCCCTCGGGAAATCCCTACATTGTTCCTGACGTTTCATTCGAACGGAATCAGGATGGAGAGTGGTCTGCCATACTCACAAATGAGTATCTGCCCCGGCTGAGGCTGAGCACGACTTATAAGGATCTTGTTGCCACCAGTCCCGACCGTAAGCTCAGAAGTTATCTCAGGAATCAATTGCGCGATGGCCGCACTCTCATCAAGGCTCTCGATCAGCGGCAAGCAACCATCCTTGCCATATCCGAAGAAATTATAAGCCGTCAGAAAGAGTTTCTAACTCGTGGCACCCGTTTTTTGAAGCCCCTGACAATGAATGAAATCGCTGAGTCCATTCAAGTTCACCCAGCTACGATATCTCGGGCAGTGGCCGGAAAGCATGCTCGCACTCCTCATGGTGTAATAGAGATGCGTCGCTTCTTTGCATCTGGTTACACCACCACAGCTGGCGATGCCATTTCCAATCAAGGCGTCCGGGAAGCTCTACAGAGAATCATCGACAAGGAAAACCGGCAGAAACCTTTGTCGGATTCGGCTATTCAGAAAATTCTCGCTGAACAGGGAATCAAATTAGCCAGAAGAACGGTCGCCAAATATCGAGAGCAACTCAACATCCTGCCAAGTCACCTCAGACGCAGCTTTTAGCTTCTCGAACCCGCCAGGCCTGTATTTGCACGACGAGGAGAGCATCCCTCTCCTGCCGGGGCTAAATCATCACTCGGCAACTGGCATTGCGTCTTTGAGCCACGCCTTACGACAGCAAACAATTTACAATTTGGCGTCCTGGAACATTTGACAACGCCGCCAGGACTGACCACAAATCTGTCCTCCAGCGCATGACCGAAGACGCAATCCGCACTGCACTCTCCTCTGTCAGCTATCCGGGATTTTCCCGAGACATCATCTCTTTTGGACTGGTAAAATCCGTATCAATTCAAGAAGGCTCGGTCACTATCGAGATTCAGGTGCAGACTCGAGACCCTAAAATTCCAGAAAAAATCTTTAAAGACTGCCATGCTGCACTCGATCAACTCGCGGGCGGATCGGAAAATGTGCATATATCCATCGACGTTCAGGACCCTCCGGGCGGCGCCAATACCCCCGGAGGAGTGGCGGGCAAACAGTCGATTCCGGGTGTGCGAAAAATTATCGCAGTAGCATCTGGGAAAGGGGGTGTAGGGAAATCAACCGTCTCGTCAAACCTCGCAATCACTCTCGCCAAGCAAGGTTTGAAGGTCGGTCTCTGTGATTGCGACTTATACGGCCCTTCCATCGCCCTGATGTTTGGGGCAGCCGATCAACAACCATTGGCAGACTCCCAGGAACGCATCATTCCTATTGAAGCGCACGGTATCAAGCTGATGTCCATGGGCTTCATTCTTGGAGACAATTCTCCGGTAATTGTACGTGGCCCTCTTGCAACTCGTTACACTCAGCAGTTTCTGAAAGAGGTGGCTTGGGGCGAACTCGATGTCCTGGTCCTTGATCTGCCGCCAGGGACAGGAGACATCCAATTGACCATCGTTCAGACTCTGGCCTTGGATGGAGCCATTATCGTTACGACTCCTCAAGAGGTCGCTCTGATCGATGCACGTAAGGCAATCAGCATGTTCGCCAAGGTTAATGTCCAGATTCTCGGCATTATAGAAAACATGTCATGGTTCGAGTGCGATCAGGGGAAACGATATCACCTTTTCGGCAAGAATGGCGGGCGCCGTGAAGCAGAGCGCATGGGGGTACCCCTCCTTGCTGAGATCCCGATTGATCCCGAAACTCGACTGCGCTGTGATCAGGGGCAACCTATCGCTCTTAAAGGACCTTCCGAGTCACATGTCGCAGAGGCATTCTGCGAGGCGACCCGGTCCCTTATGGTCCAGATGAAGCAAATGGAACTCTGACAATCCCAAGGTCCGCTCGGCTTAAACGAGCCCGCTCTTAGAGCGCGAACGGGAGCTTCGAGCGAACAGGTATTTTACGCGAAAAGCTTCTCAACTGCTTGAGCTTTGACCAACTCACGCGGCTGGTTCAAGTGGTTATACACGATCGTCTCAGGCTCAATACCTACGCTGTGGTAAATCGTGGCCAGTATTTCACTCGGATGAACCGGCAACTCCACCGGAGCAGACCCAGTCTTATCCGACTTTCCATGCACATAACCCCGTTTAATACCCGCTCCTCCGATCACCGAAGTATAGCAGTAAGGCCAGTGGTCCCGACCATCTGCACTATTCCCATTGCCAGAGGTACTAACTCCTTTCTCCGGCGCTCTCCCGAATTCTCCAATCGCAACAACCAGAGTTTCGTCGAGCATCCCCCGCTCATCCAGATCATCAAAAAGAGTGGCAAGGCCTCCATCCAGCATTGGGCCGGACTGATTCTTCATACGCTTACTGAGGTCCTTGTGATGATCCCAGGAATGATTATCCGAATTCGCAACCTTGGGCCATACTACCTCAACGACTCGCGTCCCCGCCTCCACCAGGCGCCGAGCTAGCAGACAGCTTTGTCCAAAAGTGTTTCGACCGTAACGATCACGGAGGGAATCCTTCTCCATATCTAGGTCAAAGGCCTCACGCGCTTTCCCTGAAACGATCAGATTCAAAGCCTGATCGTAGTAATTATCGAGATTGAATTTTTCTACCGCCTTATCGAGGGCTGGCATTTGATCTTCGATAGTCTTCCGCAATTTTGCCCTCCTCCTTAAACGGGTTGAAAAGACATCAGGGCGAAGCTGAAGATCTTCAACATTCAGCCCATCCATCTTGTCCATCTTCATATCATCCCCTGGCGGATAGAGATAATAAGGGTCGTAGGCTTTTCCTAGGAAACCAGCTGTCCCCCCCTTCCCCACGACGTTGCTCTCCTGCAGAGGTCGTGGAAGCATGACGAAGGGAAGCATCGGCTCATCCGTCGGTTTAATCCGAATGATATTCGAACCGAAATTTGGGAAATCCTTAGGCGATGGTGGCTCAAGTTGCCCCGATGGACTGACCTTGTCCGTCGTATAACCTGTCATGATCTGGTAAATCGCCGCGGTGTGGTTAAATAAGCCGTTTGGCGTATAACTCATCGAACGAATTGTGGTAAACTTGTCGTTCACCTTGGCCAGCTTTGGCAAAATTTCAGTGAAATGAACTCCCGGGATCTGAGTGGGAATCGTATTAAACGAAGATCGGATCTTATCCGGAACATTTTCCTTTGGATCCCAGAGGTCGAGATGACTCGGCCCGCCCTGAAGATAAATGAGAATCACGCTCTTCGCCTTTCCCCATCCATCTTTGCCTGCATGCGGACTTCCAGCTGACTGGTCCTGAGCAGCAAGAATGTTATTCAGGCTCATCCCCATCATGCCTGCTCCTCCCACCCGGAGGAAATCACGACGGGTTGACCCTAAATGGGAATCACATAGATCACGGCCTTTTGGTCCTTTAATACGAAACATAATTCTGTTGGGTAGGGCGAAGGAATCAATCCCCGCAAATTAGGCTATCTCAATGATTAAACAGGAAAGCCGGGTTATTAATCAATGCCCAAGTAAGATCTTGGGCAGCGGTGAGGCGGAGATTTTTGAGTTGCCCTGCGCTCATCTCCACATCTCTGCGAAAACGAACCAGCCGAGGGTCCTCTTCAATTGGAATTTTAGCATATTCTAGGGCTTTTTTGAGCTCCTCCATTTTTTTGTCAGCCGGAATCGCGGGAAAAGGTCCCTTTGCAGCCCAGAGTCTCTGTTGGTACTCTGCATCTGCCTCCGCGAACCTGCTTATGAGGAGGC
>Ga0160422_10000935_pt1 | contig 18032 bp, 13 predicted proteins | sample Fk160mmetaG_FD_108192 | JGI IMG/M metagenome (GOLD analysis project Ga0160422, IMG submission 108192) | Marine microbial communities from the Central Pacific Ocean - Fk160115 60m metaG | ecosystem: Environmental > Aquatic > Marine > Oceanic > Photic zone | place: The Central Pacific Ocean... | reverse complement strand
GGTTAAACGCCTTTTTAATTTGTCACTAGAATCAAATTGATTATCAATAAATAAACCATTTGAATCCAATTGAGGTTCCTTATATCCCAATATCCAACTTTCTAACATATTTATTGTGGTATTAAAATTAATATGTTGAAAGAGTTTTTTTGATCCCTTTAAATAAAATCTATGATTAATACCATTCTTATATCTTATACTATCCTTGACCTCATTATTTTCTAGAAGTAAATGTCCAATATCTCTTGAGGCCTTGTAATCAGAATTATATCCGTAATAGATTGAATGATACCATTTCGCTCCATCTCCAAATAAAAGACGAGACCCATGATTAAATTTGATTTGAGGCAATATCATATTACGATAAAAAACTGGAACAGCGCTAGTAGGCTTATTATTCTTAATTAAAGGATTAAAGCTATCTGACAAATTAATATTAATTGAGTTATCAGAATTTGACCACGATTTACGGTAATTAAATGTTGATAAAATATTTTGCTGCAAACGAGTTTCAGAGTTATATCCAACTTGACTTTGTTGATAGAAATCATTTTTAGAAATATAGTGAAAATTAAAATTATAATTTTGAGTGGGATCAATTTGATGATTGTGACTCCATATCAAATTGTTATTTTGTGTAGCGTTCGAAAAGATATTTTTAATATCTGATGACCCAGAATTTAAATCTTGTACTAATGTTGATGAAAAGCTACCAGAATAATTATATCGCTTATTGTATCTAAATTTAAAGTTAAATTTGAAACCTTTACGATCATAAAAATTCGATAAAACTTTAATTTCTGAATAATCATTTAAAACATGATAGTATCCTAAATTATGGAAATAAGTTCCATTTCTTTCAGAATATCCAAATGTAGGCATAATCCATCCACTTTGTCTCTGTCCTCCTTTGTTAGGTAAAATTGCAAATGGGAAACCAATAATTGGTAAACCCTTAATGTGCAAAATAATAGGCTGAGCGATGATATATTTATCAGGTATCATTTTCATTTTATTACTTTTAAAATAATAATGAGGATGATCTAAATCGCAAGAAGTATAGATACCTTGAGAACTGTAAATATTATTTTGATTATCATGAACAATTTCATGTCCGTGATAAAAAGCATTATTAAGTTCTGTTTTTCCTTTATTAATCATTCCTATTTTAGATATAAGATCAAAATAAATTGTATCTCCTAGCATTGGAGAACTTTTTTTATCAGTTTGAACGATTGGCTGTTTATCGTTGACCTTGTAAGAATTGAGTTTATTAGTATCCCAATCAATTTCCATATAATCAGCATTAAGTTTTGTATCCTGGTATTGAATCGAACCATCTTGATAAAAATGATTTATATTGTTAGCAATGTCGTAATCAATTTTTTCTGCAAAATAATTAATAATAGAATCAATATTTGAGTTTTGAAATTCTGGCGTATAAAATCCTTTTCCACCTCCACTAACTTTAATCTTTGATAATTCATCATTGTTAAATAAGAAGACAATAGAATCTCCAGATACTTCATTAATTCCTTCTAATAAATTATCGTCAATCACATGATATAAAGAATTAGCCATACCAATAACGTGGACTTTATCTAATTTATTATCAATATAATCAATTACTATGGACTCACCCGATATAATATCAATTAAATTATTATAAGTATTGGATTCATAGGATGTATTTGTGATTTTTCTATTTATTATTGGATTTTCATCAATGAGAATTTGTTGAATCATTGAATCTTGAAATTGAATAAAAATATTTTCACCTAATATTTCATTATTGGTATCAATTATATGTGCATCTTCAAGTATGGTCATATGCTGGATAGAATCGATATAGAAAACTTCGGAGCCTTTGATTATTACTTCATTATCATTGATAACAACATTATTTTGAGCGTGAAATGAATTTCCAAGAAAGCCTTTACTTTCAGTAAGATTAATCTTAGCAGCAGTCATTGTTGATTCTAAGTGATTTAAAAATGCATTTCCAAATGCAGAAATTGAATCATTATCCATAGAATAGTAAAGCGAATCTGATTTAATAACATTATTATCGTTTTCGAAATTAACATTTCCAAAAGCAATAATATTTTCAACATCATTAGAAAAATAGAATAATGTATCACATGTTAAAATATTCTCTTTATCTATCATTTTGATATCACCAAATAATTGAAATTTTTCGTTATTTGAAAATATCAATGCCTTTTGCGTCATTAATATAGTACTATCTTTTTCAATAATAACGTTGCCAATAAGCTCTTTAAGATCTCCATTACTAGTTTTTTTGGCATTTAATAAGTCTGCTTGATACGTCCAATTAGACATAAATGAAAATGCTATCATAATATTTAGCAGTAGCAATTTTTTAAAATGACTATTGAATATTATTAATTTGAACATATTAAATATTTATTAAATTTATCCATTAAAAGAAAGTTACATATATCATTGAAAATGAAAAAAAATATTTTGTTCCATAAAATACTGATATTTAGCATTATTATTGCATCAATATCGTGTTTTAATAGAAATAAAAATACACAAAACGCTTCGACAATAGTCATTACAAATCTATCTTGTGATGAGTGTACTACTGAAATCAATACAATAATTGAAAATCTAAATGGTATTGATTATCATGAAATATGGATTAGTAATGACAACAGTGTTTTATTATTGAATATACAGTTCGATAATAAAAAAATAACATTAGAAGCAATTAAAGAAGATATTAAATCTCAAGGATTTACTGTCGACTTAATAAATTCTAATAATTAACTTGAAAATATAAATCTGTTACATGTTGTAAATTTTATTCATTTTTATTTACATAGAGAAAAATTTATATTGATCAAAATTAATCCGAACGGAGAGGAAAATGAATTATAGACTTTTAATTAACATAATGATTGTATTTACATTATTAGTTGGACAAGTTTCAATTGAATCTACTCCAAAAAGTTTTAGCTTAGAGCAAAGTATTGATATTCAAACTCAAACACTTCCAGCATTTGATATCCAAAAATTTATTGATGAAGATGAAGTAGAACGGACTTCGTCTGAACAAAAACCGTATAGATTTGCAAATCCTATTTCCGTTGATTTTAATATGAATACACACGGAACATGGAGTATTCATAATGATGGATCTTCTGTTTGGCAATTCAGAATTGAATCTCCTGGGGCTCATTCATTAAATCTAATATATGATAGATTTAATATTCCAGAAGGTGCAGAATTTTTTGTTTATTCAGATGATAAAGAAATGGTTTTGGGTGCATTTACTAATTATAACCATAAACCTCATGGTGGTTTCTCTACCGCTCCTGTTATTGGGGATGCTATTATTTTAGAGTATAATGAGCCTGCCTCTCCAGAGTTTTCAGGTGAAATTAGTATTGAGATTGTCGCCCATGATTATAGAGATGTATTTTTTAATGAAGAGCGTGGATACGGCGATTCAGGAAGTTGCAACAATAATGTAAATTGTGCAGTTGGAGACGATTGGAGAGACGAAATACGATCTGTAGCCATGATTCTTACTTCTGGAGGATCTCGATTGTGCACAGGATCATTAGTGAATAATACCTCACAAGATTTATCACCTTATTTCTTAACTGCAAACCATTGCTTGGGGGGAAATAACTCATGGATTTTTATGTTTAATTATGAAAGTCCCAGTTGTAATAATCAGAATGGACCAACCAATATGACCGTATCGGGTTCATCATTATTAGCTAATAGCTCATCATCAGACTTTGCCCTGTTGCTATTAAATGAAACACCACCTGAAAGCTATAATGTACACTATGCAGGATGGGATGTTTCTGGGTCTACACCTAGTACTCCAGTAGGGATTCACCATCCATCTGGTGATATTAAAAAAATATCATTTGATTATAATAACGCTTCAAATAGTGGAAATTACTGGGATGTAAATAATTGGGAAGATGGAACAACAGAACCAGGCTCCTCCGGTTCTCCTCTTTTTGATGGTGTTACTCAACGGATTATTGGTCAACTCTATGGAGGTACTGCTTCATGTACTTCAATCACATATGATACATACGGAAAAACATCAACTTCTTGGAATCTAGGTATGTCTAATTACCTTGATCCAAATAACACTGGGGCCTCATTTATTAATGGAATTGATGCTATTGATTTGCCCGATCCAGAATTAAGCTATAACGCCAATGATTTAATTTTTGATTTAAATGATGGTGATACTGATGTATCATCAATTGATATTAGTAATACCGGTGAAGATGAGTCAATTTTAACATATTCACTAAAAATTAGTCAATTTCAGAATCCAATGGGTGGTCCTGATGTAAATGAAAATTATTGGAGCGACTCTGATAATGAAACTGATATTGATCCAAATTGGATTGACATCTCAGATGTAGGGACATTATACAGTTTCCCAACTAATGATGCATCTGGAGAATCTATTCAACTAGGTTTTGATTTCCCATTCTATGGCGAAACATATAATGAATGTATTATTAACCCTAATGGATGGGTAGGCTTTGGTGATGATAATACCGAGTGGGATAATGGCTCTATTCCATCAACATCTGCACCAAGATCATCTATCATGGGTTTTTGGGATGATTTAAATCCAACAAATGATAATTGTACCAATTCCTGTTCAGGTGATGTCTATTACCATACTAATCAAGATAGAATGGTTGTGTGGTTTGATAATGTATCTCACTGGCCAAACTACTTTGACAATAGTATATACAGTTTTCAAATTGTAATGCATGCAACTGGTGAAATTAATATTAATTATGGTACAATGATTGGAGATGTGAATTCTGCAACAGTTGGTGTTCAGAATTCTACAGGTAACTCTGGCTTGCAAATGGCTTACAATAGTACTTACATACATGAGGACTTAACAACTATCATTAAGAAGGCACCAGGATGGGTAGGCTTAAATGAATTAAATAATTACGAGATTTCTGGAGAATTAATTGAAGGCAATAGCGATGAAATAAATATTATTGCACAAAATAATGGTTTACTTGATGGAGTATATAATGCGTACCTAAATATAAGCTCCAATGCAAGTGAATCTATTTCATTACTGATTGAGCTTATTAGTGAAGGTAATAGTCTTGCTGGAGATATAAATGATGATTCAGTAGTAAATGTTTTAGATGTGATTCAGATAGTTAATATTGCATTAGGGTCACAGGAACTTGATTTAGCTGCGGATTTAAATGAAGATGGAGTAGTCAATGTCCTAGATGTTGTGCAAGTAGTAAATATAATTCTTGAAGGATAACAATTAAAAATACTGATTATCTATCAGCCAAATGTGAATCTATTAGGTTATAAAAAAATAGATTTAAATCAAATTTTTATCAGTAAAAATTATGTTGATGCATATTTAGAATACATCAACTCAATTTAAAATATACTTTAATAGGATTTAATCATGTATAGATATATAACACTTATTTTATTTTCTTCACTGTTTTCAATAAATAAGGATTTAAATGAGACAACATTATTGTTTCATTTAAACCATACTACAAATGATCTTTCCATAATCAATTCAGAAGATCGTATTGTAACAAACCCAGAACTCAATCATTTTTTTAGTAAATATAATGTCTATAAGATAGAAAAATGGATTGACTTTGCATCTAAAACGGATATCTATAACGGAATTGACTTTTCTCGTGTTTATAGAATATATTTTGATAGTAAAACAAATGATTTAAATAATCTCAAATCAGAATTAGAATTATTAGAATCAATTGATTTGGTTGAGTTTGAATATAAACGTAGACCATTTTATACTCCAAATGATCCAAGATATAATAATCAGTGGTATATTGATGAAATACGTTCAAATGATGCATGGGATATTTGGGATATTGCAGCTGGCGATTTACCCGGTAATCGTGATATTATTTTATCATCAGTTGACTTAGGTGTGAATTGGCAACATCCAGATTTAGTAAATAATTTATGGCAAAATTTGGGTGAAGACGCTGATGGTGATGGCCGTACAGTTGAATATATAAATGGTCAATGGGTATTAGACCCAGGAGATTTAAATGGAATAGATGATGATAACTGGGATAATAACATGTCAACATTTATTGATGATTTAGTTGGATGGGATGTATCTGGAAGCTCATATGGAGATAATAATCCAGATGTTCCTAATAATGGTGGTTGGGCTCATGGAACGCATGTTGCTGGTTTATTATCAGCAACAACAAATAATAATACAGGAATTGCCTCAACAGCATTTAATTGTAGTGTAATGTCAGTTAAATGTACAAATGAATCTGAGGATCCTAGTTATATATCAAATGGTTATGAGGGATTACTATATGCGGCTAAGGCTGGTTTTTTCTCACAAGGATTTTCTATTGTTAATCTAAGCTGGGGAGGTGGTGGATATAATTTATTTGAACAAGAGATGGTTAGTATGTGTGCAAATGATTACAATGCATTAATATTTGCTGCAGCTGGTAATGAAAATGTAGAAGAAGCCCATTATCCATCTAGTTATAATGATGTTATTTCTGTAACTGCATCAGGCCCCAATAATGGCTGGAATCATTGGGCTACATATCATCAGACTGTAGACCTAGCATCTCCTGGAGAATCAATCGAAAGTTGTGTGAATAATGGTAATGGCTATTCATCATGGGCGGGAACTTCAATGGCAAGCCCGGTAGCAGCAAGCATTGCTGGTCTGATGAAATCAATGCATCCAGAATGGATGGTAGAGCAACTTCATACAATGATTGTTGCAACTGCTAATCCAATAATATATGAAGTAAATCCTGAAAATTATATTCAAGGGAAATTAGGATCTGGAAGAGTTGATGCACTAAAAGCAGTTACAACTGATTTATTTCCAAAAATTGACCTGGTTGATACTGAAATAATTATGGATAATGATGAAATATACATTGGAGATACCATTGAACTCATAACTGTATTATATAATAATGATGATTGGGGTGAAGCAGTTAATCCTGAAATTAATCTGAGCTGTTTGTCAGATGATATCAATATTATTAATGATACCATGCCAATTGAAAATATTTCCACTGATGAAGCAATGGTTAATTTTGAGCCTATAATTATTGAATTTTCTGGAAATATTAATCCAGGTGAAACAGAATGTGTATTGAACTTTACTTCTAACCAAGATTCTTATATAAAATATGAGACATCGTTTCCAATTATATTTAATATTAGTGAAACTCAGATATTACTGGGTGATCTAAATCAAGATACAAGTATTGATATTTTGGACGTTATCATTACAGTGAATATTATTTTAGAGGTGATTTCTCCAAATGGATATGAAAATATAGCTTCAGATTTGAACACTGATGATATAATCAATATTCAAGACGTAATTTTATTAATTAATTTGATATTAGATAGATAGTGCGCTAGCTTAAAATCTGAAAACCAAGCGATTCAATACTTGATTGTATTGTTTGTAAATCCTTATCCAGATTAAAAGTTGCATCCCCAGACTTTAAATCAATACTTATATTACTAGCTCCCATAGATTCAAGCTCACTTGTAATTTTCTGAATACAATTATTACATGACATCCCACCAATTTTTAGATGAATTACTTTTTGACTATTATCATAGGTATTAGTTTTAGATTTAATAGAGCTTAAAAGTGTATTCGCTGCAAGTCCAATGATAATAAATGCTGATATATAATTAATATATGAGGTGTGTTCATGAATGTGGATATGATCTAAATTAGGAATGGAAATTGAGAACAAATCAACAATCATACCAAAAAATAAACTTATTAAGATTAATGAAATAAGATTGATTACGGTTGCTCTTTTTCCCAAAATCTGAGTCATTGTTGCTATGGAAGTTGTATTAGTAGCTGCACCTACCATAAGAAAAACTAACGCAGCTCCTAAAGTAACCCCTTTGCCCATCATTGCAAGTGCAATAGGAATAGATGCGGTTGCACATATATATAATGGCAAGCCAATAACAATCATAACAATCATTGATATAAATCCTTGACCAATAAAATTTTCAACTATTGATGCTGGTAAATATATATTAATCAATGCAGCAATAAATATTCCAATTAGAAGTGGCTTCATGATATCTCTGGGTAATGTTATAAATGAATAGGTAAATATTTTTTTAATTTTTGATTCATTTTCATCATCACAACAAGAATCTTCTTCATCTACTGTTGCTTTCTCATAATTAGGATCAAAAAAATAAATTATTAGTCCACATAAAATTCCAGAGATTAATGCAATAAAAGGCCTAACAAGTGCTACAATTGGACCAAGAAGTCCATATGTCACCATAAAACTATCAATACCCGTTTGCGGTGTAGAAAATAAAAAGGATGTAACAGCTCCTTTTGAGGCTCCATTTTTTTTTAAAGATGCGGCGACTGGGATTACAGAGCAAGAACAAAGTGGTAAGGGTACACCAAAAATCGAAGCTTTAACTATTGATAGAATACCATGCTTATTACCTAAATTGTCTTGAACGAAATTTTTTGATATAATAACTGATAGGATTCCAGCAAATAAAAATCCCTGAACCAAAAATGGAGAAATTTCTAAAAGTAGATTCCAAATATTTAAAAATAAATTATTCATTCTGAATGATGGCCTCATTTGCTAATCGATCTGCATGTTCATTCCCAGGATGACCAGAATGTCCTTTTACCCAGCGCCAATCAATAATATGTTTTTCTGATAATAAATCTAACTGTTTCCATAAATCTTGATTTTTGACAGATTGCTTATTTGCGGTCTTCCACCCATTAGACTTCCATGTATTAATCCAATCTGTAATACCATTTTTGACATAATTAGAGTCAGTAGTTAATACTACATGACATTGCTCTTTAAGAGAATCGAGTGCTTTAATTACAGCTGTTAATTCCATAATATTATTTGTTGTATCATTATCCTTACCTGAAATTTCTTTTACATTATCTTTATAGATAAGGATAGCACCCCATCCACCAACTCCAGGGTTTCCTTTACATGCACCATCTGTAAATACTTCAACATATTTTAACTGATTTTCCATGACTTTAATTTACATTAGTTTTGGCTATATATAAAAAAGGGGATATTTAGACTATCCCCTTTTAAGTTTATTGTATACTAAATTAATTTATTCTAATACTTCATTAACAAGTAATACGACATCAACGACATTCAAAACACCATCTCCATTCATATCAGCTGCAATGAATTGAGAAGATGTAAATCCACCTGCTTGTAAAATTTCATTTACTAGTAACACTACATCAAGTACATCTAAACTAGTATCAAAATTAATATCACCACTAGTGATTGATAGCAATTCAACACTTTCACAATCTTCAATATTGACTACTAACGCGCTACCCGTTGGGTCTGAGAGAATAACGTCTTCCAAGCAAAGTGTTGTTGTACTTCCTGGATCTAGTACGTCAAAATCAATTTCAACTAATGTGTGATTTCCAGCTGGAATCTGCGCTCCAGTTAAAGAAAAACTCAGTATAGTACCTGATTCATTGCTACTAGTGGTAAAGCCATAGCTACCAGAAATTCCACCAGAAGCTCCAGTTATATTAATTGCGTTGGGATAATCAGATAGAACAAATTGAAATCCACTGACAGCGCTCTCGCTAGACATATCAATATCAAGTTTACCATTATTTACATCTATGTCACCTATACTTAAATTAACTGATGGACTTGCTGTAATTGAAAATGTGCCATCACTAAAATCGTAAACATCTGAATTTGAATTACTTGTAATTTTTATTTTATAATTTGATCCGCTTGCTACAGAATTAGGGATACTCCATGTATAGGCTCCATCATTAGTTGTATTGGTAACGATATTAGAATTAAACGTATTATTTATATATAATTTAATAGATACATTGCTTTCAGCATTGGAATCCCAATTAATATTATATATATCACCTGTCTCTAATGACTCTCCACCATTAGGAGTTTCAACCGTAATATATTCTGATGGACCAGCAGTATACGTTCCATCAATAGCCATTGGGCAAGTACCTCCAGCACAAAGATAATTTTCTATATTAGTGACTTGAAATGCTTTAGCAAGCTTTCCATATAAATCACTTCCACCTGATCCACATGCGCCTGATCCACCTGATAATACTCCAACAATTCTTTGATTATTGTCAAATAATGGAGACCCTGATGAACCACCTTCTGTACCACCTTCATCCCAATAAAGTTCCCAGTGTGAGCCAGCTGGTGAGTATCCACCACCTTGCCAATTTGTAGCACCAGAATTATATGCTTGATCATTATCAAAATTGATTTTTTTAGGGGCTCCTCCAGGATGATGTACTCCACAGGAAATAGTTGGAGCACTACTACTTCTATTCCATCCAGCATAAAACACATTCCAGCTCGGATAAATATAATCTGTAATTTCTAAAAGTACAACATCAGGGTCAAACCCTCCCGATGTTATTAGTAAATCTGAGCTATATGCATATGAACCGTAGCTTGCACTATTTCCATTGCAACTAGATGTTTCATAATTAAAATAAAATCTAAATGTATTTGAATTGTTTCCATCGATACAGTGCCATGCAGTTAAAAAATATGGAGTTAAATCATTATTGGTATTATTAATCATAGATCCACTACATATATATCCACCCATATCTAAAAATGCGGCTGCATTGACTGGATCTTGATAGTTATTTGCACTTGAACAATTTACGTTAACACCACAATTTCTTTCACTTTCATAATTTTCCCATAAATTAAGAATATCACGATAATCGTGAATGATTTCATCAATAATAATATTATTTGCTTCCTGCGAATCTTGTGGAATAATTAACTCCATGTGAATCATTTCTCCTCTTAAAAGAGGAATACTAAAAATATTATCTTCATTATTATTTAATGATGAATATGCCCCAAGTACTACTGAAAGATCCTCATTATAAATGTATAAAAGCGCATCATCAGATAAATAAAAGGGGATAAACTCCAGGGATATTGCCTCTGCTCCTCTGCTTTTTATATTAAGTCTCCACACTTCGTTTCCATCATCTAAAGTAGTTTTTAAAGCATGCTCGAAAAAATTATAGTTTTGTTCAAATATATGTCCATATCTGTATGGAGTGTTGGGCGGACGTAATGCATCTTCTTGTAGCATGGTCTCACGATCTACGAATCCAGTCTGAATCAAACCTATATTGCTGTCCATTTCATTGCTAAAACTATGGGGCAGTCCACCTAAGCTAGATTGTGAAAATAAACCGGATAATAATAATATTGTACTTAAAATAATACTCTTCATACGTTCCCCTTGCCTTTAAAAATTGAACTTATTCAACTTTAATGCTAATAAAGCTTATTGTAAATAAAAAAAATGTTAATATATGTTACAGACATCACAAATTACCCTTATACTGATTAATAAATTTACTGTGACAATCAAAAACAATTTCTGGAAGGTTATTTAAATTAAAAAACTGTAATTCCTCTGCATCATCTCCAGCTCTCATATTGGAAAAATCGGTAACAACCATTTCAACCCCAATTAATAATATATCTCCAAAAATTGAACCATAATGTGAACAGGTAGATAAAATATTTTTTACCTTACCATCTAAATTTGTTTCCTCTTTAAGTTCACGCATAGCTGCTTCATTCAAAGTTTCATTAAGCTCCATAAATCCACCTGGAAGACCCCACTCACCTTTTCCTGGATCAAATGCTCGTTTTGCTAGTAAAAGCTCATCATTTTTTACACATATGATAGTTGCTGTTGGCTTAGGATTTTCATAGTGAATCGTATTGCACGATAAACAATGATATCTATTATGTCCATCAATAAATCCATATTGATTTTTGCTTCCACAATGTGAACAATATTCTAAGTAACCCATGTACAAATATAATTATTTATATAAAAATTTAAATTAGTAATATGTAATAAATATTTTTATTATATCTTTTATGATATCAAATGATATAACAGTTGTTGGTTCTATTGCTCTAGATACCTTAGAGACATCTAAGGGTAACCGTGAAAATCTTCTTGGTGGGTCCGCTACATATTTTTCTTTATCTGCATCATTATTTTCATCTGTTGAACTTATTGGAATCGTGGGAAGTGATTTTCCTGATAGTGGTTGGAAGATTTTAAAGTCAAATAATATTAATTGTGATAATATTGAAATAAAGGATGGTAAAACATTTAGTTGGGGTGGCAGATATAGCGATGATTACTCAACCAGAGATACTTTATTTACTGAATTAGGTGTTTTTGAAACATATAAGCCTATTATTAAAAATAGTTCTAATAATAACGGGATTTTATTTTTAGCTAATATACATCCTTCACTACAACTAGATGTCCTTAATCAAATGAAATCCAATATTTCCATGGTTGTATCAGATACAATGAATTTATGGCTCGACATGGATCTTAATGGAGTTAAAGAAGTCATCTCCAAATCAAATATTTTTTTACTTAATGATGAGGAAGCTCTGCAATTAACGGGTCAGTCAGATATGGACAAAGCCGGCCAAGATATACTTCAAGAAGGCCCTGATACTGTGATTATTAAACTTGGAGGTAAGGGTTCACTACTTTTTTCTAAAGGAGAGCAATTTCACGTACCGTGCGTACCTGATATAGATGTATATGATCCAACAGGTGCTGGAGACAGTTTTGCAGGTGGACTATTGGGATATATATCTCAATATGGATTTGCTGATAAACAAGAAGCATTAATTCATGCATCTGCTATTGCATCTTATACCGTTTCAGATTTTGGAATAAATAAATTATTAAACTTAAATTTAGATACTATCAAATCACGAGTTGATATGATAAAAAATATAATGAAAGATTAAACCAAGGAATAATATGTTAAAATACCTTACCATTTTTAGTTATATACTGATTGCATTATTTTTAACTAACTGTGCAAGTGGACCTTCAAGTGTTGAGTTTACATCTGCTAAAACTAAAGCACGTTCAGAGAGAAATTTAAAGGATGCTGAAAATTATGCATTACAGGCACTATCACTCGAGGCACATGCACAAGATGCTCAAGTTCCATATTTTTTAGCTACAGAGATCTATAAACCTCAAAAGAATTGGACTAAAGTAGTTGAAATGTTTGATGAGGCAATGAAGCGGGATCCAGAGGCAATGCTGCTTCAACCATTAATGTATAACAACGAGCCAATCTATAAAATGCAAGATCAGATAAATATTTATTATAAAAATGAACTCTGGTTTATACTTTTTAATAAAGCAGTTAAAATATATGAAGATGATTTAACGGACCCTGAGATTATTAATCTTTTAGAATTAGCTATGTATGTAGATCCTAATAATGTTAAGGCATATATTCTTCTTGCCACAACCTACAATATCAATGATAATTTAAATGCAGCAAAAGAGTTAATTAATAATGCACTAAGATTAGAATCACTTCAAGTTGAAGAAAAAGCTAGATTGTGTAGCATTCTCGCTGAATTTTATAAACAAGAAAATAACTATTCTGATGGAATTGATAGCTATATGCAAGCATACGATTTTTATAAATCTATAGATGATACAGATGGTGTGATGTCATCAATGGTTGGAATTTTAGGCCTAAATTTACTACTCGAAGATTGGTTAAAATCAATTCAATGGGCAGAAAAAATATATGAGGATTTCTACCTAGTCAGTGAAGAAAATGAAATAGATATTTTGTTTAATATTTCACTAGCATATAATAATGCAGCATCAAGTTACTATAATGTAGCAGGGGAAGTTTTTAATTCAGATAACCCAACGCGTGCTGCGCTTCAAGAATCAATGAATAACTATAACATAGCATTCGAATATTTTGATATTGCCAGAGACTTCTTTATGGAACTAGAGGATATGGGATCTGAAAATGGAGCATCAATGGCAATCCAAGTAAAAGATTATATGGATTTAATCGAGGATACTCAAATTCCTTTCGTTCAAAAGCAGCTTGATTCAATCAACTAAATTTTAATGATAAATAAATAGCGGGTAATAAAATTACCCGCTATCTTAAGCAAGACCTCGGTGATTTCACTGGGTCTTATCTCCTCCCTATCACCAAAATTGGTGTTATAACAAGATAAAATAGAAATTTGATTGTTGATGTGATTTAGGTTACAAAAATTTAATAATTTTTTCTTTTAACCAGTAATTCAGTCAGTGCAGTGTCTAGAGGTTCATCAGTATGAAGTGGAATGTAGTCTATGCGATTTTGCCTACATCCTGCCTTTAATGTTTGACAAAATTTGTCGAATAGCTGGATATAGTCCTTGGCGATATGCCATGGATCGGTGGTGATTTCTTCGGCTGTTTCATTATCAATAAACTTTACTCTCTCATTAAAATTAAATGTAGATTCATTTCTATCGATAATATGAAACACAATAACTTCATGACCCTTATGACGTAAATGACGTAATCCATTTATTATTTTTGATGAATCATCCATTAAATCAGAAATAACAATTACTAATCCCCTCTTAGATATACCTTCTGCAGAATAATGAAGTGCATTGGCAATATTTGTTTTTTTTGATGGTTTTGCATTCTCCATATTTGATAATAATATATTAAGATGGCTAGGGACTGACCGCGGAGGTATCAATTTATTGATGGTTTCATTAAATAAAGATAATCCAACAGCATCTTGTTGTTTAATCAAAATATAGGCAAAAGATGCTGCTAATATTTTAGCATATTCAAATTTATTTGAATCATCAGATCCATAATTCATTGAATTGCTTTGATCTAAAATAATATTAGCTTTTAAATTGGTTTCTTCCTCGAACTGCTTAACATAGTATTTATTAGTTTTAGACCATAATTTCCAATCAATATGCCTAACCTCATCTCCAATGCCATACGGCCTGTGCTCTGAAAACTCTACAGAAAAACCATGGTAAGGGCTTTTGTGAAGTCCAATCATAAACCCCTCAACAACATATTTTGCTTTAATGGATAAATTTTGAAGCTTTGATAAAAGCTCAGGAGTCATTTTTTGACCTTGATCCATAAATCGTTATATCTTTAGTTGGTCAATTAATTGATCTAAAACATCTTCTTTACTAATTCCATCTGCTTCAGCGGTGAAATTAGTAATAATACGATGTCTTAATATTGGCTTGGCAATATCTTTAATATCATCAATATCAGGAGTACTTTTTCCAGCTAGTAAACATTTTGCCTGTGCTGCCATAATTAAAAATGTGCTCGCTCTTGGACCTGCTCCCCAATCTAACCAATCTTTTGTAATTTGAGGTGCAAGTTCATTGGTTGGTCTAGTCATACTAACTAATTTAACTGCGTACTCAATCACATTTTCAGAAACAGGAACTTGATTAATTAAATCTTGAAATGATTGTAATTCTTGTTGAGAGATTACCGTGGTTAGCGACGCTTTTTCTTGCGTTGTAAGAGTTTTAACAATCTCTACTTCTTCTTCCATTGATGGATAGTTAATTAAAATATTAAACATAAATCTATCCAATTGTGCCTCAGGTAGCGGATAGGTACCTTCTTGCTCAATTGGGTTTTGAGTGGCTAAAACAAAAAATGGTTGATCTAGAGTATATGTATTGCCACCTGTTGTTACTTTATTCTCTTGCATGGCCTCAAGTAATGCTGATTGTGTTTTAGGCGGAGTTCGATTAATTTCATCTGCTAAAATAACATTTGAAAATATAGGACCTTTGAAAAATCGAAATGATCTTTTTGAAGTCTTTGAGTCTTCTTCAATAATATCAGTTCCTGTTATATCTGATGGCATTAAATCTGGTGTAAACTGTATTCTATTAAATTTTAAATCTAAAACATCAGATAAAGTTTTTATTAATAAAGTTTTTGCTAAACCAGGAACTCCTTCAAGTAATACATGCCCTCTACATAGTAGTGCAATAAAAAGATGATCAATAACATCTTTCTGGCCAATGATTACCTTTGAAATCATTTGAAAAAGCTGATCTCTACTTTCATTTAACTTATCTACAATTTTAATATTATCCATAATTTTCCCTTTGAAATGCTTAAATAAAGAAATTCATATTTTCTTAATGATTACGTATTAAATTTAAGAGTTAAGGATTGCAATTGAAATAAATAATAAATGGTACAAAAACAAATAAAAGGATTAAATCTTCAGGAGATTACACGAATTTGTGAAATGAATAATTTCCCACCATTTCGTGCTAAACAGCTATATCATTGGATGTATAGACATGGTATTAATGAAACCAATGAAATGAATAATATTCCGAAAGAAATGTCAGAATTACTTTCACAGGAATATCAATTTAAAACGCTTCAAGTAGAAGAAATTCAAAGTTCAGAAAAAGAGAATACTAAAAAGATTTTATTTAAAACTCATGATAATAGGCTTATTGAATCGGTGAGTATGATTGATAAAAATCTTCATACAATTTGTATATCATCTCAGGTTGGATGTAGTGTGGATTGTCAATTTTGCGCAACTGGTGAAATGGGATTCATGAGAAGTCTTAGCTGTGGAGAAATTATAGATCAATTTATTGAAATTACAAAAATCCGCGAAGAGCCCATTACTAATGTTGTGTATATGGGTATGGGTGAGCCATTTTTAAATTATAATGAAGTCATTAAATCTGCAGAAATTTTACATGATCCACATGGAATGAACCTTGGAAGAAATAGAATCACTATTTCTACCTCTGGAATTTTGCCAAAAATCAAACAATTCATTGAAGAAAAGCAACCCTATAAACTTGCAATATCTTTAAATGCAGCTGATGATGAAACTCGAACACGTATTATGCCCATTAATAAAAAATGGAATATTGAAATGTTAATGCATGAACTGGAGAAATATCCTGTAGATAAAAAAAATAAAATCATGCTTGAATATGTACTCCTCAAAGGCGTGAATGATACCAAAAGCGATGCTGAGATTTTAGCTTCATATGGAAATAAGCTAAGATGTAAAATAAATGTGATACCTTTCAATGATATCGGAAATAAGTTTGCACGTCCTGATGATGCGACAATAAATAGATTTATAAAAACCCTTTACGAAAATCAAATACATTACCAAACGCTGGTTCGATGGAGCAAAGGTAATGATATTGATGCGGCATGTGGTCAACTATCTGCAAAGAATAATGATTGAATATATCAAAAATATAATTAATGATAAACCTTCCATTGGAGTGGTTCTTGGTTCAGGTCTGAATAGCTTGATTGATTCTCTTGAAAACATAAAAAGAATCCCATATAATGAAATTCCATCATTTATTCAAACAACGGTGAAGGGTCATGCAGGGGAATTTGTTTTTGGAACAGTTAAGGGTACAGATATACCTGTGATTTTTGCTAATGGAAGATTTCACTATTATGAAGGGTTAGAGTATAAGAATGTTCATATTCTCATTGATATTTTCAATGAGTTAGGGTGTGATAAAATTATAACAACTAATTCATCCGGGTGTTTAATCCCATCATGGTCACCAGGGGATATTATGATTATCGATTCACATATTGATATGACATTTAGAGATGGTCCTGATGTCATCAATAAAAAAATAGGTGATGAATATTACAACCCTAAACTAATATCATTAGCGATAGATTGCATGAATGAAATGAACATGCCAATTCGAAAAGGTACATATGGATGGACACTGGGGCCTACCTATGAAACACCTGCTGAAGTACAATTTTTACAAAAACATGGTATCAGTGCTGTTGGAATGTCAACTGTACCTGAAATAGAACGTGCTCATGAATTAAAAATTGATTTACTATCACTTGCATGCCTTACCAATTATGCTGTAGGTATCTCACAACACCCCCTAACACATGAAGAGGTAGTCGAACAGGCAAATAAAAGTGGTGAAATATTTACGAAATTATTAAATCAGATATTAATCAAGAGTAACCAAATCTAAATCCACATACGATTC